>Ga0209628_10002915_pt1 | contig 11809 bp, 8 predicted proteins | sample TergutCu122P4_FD_187285 | JGI IMG/M metagenome (GOLD analysis project Ga0209628, IMG submission 187285) | Cubitermes ugandensis P4 segment gut microbial communities from Kakamega Forest, Kenya - Cu122 P4 (SPAdes) (version 2) | ecosystem: Host-associated > Arthropoda: Insects > Digestive system >...
AATTGCGCCAATCTGGGGTCAAGCCGCTGTATTCATTTTTGAGTTTACGGGCGTTTCCGATATTTTTAATCGTATCATTCATTCCTGAAATAAACAGCGCAAGAACCGGAACGAGAATTAAAACTTGCAACGAACGGTATTTTTCTTTCGTCAACAAATAATAAAAGAATCCCAATAATATCATCAAAATATAAGGATAAACAGGAATTATCAAACGCTCCTGATTCCAAAAAACTTGCAAAATAACAAAAGTTACTATCAGGAAACATCCTGATAATATGATGGTATAAACTATAAATTTATTCTTTTTGAAAGTAAAACAAAGCGTTCCGACAGCTAAGGCGCATATTAAAATCGCGAGTAGAGGGTAGTTCGACATGGGAGCCATCAAAGTTTGATGACGTAATCCCATGATGATAAAAAGTCCGGAGGAAAGATATTGATTGGAATTTCCCAACAAACGGGTTATATATCCCGAAAAATCTTCTTTTCCATATTCAGGATGATAAAAATCTTTATTCGTTAATTGCGAACCTTGCGAGCTCAACTGAAATGAACCATCCCAGATACCGGCTTTTAATCCCTGAAATGCCAATAAAATAACCAAAAAGAATATCAAAGCCATACCCGCATTTTTCCATTGGCGGTAGAATAAAAAGTAAACGATAACTGCAATTACCACAGCAAAGCCGACAGAACGGGTCAACGCAACTCCCAACAATGCTAATGCCAATAATCCATGTCGTTTCAAATCATATTTCCAAGTCGAAACATCTTCTTTCTCTGCAACAAAATACCGAAAAAAAACAAAAACCAACAGTGCTTGCATCAACATATAAAACGCTTCATTGTAGGTTTGGCTGCCATAATAAAGCACACAAGAATTAATTGCAGTCAAAATTAACGTAGAAAACAGCAAGGTAGAAGGTATTTTATTCAGGAAAGCCCTGTATGTAAAATACATAAAACCCAACAAAGTAAGTAGCGAAAAAATTTTCAAAGGGAACAAGGAAATCCCGAAAATCAAAACCAATACACTCAAAACCATCGGATACAGCGGCCCCTGATAAGTGGGAAAAGTAAATTCACGACAAAAATTGCGGGCGCTTAGTATGTATACAGAATCATCTCCGGTGAGGCTAACTCTGGGGTCATATAAAAGCAATCCAAACAATAAAGTGATGCCAAAAGCGCTCCAAAAATATATATTCCCGTATTTATCAAAATGCCGGTCGGACTTTTCGAAAAATGTTAATCTGATGTTGTTATTCTTTTTTGCCATAGCAGCTTTAACATACAATTACCTTCTGTTTAAAAACTAAAATTTATACCCTATTCTCAACGCAACTGCATCTACATCGGGGTATTTGAAAAAACGCGGAGAGGAATGATAAGCCCAATTTTCGGTGTCCTGTTTCTTTTTGACAGGTTTCATCTGACGAAAACTCAGACCTGCAAAAAGTACGGATCCGTACTTTGTTTTATAACCCAAATCGAAAGAAAGCTGTAATCCATGATATTCAGTGGCGAAATTCTTACTCATCAACGTTCCGAAATTCCAGCCGACAGAGGGAATTATATAAAACTTTTGGATATGAAAAGGCGCTTGTCCTCCTACAAAAATATTGATATTGAAGCAATTTGTTTCTGAAAATTCATCTGAAGCTACTTCATACTCTTTGTTAGGTCCCCATATATCGGGATGTTTTTTACGCCGTATTTCATCATCAACATATTGTGCTTTTTCATAGCCGATTCCTACGCTACCGGTAAAAAATCGTGCAGCAATTCTGCGCAAACCAATATTCAGTCCATCACCGTAGATATTGAATACTTTATTGTTTGGATGAAGATAATCAACAAACAAGATCATCTCTCCATTAAGTTCGTCAGTGATAAGCTTCTGTGGATTGCATTTTATTTCTTCCCCATTGACTGTCAGTTGGGTATCTACACGATTAGGATTATAATTTTCAACGATATTATGCAGGTCTTCATAACCCCATTTTTGTTCGCGCAGATATTCGCACAATATAGGATCGTTTCTTAATACGCGAGAAATCTGTTTGCGAAAAGTTGTCGCATCATAATCTTCACCGATAAATGTTACCAATTGTAATTGTTTGTCATTTTTTCGAGCAACATACAGTGGAAAACTTGGAGGTATCAAATCTGTACCATCATTATGCTCTATACGTGCAGAAATACCGACAAAATGGGGAGTACCGTCTTCATTGATTTTGTAGTCTGCGGCGCCGATATAAGCAGAAACATTAGCTCCTTCACATTTTTTATATACCCAAACCTTTCGTATGCTGTTGTGTCTGTAACAAAAATCAAGAGAGTTTCCGGCAGGCGTTTGGATAGCTATTCTATCAACAGAGTCGGCAGCAACGATTGTACTGATCCCTTCGGTTTCGAAATATACCGCTTCTGTCCGGGCTTGAGGTATCTCTAAGTTTGCGGTCTTTTTATCTCCATTCAGGAAAAATATTGTACCCCGATAAAAAACACCTTCTTCTGCATTCACAAAATACGGAAAACAAGAAAAAAGGAACACAATAGCGATATAAATTTTTGAGATTTTCATAAAAATAAAACTTTGAGAAAAATCACCCCAAAGGTAGGTCAATATTTTTTAAGTATCAAATTATTCAGACAACGGAATAAAAAAAAATACATTTTATCTATATCAGCTTTTTCATTTTATAACGGAAAATGTTAACTTTGCGCGGAATATTTCCTCATCGTTCGCAACAGCGATGAAACGTAATTGACTTAACTAAATGATATTGGTTTTATGATACAATCCATGACTGGATTCGGGAAAGCATCTTCCGAACTGCCGAATAAAAAAATACTTGTTGAAATCAAATCCCTGAATAGTAAACAATTCGATTTAAATACTCGCATTCCTACCGTTTACAGGGAAAAAGAAATAGAAATCAGGAATATTTTACTTCAAAATATCGAACGTGGTAAAGTTGATTTTACTATTTATGTGGAAAATATTTCTAAAACTATTTCTTCTTTAATCAATCAGAATGCTTTAGAAGACTATTACAATCAAATCAAAGAATCAGCCCTCAATTTACAGATACCTGTTCCTGCCGACTGGTTTTCGGTTTTATTGCGTATGCCGGAAGTTATGAAAACCGAAATCACCGAGTTGGACGAAGAAGAATGGAAAATGGTTAACGAAACCATTCAAAAGGCTTTGAGAGAATTTACACAATTCAGAAATCAGGAAGGTCTTGTTTTGAAAAACTTATTTGAAGAAAAAATATCCAATATATCTATCCTGCTGAAAGAAATTGAAAAATATGAGCCGGAACGTATCGAAAAAGTAAAAAGCAAAATTTTGGAGGCTCTCCTGAAATTGGATATTCAAAATTACGATACCAATCGTTTCGAACAGGAATTGATTTATTATATAGAAAAATTAGATGTCAATGAAGAAAAGATACGGTTGAATAACCATCTCAAATATTTCGTTGATACGATGAATAATGAAAAAAGTCAGGGACGTAAGCTCGGATTTATCGTTCAAGAAATCGGACGGGAAATCAATACGCTCGGTTCAAAATCAAATCATGCGGAAATGCAACAAATCGTAGTCCGGATGAAAGATGAATTAGAGCAAATCAAAGAGCAAGTACTCAATGTTTTATGAAAAAAGAAACTTTACAAACCATATTAAACTTTATTAAACAAAATGATTAGAACAGGTATTTTTCCGGGATCTTTTAATCCGGTTCATATCGGACACTTAGCGTTAGCTAACTACATCGCCGAATTTGAAAATTATGATGAAATTTGGTTTTTGATTACACCACAAAATCCAACCAAAGGCGAAGAAGAATTAATTCCTCAAGAAATGCGTCTTGAACTTGTTGAAATGTCTATTGCGGGGTATGAAAAATTCAAAACGTGCACCTTAGAGTGGGAACTTCCCCGCCCGGTTTACACAGTCAATACTTTGCAAAAACTTCGCAGGACATATCCCGACAGGGTATTTGAATTGGTTATAGGAGCCGACAACTGGAAATTTTTCCACAGATGGAAGGATTATCAGATTATCTTAAAAAATTTCCAGATAGTAGTTTATCCAAGAAAAGGCATGGACAAAGTGAGTTACAATCACTACAATGTGCGTTATTGTGAAGCGCCTATGATTGAAATCTCATCTTCATTTATCAGAAGAAACCTGAAAGAAGGTAAAGACATCCGCTTTTTCCTTCCCAATGGCGTTTACGAAAAGATTTTATCCGAAAAAATATTGGATAATTTCATCAACAAAACCGACAACGAAGAGGCTATTTCACAGGAAATGCTGTCCTCCGAACAAGTCGGGACGTAGTCGTTTGGTTCTTTCTATGGATTGTTCCAATTCCCAGGCTTGTATTTTAGCCTGATGGCCTGACAACAATATGTCAGGCACTTTCATTCCTTTATATTCAGCCGGACGAGTATAGACGGGCGGAGCTAATAAATTGTCTTGAAAAGAATCGGACAAGGCGGATTGTTCGTCCCCGATGGCGCCCGGAATTAATCGTACAATCGCATCGGTCATCACTGCTGCCGCCAATTCGCCTCCGGTAAGCACATAATCTCCGATAGAAATTTCTTTGGTAATAAGAAATTCTCTGATGCGGTAATCAATTCCTTTGTAATGACCGCAGAGAATAATCAAATTTTGGGATAAAGAAAGCCTGTTGGCAAGTGATTGAGTAAATTGTTCCCCATCGGGGGAAGTATAAATCACTTCATCATAAACACGTTGTTCTTTCAGCGAAGAAATGGCTCTATCAACAGGCTCGCATTGCAAAACCATTCCGGCTGCTCCGCCAAAGGGATAATCATCCACCCGTTTATGTTTTTTATCGGAAGAATAATCCCGCAAATTGTGCAGGTAAATTTCAACCAATCCTTTTTCCTGTGCGCGTTTCAGGATAGAACAATTCAAAACTCCATCCAACATTTCGGGCAAAACGGTAATAATATCTATTCGCATTGGTTCGTTATTTAATTTCTCCCATTTTACCCATAAAGAGAATAGCGCCCGTAGAATTTTCACGGATTACAAAAATAAACGGTTTATCGGCACAGAAAACAGGCAAGCCCCCGACTGCTCCTCTCTCAGCCATTTCAACAATAGTAACCGCTGCCGCCTCCGTGCCTTCTTCATTCACTTCCACAAAAGTTGAATGAATGACACGATTTATAAATACATCTCTTGGTGTCATACCCGAAAAATCAGCAGTTCGTTCATCAAAAGCCGAAGGCATTCCCATTGCAATTAAAACATCTTTTAACTCTGTTTTATACTCGGTTTTGAAGCGCGGCAAAAACACTTGAATATTGGTAGAATCAAGACGGTTATTGACAATCTCGTTGAAATAATCTACTGAAAGATTGTCGGTTACGTCCTGCAAAGTTTTTCCGTAATGAGGCAGAATCAAAGTCATGGAAAACGCGCCATTGCCGTAGCCCATATCAAGATATTGAGCATTTTCGTCGGCATAATACGGAAACGCGCCTTCGGGAATGAGCATCATGTCTATTTGATTTTGAACATTGTTTTCAGCAAAGAAAGTAGCTTTTGAGGTATTCTTCTTTTCAAATTGAGTAATCCAGATGCCTTTAAAATAAATGGCATTGATGAGATACATCACTGCATTAGCCGGAATTTCGTCTAAAGGTTCTTTAATCAAGTTGTTGGTTTTTTTCGCACACCAATCGTTGATAGTTTTCAATGCTGAGGGTGAAGAAAAATCAAGATTACTGATTTCTGCATCGAAATACTTTGCATTGATGTCTAAAAACGACTGATAGAACGGGAAACCTTCGCGACACCAAATAGAATTAGCAATGTTGAGTTTTGTAGTCGGGTCAATCGAAGGCAAGGCATTGAGCATCAATTGGTAATACTCATTGATTTGCGTGTCGGTGAGTCCCGAATGGTGCAGCACGTTTTTCATTTCCTGTTCGGTTACGGAATTGGCGCCGTTCAGTGTCATTCCAAGCGCAAAATCGACGCTCAAAGGCGAAATAAAAACGTTCTTTTCGTTGGTAGTTTGCAGAATTTTGTAGAACAAATCGAAAGCAAACTCATTTCCCTGTGCAATTCGAGGCGCAAGGGCGGCAGGCACATTGATACGCTGCGCAGGATCGGGTTTCTGCGGTTGCGGCTCAACTGCATTTTCGCACGAAACGGCGAAAAAGGATGTGGCAATTAATAACAAGCTCAAATTTCTCATGATTTTCTATTCAAAAATTATTATTTATAATCAATACTAAAAATGGAAAAAACGCTTAACTTGACCCCTTAAAAACGGTGGAAATTGACCACCCAAAGTTATGCTACCAAAACAGTAAAAAGTTATCTTCGGAATCGGGGTCAAAAAGCATCGGATTTTCCCGAGTTAAACTTTCATTTTCGTTGCAAAAATACATCTAATTTTTGAAGATGCTATCTTTGCTGTTTTCTAATTTTCTATTGATACTCATTTTCCTTTTTTGTTTTCCTTTTTCTGATAGATTCTCCGTAAAGTCATATCGTGTTAAAGAAACTCAAAAAATGTTGAAATATAATGAAGATTAAGTATCTTTGAGTGCTCTTATGAAAACACTTAGTGGTATACTTTTCAATTACTAAGTGGACTACTTTTCAATTATTACTTACATACAAAGAGCCGAAGTCCGTTAAAACTCTTCAAAAACCGCACCAAAGTAAGTCAATGTTTTTAAAATAAACAAGAAATTCTCCCAAAATCTATCTATCTATCTATCAGCATCATAATGTTATTTTAACATCTTATCGGCAAGAGATTCAGTCGTACAATTTGTTCATAACGACACATATTGTAAACGAGATTTATTGCTTAATTGTAATTTATTGCTTAATTTTGCTGCAATTATGAAAAGAAAGTTGCAATGTTAAACGGAAAAAATATTGTTGTTGGTATAACAGGAAGCATAGCAGCCTATAAATCAGCGTATTTAATACGCGCTCTGATAAAAAAAGGAGCCGAAGTTCAAGTCGTGATTACTCCAGCCGGAAAAGAATTTATCACTCCGGTTACTTTATCTGCATTAACGGGAAAACCTGTGGTCAGCGAATTTTTTACTGCCAATAACGGAACTTGGCACAGTCATGTGGACTTGGGACTTTGGAGCGATTTAATGATTGTTGCGCCTGCCACCGCCTCAACTATCGGAAAGATGGCTAATGGCATTGCCGACAATATGCTTATAACCACCTATTTATCTATGAAAGCGCCGGTTTTTATAGCTCCGGCAATGGATTTGGATATGTACGCCCATCCCTCTACTCAAAAAAATCTGGAGTTATTGAAATCGTACGGAAATCATATCATAGAGCCGGCTTCAGGATTTTTAGCCAGTAAGTTAGAAGGTAAAGGCAGAATGGAAGAACCCGATAAAATTGTTGAGCTAATCGAAGCTTATTTCTCAAAGAAAGAAGACCTCGCAAAAAAAAAAATATTAATAACAGCAGGTCCCACGTATGAAAAGTTGGATCCCATACGTTATATAGGTAATTATTCATCCGGAAAAATGGGATTTGCTTTAGCAGAGGCTTGTGCAGAAAGAGGAGCGGAAGTTGTTTTGATAGCAGGCCCAACACAATTGAAACTCAATCATCCGAATATCAAAAGAATTGATGTTGAATCTGCTGATGAGATGTATTTGTGTGCGGTTGAGGAATTTCCTAAGGTTGATGCAGGAATATTATGCGCGGCGGTTGCAGACTATAAACCGGAAATATACGCCAATGAAAAAATAAAACGGAAAGAAAACGAAGAACTGATACTTCGACTTGTTCCGAATAAAGATATTGCAGCATCACTGGGAAAAATGAAAACAGAAAAGCAAATTTTAATCGGATTTGCGTTGGAAACCCATGATGAAGAAGCGAATGCAAAACTAAAATTAAAAAAAAAGAATCTGGATTTTATTGTCTTAAATTCTTTACAGGAAAAAGGAGCCGGATTTCAAACCGATACCAATAAAGTATCAATAATTAATAAAAAAGGAGAAAGAACAGATTTCCCGTTAAAAAATAAAAAAGCTGTAGCAAATGATATTATTGACAAGATTACCAATTAAGGGCTGGGGGGGGCTCTTGTGTTTGTGTCTTATATTATTCCCCAATTTACTTCACGCACAGGAACTTAATGCCAAAGTTACCGTAAACAGTTCGCGAATAGAAGGAAGTAATAAAGAAGTATTTATATCTTTAGAAAACGCCTTGAATCAGTTCCTTAATTCAAAAAAATGGAGCGCTGCCACATTTTCCCAAACAGAAAAAATAGAATGTAGCTTCTCAATTGTGGTTTTAACTAATCCAAGCGGCGATTCCTATCAGGCAGAAATGTCTGTCAGCGCGAAACGTCCGGTCTATAATTCAACTTATACAACCAACCTGCTCAATTTTCGGGATACGGATTTTGCTTTTGATTATATAGAAAATACTCCGATAGAATATATTGAAAACTACTTGGATAATAATATTGTGGCTACTGTGGCATTTTATGCCTATCTGATATTGGGCTTGGATTTCGACAGCTATTCTCCTTCGGGAGGAGCGCATTTTTTCAGGCAGGCGCAAAAAATTGCCATGCAGGCGCAAAGTAATTCTTCATGGACAGGTTGGGCGCCTTTTTCCAAAAATAATAATAAACATGCCATTATTACCGCATTTATGGATGAATCTTTAAGCGCTTACCGTGAATTATGGTACACATATCATCGCAAAGGTTTGGATGAAATGGCGGCTAATCCCGACAGGGGCAGAACCACTATATTGAACGCTTTACCTGCTCTGAAACAAATCAATAACGTGCGTTCGTCTTCCGTAATAATGCAAATGTTTTCCGACAGTAAATTAGATGAAATAGTGATGATGAGCTCAAAAGCAACTTCCGAACAAAAGAAGGAAACTTATGATTTATTGTATTATGTATACCCGACAACATCGGGACGATTAGAACCTTTGAAAAGATAAGAACCAAATAATTATGTTAAAATCATTGTCCATTCAGAATTATGCTTTAATCTCCCAATTGGAAGTGGATTTTAATCCGGGTTTTTCTGTATTGACAGGTGAAACCGGCGCCGGAAAATCAATCATCTTGGGAGCGCTTTCCCTTATTTTAGGACAAAGAGCCGATGCTAAATCAATTAAAGAAGGAGAAAACCGTTGTGTAATCGAAGGAATTTTCGACATTTCTTCTTATCATTTGCAAGCGTTTTTCGATGAAACCGGTTTAGAATACGATGCCGAACATTGCATCATGCGCCGCGAGCTGCTTGCCTCCGGAAAATCACGCGCTTTTATCAATGATACTCCTGTGGGATTGAACGAATTGAAAACCTTAGCTTCCCAATTGATTGATATTCATTCGCAGCATCAAAATTTGATGTTAGCCGATGGAAATTTTCAAATGCAGGTCTTGGATGCTTTAGCCGGTAATCAGGATTTAAGAAAAGAATACAGGGAAAAATATAAACAGTATTCCGAATATCAAAATAAACTGCAATCGCTCAAAGAAGAAGCAGTGCGTAAAACTTCGGAAGAAGATTATCTGCGATTTCAGTATAATCAATTGTCAGAAGCCAACTTAAAAGAAGGAGAACAAACCGGATTGGAAGAAGAAAGGGAAATGCTTTCTCATTTGGAGGAAATCAAAGGAAGTCTTTTTAAAATCGAACAAAGTTTTTCAGGAGATGAAAATGCTGTTGTTGCTACGCTTAAAGATGCCCTGAATACGCTTGTTGCTTTGAATAAAATTTATCCCGAATCGAAAGAAATGACCGGACGATTGGAGTCTGCTTACTTAGAAATCAAAGATTTAGCTTCTGAAATATCTAAAAAACAGGAACATTTGGAATTAGACCCTGAACGTTTGCGTTTTGTCAACGACCGTTTGGATTTATTATATAGTCTGTTACAAAAACATAAATTAGATTCCTGCGAAGCGCTCATCCAATTGCAAAATAGCATCGGAAGCCAATTGCAGGAAATCAATAATTTTGAGGAACAGATTGCCGCTTTGGAATCGGCCTTGAATTTAGCTTATAAAGAACTATTGACCTTAGCTGAAAAACTGACTTCATCGCGAAAAAAAGCAGGCGAAGAATTGGAACTCCAACTTGTAAAAAAAGTAAGCGTACTCGGTATGCCCAACATGAAATTTACCTGTGAATTACAGACCAAACATCATCCTGACATCAATGGAATGGACGATATAAGTTTCTTATTTTCAGCGAATAAGAATATCGGCTTAAAACCGGTGGCAGATATTGCTTCCGGAGGAGAAATATCTCGTTTGATGCTGGGAATAAAAGCGATGATTGCCGGAGCTATGGCATTACCTACCATTATTTTTGACGAAATAGATACCGGTGTTTCCGGTGAAATTGCAGATAAAATGGGTAATATTATGCAAGAACTCGGTAAGCAGATGCAAGTAATCACGATTACCCATTTGCCCCAGATAGCAGCCAAAGGCCACACACATTATTATGTATACAAATTCGATAATAACAATACTACCGAAACCAATATCCGGCAATTAACTCAGGAAGAACGGGTAAGAGAAATCGCTCAAATGTTGAGCGGCGCCGAATTAACCGATACGGCTGTCGAACACGCAAGAAACTTGTTGACCAACGTATGTGGTAAATACTTATGAAAGCGCTGCCTGAATCCATTTTAATTTTGTGATAAAAAGTTCCTCGTGCTGAATTTTTTATTGTTTTAAGATTTGTCCAATTGTTTTTTTCTATCTTTGCGCCCTGAAAATATAAAATAATACATGGCCATGCATAATGAAAATAAGAATTTAGTGATAGTAGAGTCCCCTGCAAAAGCTAAAACCATTGAGAAATATCTCGGCTCAAACTATAAAGTTTTATCAAGCTATGGACATATCCGTGACCTGCAAGAGAAAGGCTTAGGAGTCGAAATTAAAAATAATTACAAACCGGTTTATGTTATTCCTTCCGACAAGGAAACATTGGTAAGAAATCTAAAAAAGGAAGCTAATAATGCTCCTCTTGTTTGGTTGGCTTCCGATGAAGACCGTGAAGGAGAAGCTATTGCTTGGCATTTGTATGAAGTGCTGGGACTGAAAAAAGAGCGTACCAAACGGATTGTTTTTCATGAAATAACGAAAAATGCAATCCTTCATGCAATAGAAACTCCCCGCGATATAGATTTTAACTTGGTTGATGCTCAGCAAGCCCGAAGGGTTTTAGACCGTATCGTGGGTTTTGAACTTTCGCCCGTTCTGTGGAAAAAAATCAGACCGGCGCTTTCTGCCGGCCGTGTGCAATCTGTTGCCGTGCGGCTTATCGTAGAGCGAGAAAGAGAAATCAACGCTTTTCAGGCTGAAGTTTCATACCGGATAACCGCAGAATTTAAATTAGCTGATGGCACTATATTGAAAGCAGAATTAGCTCGCCGGATTCCAACGGAAAAAGAAGCACAGGCTTTGTTGGAAAAATTGAAAGACGCTATTTTTAAGGTCGAAGACATTGCTACAAAACCGGCCAAAAAATCTCCGGCGCCGCCATTTACCACTTCCACTTTACAGCAGGAAGCCGCAAGGAAAATGGGGTATTCTGTTTCTCAAACCATGTCTATTGCACAGAAATTATACGAATCGGGATACATTACTTATATGCGTACCGACTCCGTTAATTTATCCGATTTGGCGCTCAATGCTTCCAAAAAAGAAATCCAAAATGAGTTTGGCGAAAAATATGTGAAAATTCGTAAGTT
>Ga0209628_10002916_pt1 | contig 11806 bp, 4 predicted proteins | sample TergutCu122P4_FD_187285 | JGI IMG/M metagenome (GOLD analysis project Ga0209628, IMG submission 187285) | Cubitermes ugandensis P4 segment gut microbial communities from Kakamega Forest, Kenya - Cu122 P4 (SPAdes) (version 2) | ecosystem: Host-associated > Arthropoda: Insects > Digestive system >...
GACATGGTTTGTCTCAGGAATATGTGTATGGCTACCCTGAATAAAGGAGACAATGATATATAATAATAATAATAATCATCATCATCATAATCATAATCTGTTTGCAATAACACACCTCAGTGTTATGTTATATGTATATTGCCTGTCTTGTTTTCAATTAATTATAGATCTCACGAATAAACAAAGGATCGAAATTAAATATTGGTGCAGAAATCAGCGTATACATTCATTATGATTCTATTACTGGAACATATTTTGATCATTATTACATACACACTAAGACTCATCTAACCTGTCATTAACTAAACACTTCTGTTATCTCTGCAGGTTGGAGCATGTGTGTGGCCAGTGTTGCAGACCATAAACTATACTCTTGTGTCTGAAAAGAACCGTGTTCCTTTTGTTGGAATGTGTAGTCTACTGTGGACATGCTTCTTAGCTTACATGAAACAGTTAGAAGCACAAAAACTAGCAAAAAAGCAAGCAACAATGAAAGTATCAGCTGATCAAACAGCAAGTCCACATTATGTACTTTTATTGCAATAGTTTCACTACTACATTGTACTTAATTGTGAAAAACTACATTAACTTTGTCTAGAAACTGCATAAAATGTGTTAGATGGTAGAATATGGCAACAAACATCCTTTTTAATTTATAGAGATTAAATACAATAATAATAATTTGTTTTTCAGAGTATGTTTTATTTCAAACGTGACTTGCCAGCTTCTATTTTTAATTTTTGACTCTTTAATTCCATGTCTAATGATGGTCGTTATTGAGGGAAAATGACACGGTCATAAACCCTTAAAAGCTCACTACCTTCAGTGTCCAATCGCAATATTTTGAAGGTGGAAGGGAAAGCGACATGCACATCAGTAAATACTTGGCATAAGAGACAAGCCCTTGTTGGCTAACCCTTGGTTCCACCGGCTGGGGGCAGTAGCAAGCAAGAGAACATTATTTTCGATGAGGTTTTACGACTAGCTAGATAATGACACTAAACCTGTTCAGCATGCTCAGTAGTGTGATCTTCGTGTGACTGTTAATAATACATATACTAGATTGCAATTTTAACAGACGAGCACACATGAAGCATAAAAACTGGTTATTCAATTTCCTGTTTTATTATTCTATTTTAATATTTTGGTTTGTATGCTAAAGTGTTATACACTTAATGTGAACTTAAAAAAAACTTAAATTCACAAAGTAGAATTTGCATGTTATTAATATTTTTGGTTAAGTACATGATTTCTTTTTCGTGTTAATGGTACATGAGAAGAAAAGGTGGAAAAGCACTGCTCTAGTGGATATTCTCTGCATCTGACATCACCTTGCACATTTACCTAAGAAGCCTTCTCTGTGTGCTACATATTGTGGCTGTACCAAAAACTTCTGTTTGCGAGACATTATCTGAAGGATTCTATTTGGTTCCTACAATTTGGCAGGTTCTGTATGAAGCCTGTCTGTCAATATGTAATAGGAACCCTTCCTAACAGTGCCTATGCAGTATTTGGCAGAATCCCTCTGTACAACCCTACATCACCAGTCTACCTTACTGGCACTTTATGCAAGCTCTCTCTACAGTCTCTTCAGCATCCCTTACATTCAGACATTATCCGTGGAGCTGAATGTTGAATCTGTGTATGGAGAGTCCACCCGATATTTTTCAGTTTCCATATCGGACAACCTAGCTTCTCCTGATGTATCTGGTAAACAGTATTATTCAAGATCCAAGACCCAGCATTTACCTTGTGAGCTGTAACTTAAAATACTTTTGTCCTGTCCATTCTTTCTTATGACCCCCTCCCCACTCTCCCCTTTCTGAAATAAAATTGTAATCTGTGCTCAACTGGAGAAATGTCAAATCACCACAGTTGAGTACAAAATATTTTGGAAAAAACTCTTTGTATCTCTTGAGTAATGTACAGCTTCTATTGCAGGTGGTAATAAAGAATTAACCATGTTGGAGACAGAGAGGGGGGGAGGGTACATGCATGTATGTGTGTTTTTTGGTCATTAGTACAAAGGTATCCTTATTTCCTTTTAACATTGGAGACTGCTCGTGCCTTCATTTTGTACCTGTGTAAGCTGTTTGACATTTATAGATGTTTCATGTAAACCTGATCTACATGTAAATCTGAGAAGACTGCAAATTTTTACTTATTGTGAACATGTAGTATGTATGTAGTTTCGCCTACATCTCCAAAGCTGTCTCTTTCCCACTGGAATGAAGTATGGATTTATCTTCCATCCCATGTGTGCTACATGTCCCATACATCTCACCTTCAACTTGCCCACATTAATACAGCTGTTCACATATATTTAATTTATACGTTCCAAAGAGGTATTTGAAACAGCTGTTTCATGTAGTGTTAAACTCTTTATTTCATGAGTGCTCATTTCTGCCATAATCATAAACAACGAAATTAACAAACGAATAATTTAACTGTGTTAGACACCGTCGTGCACATGCTATATCCAGGTAATGCGTCATGTATTTAAAAGGTGTGTATGGTTCCCTTAAGTTTGCTCATATCATTTGCATATTATGTTAATATGGATGTGTCAAAATTTCAAATAAACGTTTCTATCTCGACAATACCATTGTGAATTTCCAGATTCAACTGGCGAGTCCACTGGATCTCAAACCCGCCAACAGGGAGGTGGGTTTTTTGTGAGCTGTCCTACCCAAAAACAGAGACCGACGGCACTTAACCCATCGTCATCTAATGTGACCTGATAGGAGCGCAGTTTATAGGAGGTACTTATACAAGATGTCGATAACGTGTATCATGTGGCTGTGGAAAAGATCTTTCAGACGATCGCGATAGAAGCGCTGACAATACTGGGCTAACGCGTCCTGTTTCTGGACAGTGTGGAAACGTGCAGCTTGGTTCTTCATTTTTGCTGCAGTTGCCATACTCGTACCTAAAAAGTATCCCTCTTTAACACATTCACACAGAAGATACTAGGCTCTCTCATGGAATACTACATACGACAGGGCAGCATTGGCTGCATGATGCCACAGGCAACTTTCACGTGTGCAGCCCCCACATGGAGTGAAGACACGGCATACTAAGTTTCCTCGTCCGCCTGTTTCAAATGTGAAACCGGTCACAATACGTGGTGCGAGTTCCTGAAGACAGGGTGCAGAAACTCGTCTGTAAACATAAGGAAGGGAAAAGAAACGTAAAACAGGAGCAAAGAAGCTGAAGTAAGATATCCCCCACTACAGAAGAAGAAGTAAAAGAGAGAGAGAGAGAGAAAAGAAAGAGAGAGATTACGAAACGGGACATATTTTCCTAATCGACGTTATTTCGTGGCCAGACGCCAGTTCAGGATGTGCACAATGACAAAATCCGAGTTTGACATATTCGAGATAAAACACGATCAGAGTGCCATCCTGTATTCGCGGACCATGTACTAAAAACCCACAGCCTCCAAGGATCAGTTGCATGTCAAAAATGTCATACCAGGTGTCTTCAGGGGAAGCTTGTCAGACCCAGCGGTTCCAACGTCGATTCCGATGACCAGACGTCCGTGAGAAACGACCTCCTGCACTCCCTCTTCAGTCAGTGAAGTGTCACCCTCAATGGTGTCGGTGTCTCCTTCTCGAAAAACCTGTGCATCTACAGGGCATACTTTTAGACGTTACTGACATATGGTCACGACATTTCGCACAGTCATCTCACGAATGATTTCTGGTGCCCAACAATAAGGATTTCTTGGCGGATACTGGACCCAGTGGACGCTGACCAGAGTTCTGAGATCAAGATGTACAGGCGGATACACAGCAATTTATTCAACATGCCACAGTTATTCTTGGGCGGGGTCAATATTCAGATAAAATTCAGGAAAGCCAAGAGCAACTTCTATGTCCTGAGTTCCAAGTCTGACGCTAGAGCCGTCTTGAAATTTTCGGACGCCACAATGTACGTGAAGCACATGAATCTGTCAACGAGCATTCAGCTCTGGAAGAGGCGAATGACAGATCAGATCTGACCAGAGGGGCGCTCAACACAACCACGTTTGGTGTCTGATCGAATCTATATCAATTGGCAATGCTGACTTGGGAGCCTTACCTAAGCACTTGTTCTTCACGATGCTCCGAAACCCGGATTTTTCAGGTTCGGCAACCATAAACCCCTGCGTCTTCCAACATTTCAACCTAAATTATTTTGTCATGTATGCGAACGAGTGGCAAGTCCGCTCCAAGGGCCTCTCTCTTATCACAGTGCAAGCCAAGACTACCACTCCAACTGATTTTTAGCAGTCTCGGGATACGTCACATGAACACGGTATCCAGATCACACACAACCTCTTCATGAAAGGTTCATCCATGTTGGTCTTTGACTTGCCCATGGACAAGAGTGCCTGGAACAGCCACACCAGTGCACCTGACATCAAAAAATATCTGCATACAACTTAAATTTGACTAAGCACTTTCAGAGGTCAAGACAGTTTTCATGTACTTGAAATTTGAAGCTACTATACCTACACTGTTATGTCTTATATAGTGAGTGACTTTCTCTCACATACGGCATAGGTGCTCACAACGGGTACGAGATGTGTCCTGCAAAACTGCGCTATCTCGTTGTACTGCGGGACCACATTATCGCCCACCACCTCACCGCTGCTGCTACCTCACCCTCCACCAGCATTTGCTACAGCTGTTGACGTCCTGGTCCTCTTCTCTTCTGTCGCGGAATGCCTACGGTGTGGATCCCTGTTTTGTTTCGTTTTTTTTTCTGTCTGCCGCTGCGACTTTGGGCACTACAGAAAAACTGATGGGGTGCCTCCGTTCCTGAGACGGGTCCTGTAACATTTGCAAATTGAACCATGTGTTATATGTGTGACCACTTTCCCTTCACCTCCTTCTTCTTCTTCTTCTTCTTCTTCTTCCAAAAATGGAAGTCCTGTTTTCTCTCTGCCTTCTCGCTATGTCGATTGTGACTCAGACACTCGAAATATTCAGGCGACACCAGCAACATCTTTGCAGCATCTCAAGTTTTATGGAACTTGGGACAGCCCACAACATAGCTGTCAGAAGGGGCAACAGGAAAATGCCTCACTGCACATTATCTTCCTCTCCTTACCGAGAGAAATCCTCCTGTCGATCAGGCTTCATAACACCACTTTGTTTTACGTGGCAGGTTTGGTTGCAGTTGTTCAGATGCGAAGGGCGCATTACATAGGAGAGAACTAGTTTCCGTCACCGTCTCGGCTTCCATTTGGTGGCACTACATGAAAAATATGCTTCGCACTTCCCATGCACATAAAGTCAATTTGGTTGCTACTGGGCAATAAAGACAGAAATTGCAGTTGGGGAACAAACCATTCTGCGGTTGTATCTCAGCTTCCGTAGGGCGCATTTTCTTGGATACTCTTCGAATGCACTAGAAACATTGTAATTCTGACAGCGTTCAGTCTACAGTGAAGGGTATTCTACTTTTGAAGAATGTAGCTTTTTGTCAGTATCTTGGCATCATCCATACGAGAGTTTCCCTGCAACTTCATACTTTGCACAAACAGTCAAAGTTTGGTTGCCATCGGTCAATAATGAAGGGCACTTTACTTGAGGGACAAACTACCTTTTATTGTGCAACTATATATTGTCATACTCTGCAGTTCCCACGCATGCGCTAAAACCGTAGTACACTTTTTTTGCAATTCGTAAACAATAAAGGGCACTTTACTTGGGGAACATAATATTGTGTGGCTGTATCTCACCTTCCATAAGAGGGATTTTTCCTGCAAATTCATACACACAATTCTCCACCCACGTGCTATGAACAATGTCAAATTTGCTTGTGATTGTCATATAATGAAGGGTACAAATGATGAAAATTTGGTTTTGATTGGTCAATAATGAAGGCCACTTTACTTGGGGGAGAGAGTACCTTTACTTGAAGTGCAAAGTACCTTCTCTGCTGAATTGTGGATTCCATTGGAGAGATTTTCCTGAAAAATTCAAACTTTACACTCTGCACAATTGCACTACAAACTCTGCAAGTTTGGTTGCAACCAGACTTACAGAGTTCATGCTTTTTTATCACATATTCAGATGACTAAATTGGCACATGGTGGCAAATTGAGAAAAGGTCTTTCTACATAGTAAGTAATATAACAATGAAAATACTATGCTGCGAGGAACAATACATGATGCTGTATATGATGTCTGAATACTGAAATAACTTAGTTGCCTTTATGGTTTGATGACAATACAAGTCATTCTGAAATCCTGAGGATGGGGGGCACAGGAAATTGACAGAATTAACTGAGACATAAAGTACATAAAATTTTTTAAACAACTTAAAACCACACATAAAATTTTGTTTAATTTTAGATTTATTTATGCGATTACAATTACATTCAGTGGGCACTGTACCACATCTACATACATCCCCGCCTGTACAAGAGGAGCTGTCAACAATTCCCAACTGTTACTTACTTTAGACACTGGTTGATAGGCAAGAAATCAAACAGCTTGCATACAATCCATTATTAGCATTCGCACGCAGAAGAAATGCCCTCAGCTGTGAAAGATGATCATCAAAATGTCACATATGCACATCTTAAAAACCAAAATACATTTATAAAACCAGGGTAGGGTCTACACTTCATATAATAACAATCTGACTGTACACTAGAAAGAGCTAATATTTGGAGTTGATTTACAGCTAATATTTTCTCAGATTTCATATATATGTTTTTATTGTGATTGTATTCTGGTCACTTCACAAACCACTGAATATATTGCTAATTGTGTAAAGTGAAATGTTAGTCTTGCAAAAATGGGAAACGTGATAGAAAGAAAATATTTAAAAAAAAAAATGCTGCCATTGGATTGGTAACGAATAATGTGCAATAAGACTTGCTGCAGCTAAGAAAAATGGTCCATATTTGTTTCAATCACTACATGTTCTGGGCCTCACCTGTCTGCCTGCAAAAAATAACTCCATTTCAGACAACCCACAACCAAATGTAACACCTTCACCATAGTAATGTTTTAAACATATGGAGGGCAAGAGGCTACAACTCAAAAGCAACTAAACAGTGTTCAGGAACTGGTCCATATATTGTCAGTCTCCCAGGGTGTAAGATGAAACAAGATGAAGGAGTTACACAGAACCAGGGGCACAGCTAGTAGGACATGCCCCCCCGCATGAGTGGTGTGGCCGCCCTGGGCAGAAAATGGACAGCAAAATTAATACTGTAAATAAAAGAAATGAGTTCCTGGATATAACAATTTTTAATTCACTGGGACCAATAACAGGAAATTTGATAAATAATTCTGACTTTTTTAAAGTTCATAATTCCTGTTAGGGGCGGCCGTTGTGAAAACTCGCCCCAGGTGCCAAAAAACCTAGCTACACCACTGCTTAGCCCCACATCACTTATTGACCATGATACAGAGCTATGTCATGACCACTCAAGCTGCAATTAAGAACAAATATAAGTAGCTTAACAGTATAGCAGCAAAAGCCCTAAACTGAACATGTCATGTGGCTACTATTCACAGAAGCTTGACCTCATAGCGCCACAGAAATGGAGCCTCTCTTCACAATTGTAGCACTAATTAATTTGCCTTCAGGTTATGGTAACATTTTTAATTTACTCCTTCCATAGGGAAACAATGAAAAAATTCGAACTTCAGACGTTTCCTCTTGTAAAGTGTTACATAAAATTGTTTTTTATGCACATTATTTAACAACTGTTAACTGCTATGATTCTATAGCATCGGTGATAAATGGAGCACTTGTAGGTGATGCTAACAGGAGGAAACCACAGTAATGGAAAAAAACCTGTCCCAATGCCAGTTTGTTTATCACAAATCCCACATGAAATGGCCTGTGATTGAACCTGGCCCTTTGCAGTGACAGGCCAGTGACTACCCACCTGAGTCTAGGCACAGCCCTACATATGGTTATGATGAATGTGATGCATAAACAATTGCAAATAAGAAAGATTTCAGGACATATGAGTCATGTGCTCATGTCTTTCTTTGAAAGCAAATTTACAATGAAGCTTTAGCAGTGTGCAGTAATTACTGCAATACTTTACATTAATGTAGGAGTGACGATGATTAGGATTATAAAACAAAACTCATTTGCCTTCAGTATAATACTTATAATACATCATTTTATAACTGTTGCCGTATTTAAATTTATTAAGAAAAAAAAAAGCAATTAAAAATTGAGTAAAATCAGTTACCTAGAATATTTTAAAAGTAACAAGAAACTCATGTTATAAGTTAACAAAATTAGTGCCTTAAATTTCAAACTCTGACCTACTAAATTATATCACAATTCAGAAAAAAGGTGAACAATCCATATAACAAAGCTCCTACCACCAAGTCACATAAATGGAAATAAAACAAAAATGTATCCACCTATGTTTTCTTTGACTCCTACATTAACTGAGACAAAAGTATGAATAAAAGCATCGGTGTGATAAATATAACTTGGATTTGCTTCGGCAGAACACTAAATGCAAGCAGATAAAGAGAAATGAAGAATAACAAATAACTAATATATATGAACTGATAGGAAAGCCCACTTTACCAAGCACTCATAACTGAAAACTGATACCTTTACCTTGGCATCATCAAACCAAAAACAGGCAATGTTAATTTGTAATGATACATTCATGTAACTGTAAATCAGAGAACCATTTGAGCAGGCCCTTAGGCTATCAGCATGTGCCTGGCAATGTGTCTCCTGGTCTGCTTGGGTGGAGATAACCAAAAATTTCTTGAAATCACATTCTCCACCCAAATATCGGGGTGAGACAGCATTTTCTTTCTATCCATGTGTCTTGCTTTGTACAAGTGCTTCATAAGAGTATTTTAAGCTACGAAAGAATCTAGTAAAAGATATCATGGAAATTTTGAAAGCAAGTCATCATCTCTTGGATAGTTCTTACATTACTGTTGGTGATACAATATAAAAATAAGCCCTCCAATGTTGATGTTACTATTTCTTTAACCTTTCCTCTTTAAGAAATGAGGAAAGATGAACACTAATAGAGGAACAGGTTTCTGTGAGGAAAAGCACCCCCTTCACATCTCCACATTTATGTTATATATTAGTAATGGTGATTTGTTATAGACTCCAGGAAATCAACAGCAACATTTACATGAATGGGGCAAATATTACTTCTTCAAAGGATGTCATAATATACCACAGTTAGAAGGGGGGGAGGGAGATATTCTTATCACTACATTCATTAAAAGAGTCAAACATGCAACAAATGACAGCAGACTTTGCTGTCTGTACAAGTATACAAGGTTTGAGATATATATTTATAATATACTCTGCATTTTGTTTTGTGATAATACTCACATTTTTTTTTTTTTTCCTGGTTGGTCCCAGGAGCTCTTAATAGAGGTAAAATTATTCTTCACTTACCATCAGTCAATAAGGTACTCTATCATTTCAATATACTGTGCACCATTTTGTGCCGATATTATTATAAGTATACCAAGTAAATTTATAATTATATATACACTTACAATTATTCTTTCAGTATAACAATGACCATAAGTTTTATTCTTCTTAACAACCTCAATTTTGCATGTTGCATTGGTTTCCCGCACGCACACATGTCCACAAGAAAATGTCCTGTCATTTATCACTCTTGAAATGTAGGCTTCTGGTCTATGGTACTCACGGAACCCTACCAACCCATCAGTGGCCTATGCCCTGCACTGTGCTTGATTGCTTACTCCTCTGCTTCCTTCAGCTTCATGCCTCTTATTTTACAGTTGAGAAGTTCTGTGTTGAAACTTGATTGCATGCCACCCAAGAACTGAAGACATCTCTGGAAATTAAAAGCAAAATGCCGGATTGTGCTGTTTGCTGTAAGCAATTAATGTACTTTTAGTTGGTGGCAATAACACTAGTAAAATGAAGTAAGGATTATAGGCAGTATAAACCCAAATCCACTGTTACGAAAATTACTGGCCGCTGTTCAAGATGTAATACTTTTGACTTGTATTTTGGAAGTGGGAAGTGCCTGCTTTGAATCTTGGGCATGGCACTCATTATACAAGTCCATTCAGGCAAATGTGGAAACTACCTCAAATTATGCTATATATGATACCTTCCACATAATTTCTAATTCATTATTCACAGACCATCTTAACTCTTGAAGCTATGCAGCCTGAGGTACTTAAAGCATCATAAACAAACCACAACAAATAATGCAGATGGAAGAGTTAAGAGCTCACCACAAAGCCTAATAGCTGACAACACATACTCTGTTTACACTGCAAACTATCCAAACGATAAATTTTCTTACTACAGTTTACTTATTGTCAGTATAACTATAGACAAACCTGTCTGGTTAAACAATGCCCTCTCTCCAACACAAAGTGTGTGTGTGTGTGTGTGTGTGTGTATATATATTATCTATATACTCTTGCTGCACCCTCCTCTTTTGAACTTCTATAGATTCTTTTGTTTTAAACACTTATGACATTCAGTCTTTGTGGTTTCAGCTCCAATTACACAAAACATATATTGTCTTTAGCATGCTTGTCCCTTATGTTAATTTTATTGTTCATAAAAATGAGGTCACTGCTAGATAATGTATAAGCCTGATGATGGATCAGACATCAATATTTATAGTAGGATCTAACCTGCAATGGCTGACCACACACTCATTGCTGCAGTATTCATCCTCCCACTCTGAATTGGCAATTGCCGCATTGGGGCAGCCACGGCGGATGCAAGTGTTGCCTGGGCGAAGATTATCAGGTCCTGGTTGCTGCTGCTGCTGCTGTTGAGCTTGCTGTTGCTGTACTGGTGCTGAAGGACCACTGGGTGACCCGGCACCTCCTGACACAGGACCGCCTGGAGGTGGACTTGATACCAAGTGCTGGTCACTGCGGGGTGGGCTCATGTGGTGTGGTGGAGGCACCTGAAGACACACACAAATTAGCATCCACTGGACTTCTGACTTCTAACTACATTTCATATGTAAGTGTGCATAACTTGCCAAATAATACTCAGAAGGATGGTTTTTCTTGATTTAAATATTATGGAAAGCTTCATGGCTGCTGTGTGCTCATCCACATATTGACAGATTCAACAAAGCTAGAGACAAGACGAAGATCTCATTGCATGATTCATAGAAGAATCAATTTAATTTGCAACTCCATTAAAATTTATGAGCAGAAAGTACAAATTCAATCAGCAACCTGAAGCAAGCAAAGAATGAGGATCAGTAAGAAAGGTATATAGTGACAAATCCATTTAGAAAATATCCCATGCATTTGTTTTAAAACTGTGAAAATATCCAATCTGACAAAATCACTGCCTATATATCAATACTGCATCTGACTGTGTGAGAGTCAGTGACTGGTCTAACACATCAGGGTACAATAAATTTAAATGGCATGCCAAAGAATTATCACTTTAAACAATTGCCAGTTCCAAGTTCCAGGTCTCCATTTATAATGCGTACACATCTTCTGTAGCCAGCAGTGAAGATAACTTAGTGACAGCATCAAATGCATGCAGGTTCAAACACCTGTACCCTAGGAATATATTCTGATAGACAAACACATACTACAATTTGGACTGGATGCAAACTGCAACGAAAATGAACGTAACAATGTCAACAGACACTGTACCCTATATATTTAGACATCAGTTTCTGGACAAAGTTATGTTATTTACCACATTTATAGTATCATTTGCTTTAACAATATTGTAACCACTGAAACTATTAACAAAGCTTGACCTAAAGTTGAAAGTTTCAAATAAAGTGCAGAATTTATTTGAAACTTTCAACTTTAGG
>Ga0209628_10002917_pt1 | contig 11803 bp, 13 predicted proteins | sample TergutCu122P4_FD_187285 | JGI IMG/M metagenome (GOLD analysis project Ga0209628, IMG submission 187285) | Cubitermes ugandensis P4 segment gut microbial communities from Kakamega Forest, Kenya - Cu122 P4 (SPAdes) (version 2) | ecosystem: Host-associated > Arthropoda: Insects > Digestive system...
GGGAGCCCCGCCTGCAACCAGGGCGGCATCGCCGCCGTGTGCGGGGGCGCCATGAGCATCCAGGGCTCCATGCTGGGGCGCTCGGACAAGAACGGCCCCCGGGGCAGCGGCATAAACGAGGAGGTGTCGTTCACCCTGACCTCCACGGACCAACACGCCGTGTACGCCGCCCACCCGGGCATGTTCGGCAAGGTCAGCGAGGGGCTGGCCAACACGATGCTCTCCCGCGACTGGAAAGACCCGCAATATGTCTGCCAGCCCGGGCAGCCCGAGGCCCGCGCGCAAGGGCCCGTCGCCTTCGCGGCCAACCAGCGCGACGAGGTGCGGGGCCTCGGCCCGTGCGCGGGGGCGCTGTCGGCGCAGCCGGGGATGAAGCAGCAGACCTTCGTCGCGCAGGCGCCGGGGGCCGGCGGCCGGACGGTGCGGAAGCTCACGCCCCGCGAATGCGCCATGCTCCAGGGCTTCCCCGCCGACTGGTGCTCCGGGCTGGAGACGCCGGAGCCGACCGAGGCGGACGTCGACTTCTGGCAGTGGGCCTGGGAGGAGCGGCGCCGCGCCACGGGGGAGCCAAAGAGGCCCAAGAGCCGCAGGCAGGTAGCCGAGTGGCTCCGGCAGCCCCACACGGACTCGGCCGAGTACAGGCTGTGGGGCAACGGCGTGGCCCTGCCCTGCGCCCGCTTCGTCCTCTCCGGCGTCGTGGGCGCCGTCCGGGCAGCGTCGGGCGGCGGCGCATGACGCGCGCCCATTCGACATCATCACCATTCGAAAGGAGGGCGCAAACGTTGAAAATCTCCTACGGGACGAGCCGCTTCTGCACGAGCTGGGCCAACAGGGAGATCGCGTACGGGGAGCTGCTGGAGCGCCTCGGGCGCACCTGCCGGACGAGCGAGACCGCAGCGGAGTTCAGGGCGATGCCGAAGGGCCAGCGCGATGACGTCAAGGACGTGGGCGGCTTCGTCCTGGGCCACCTGAGGGACGGCCGGCGGAGGAAGGGCTCGGTCATATGCCGCTCCGGCATAACCCTGGACGCCGACCACGCGGACGCGGGCTTCGCGGACCGGCTGAAGTACGAGGCGAAATATTACTGCGCGATATACTCCACCCACAGCCACGCGCCGGGGGCGCCGCGCCTGCGCCTGGTCATCCCGCTGGCCCGGGACGTGCTGCCGGACGAGTACGCCGCCCTGTCACGCTTCGTCGCCGACGGCCTCGGCATGGACTTCTTCGACGACAGCACCTACGAGCCGGAGCGGCTGATGTACTGGCCCTCGACCCCGTCGGACGGGCAGTTCGTCTTCCTGGCCGTCGGCTCCGCGCCGCTCGACCCCGACGAATGGCTCGCCGCCCGCCCGGGTTGGCGCGACTGCTCGTCGTGGCCCGCCTCGTCGCGGCAGCCGAGGGCGATAGAGCGGAACGCCGGGCGCAAGCAGGACCCCTGCGCGAAGCCCGGCGCGATAGGGGCCTTCTGCCGCCGCTACACGGTGCCGGAGGCCATCGCCAGGTACCTGCCCAGCGTCTACAGGCCGTCCGCCGTGCCGGGGCGCTTCGACTACGCCCCCGCCGACAGCAGCGCGGGCCTGGTGGTCTACGACGGCAAGTGGGCGTACTCGCACCACGCCACCGACCCGGCCAGCGGCCAGCTGCTCAGCGCGTTCGACCTCGTCAGGGCCCACCTCTTCCCCGACGAGGACGAGAAGGAGTCCCTCGGGGCGATGCTCGAGCTCGCGGTGGCCGACGCCGAGGTGAACAAGCTCCTGCTCGACGAGCGGCGCCAGGGCGCGGCCGGGGCGCCGGGGGGCGGCGGGGACTGGGCGGCCCGCCTCAGGCGCGACAAGGGGGGCCGCCTGCTCAACACACTGGCCAACCTCACGCTGATACTGGAGAACGACCCGCGCCTGGCGGGCATCGTCTTCAACCAGCTGGCCGACGGCATGGAGATCACCGGCGAGGTGCCGTGGAAGCACCCGTCGCGGTTCTGGAGGGACGCGGACGACGCGCAGCTCGTGTCCTACGTCGACTCCCGGTACGGCGCCTTCTCGGCGCGGAACTACGGCGTCGCCGTCGCGAAGGTCGTGGACGACCGCTCGTACCACCCCATACGCGAGTACCTCGCGGCCCTGCCCGAGTGGGACGGCAGGCCGAGGGTGGACGCGCTGCTCGTGGAATGGCTCGGCGCCGAGGACAGCCCGTACGTCAGGGCGGTGACGCGCAAGACGCTGTGCGCCGCCGTCGAGAGGGTGTACAGCCCCGGCGTCAAGTTCGACCACATCCTCGTCCTGAACGGCGAGCAGGGCGCCGGGAAGTCGACGCTCATAGCCAGGCTCGGCGGCGCCTGGTACTCCGACAGCCTGTCGCTGACGGACATGAACGACAAGACGGCGGCCGAGAAGCTCCAGGGCTACTGGCTGCTCGAGATCGGGGAGCTGGCGGGCATGAGGAAGGCCGACATCGACAAGGTCAAGGCGTTCATCTCCCGGCAGGACGACAAGTACCGCGCCAGCTTCGGCCGCCGCGTCGCGCCGCACCCGCGCCAGTGCGTCTTCTTCGGCACGACGAACTCCGACGCGTACCTCCGCGACGCGACCGGGAACCGGCGGTTCTGGACTGTGAGGACGCCGGGCGGGGGCGCGAGGCGCACCTGGCAGATGACGGAGGGCGACGTGGCGCAGGTATGGGCGGAGGCGCTGTGCCTGGCGAACGCCGGGGAGAGGCTGTACCTCGACGCGGACCTGGAGGAGTTCGCCAAGGCCGAGCAGCGCGAGGCGATGGAGCAGGACGGGCGCGAGGGCATGGTGCGCATGTACCTCGACATGCCCCTGCCCGAGGGCTGGGGCGGCTGGGACGTCTGCAAGCGCCGCGAGTACGTGGAAGAGTATGTGGACGGATATGGTGAAGGCGACGTGGATGGAAACGTGGAAAGCCCCGCCTTTGCCGGGGCCAGGCGAGAGACGGCCAGCAACATGGAAATCTGGTGCGAGTGCTTCGGCAAGCGGAGGGAGGACATCGAGCCAAGGGACTGCTACGCGATAGCGGCGATAGTGGCCCGCATCGGCGGCTGGAGGAAGGCGGGCTACGTGCAGGCCAGGCCCTACGGCAAGCAGCGGGTCTACGCCAGGCAGAACAACTAGTTGTTCCAAAAAAGAAGTTGTTCCAGGAGGTTGTTCCAGCCAAGACCGCTGCGCGGCAAGGGATACAGGCCATATGGAACAACTGGAACAACTTTTTACTATATTAATTAAAAAAGTATGTTTTTATTGGCATGGTATCTTGCGCGAAAAAAACGCGTATTTCTTAATAATAGGGATTTTTAGAGGCTAGTTGTTCCTCGTCGTCGGAAAGCCTTGCGGCTGTAAGGTTTGGGGCTGGAACAACCTCTGGAACAACCCATGAAAGCGGAACAACCTCCCGCCAGTTGTTCCAAATCGAGGACCAAAATTTTGTGCATGATAGATACTATTATGCCCGATATCGGGAATGCTATGTATAATACAGAGAGCCGAGCGAGGGCCGTGCGCGGCGGAAAATATTTCCGTCGTCACGGAATGGAGTTATCCACCGAGTTATCCACCGATTTTCATGGGTTTTTCGGCTTTGCGCGGGCTTTGCGCGGCGGTTTTGCGCGGGCTTTGCGCGGCGCGGCGCAATTGGCAATTGAGGGAATAAATGGGAGTGAAAGCGCAGCGATGACAGAAAAAAGCATCGTCGACTCCATCATGGCGCACATCAGGAAGCAGCCGGGCTGCTTCTGCTGGAAGGAGCACGGCGGCATGTACGGCACCGCCGGGCTGCCGGACATCGTCTGCTGCCACGGCGGGCTGTTCGTGTGCTTCGAGGTGAAGGCCCCTGCGGGCAGGGCGACGGCCCTGCAGGAGCTGACCCACGCCCGCATCTGCAAGGCCGGGGGCAGGGTCTACGTCGTGCGCTCGCTGAGGGAGGCGGAGTCGATACTCGACGACCTGAGGGGGTGGAGGGCCGTCCGCGCCAGCGCCCCTCCGAGGCGCCCCGCCGAGTCGGCCCGCCGCTCGCTCGAGGCGGCGTACGCCCGCCTCCGCTCGCTCCCGGCGGAGGAGCAGCGATGCATCGCCGAGACGTACTACAAGGGCGAGATGCCGTGGGCGCTGGAGGCGGGCGCATGATAGCGTGGATGTACCTCGACAAGCTGCAGGCGGCACGGGACGCCCTGCGGGACTACCGGGACATGGCCCGGACGGCGGCCATCGCCCCCGGCGAGGTCGGGCTGGAGTACGAGGGCATGTCCGCGCCCGCCGCCTCGCCGCCCGCAGGGGCCGGCCCGCCCTCCCGCGACCCCCGGGCCGGCGAGGCAAGGCTTGCCGCCGCGCTGGACAGGGTCGACGTGCTGCGGGAGCGGCACCGGGCCGCGTCGGAGTTCCTGGGGTGGTTCGAGCCGGCCTGGCTGAGCCTCTCGGAAGGGGAGCGGGAGGTCCTCGCGGAATACTACGCGACGGGCAGCCTGCGGTCGGGCGCGAACGCCAGGATGCAGGCCAGGCTCGGCCTGGGCCGTGCGCAGGTCGACAGGGCGCGGCAGCGGGCGCTGGCCCGGCTGGCCCTGCTGCTGTACGGCAAATGAGCATTTATCGATGACTAATTTACGGGAAACGGGGAAAGCTTGCATCATGAGAAATAGCGCGAAGGCGCCTGCGCCCGGGGGTGAGCGCCGTGCCGCATAAGCCCAGGCGCCCATGCTCGCACCCCGGCTGCCCGGCGCTCACCGACGGCCGGTACTGCCCCGAGCACCAGAGGCTCGCCGACAGGCAGTACGAGCGATGCCTCCGCGACCCTGCGGCCCGCGCCCGCTACGGCTACGCGTGGCGCAGGGCGAGGGCCCGCCACCTGGCGGCCCACCCGCTGTGCGAGCTGTGCGAGGAGGCCGGCCGGCTGGCCCCGGCGACGACGGTGCACCACCGGGTGAAGCTCGCGGACGGCGGGACGCACGACCAGGCGAACCTGCAGAGCCTCTGCGCGGGCTGCCACTCGGCGCTGCACCTGCGCGAGCAGAACCGCAACCGGCGCCACGGCAGCGCGGGCTGAGGCTGCGAACGGCCGGGCGGGCGGCCATTGGAAAGGGCGATGTTTACGCTTGTTTACATGTTTACAGCGTAAACACCTTGCAATCACAGGGTCGAAATGTTTACATCCTCGCACGGCATACATCCAGCATCGACGAAAGGGCGGCGGACATGGGCATGGACAGCTACCGGAATAACGCGGACACCGCCATAAACATCGGCATCGCGTTCCTCGGGTTCCTAGTGGGGCTCATCGTCGCCCTTGCCATTTTAGGGAAGGCGTTACTTCCACCTAAGGGCGAACAAGGCGTAGCCGGTGCCGATGCCTACGGCCACGCCGATCACGAAGCTCCAGATGCGGTTGCCCCAGCGCTCTTTAGCGGTTAAGTATTTTGTTGCTTTGTACTCCCACCTGGCTGCCAGCCCTTTGCGGGTAACCCGGAACCGGCCCGTAAGCGCGCCCAGGGCCTGGAAGACAGCCCCCCCGCCCTGGTCCGGCTTGCGCTCCCGCTCCACCAGGTTTTTGCTTGCGAGGTCATCTATCGCGGCGGACATCTCGGGGCCATGTTCCTGCGCTATCGCGCTCTCGGCCTTCCATTCCTCGGGAGCTTTGGCCAGCAGCTTGAGCAGCCTGGCTTCCAGGATGCCCAAAGACTGGGCAAGGTCGCGTATTGTCTGGGGCATATGCTGCGCACCTCCGGTTTGGGGCTGCAAATGGCAGGGCTGGCGGCCTCTTGGGAAAGGCGATGTTTACGCTTGTTTACATGTTTACAGCGTAAACATGCTGCAATTGCAAGGCTGAAATGTTTACATCCCCGCCGCGACATAATGCGTCCCCCCGTGGGACACGTCGCGCACGAGGCGGAGAGGCGCGGGGGGTTCTGTTGCTTACAGTATACCTCGCGGGAAGAAATATGTCAACGATGCCGGGGAGGGCGGAACCATGAAAACAGCCTACGAGCTCCGCGTGGAGACGCTCAAGGCGTTCGAGGACAACCAATTCACGTATGGCGACATAGAGGCATTCATGCGCAGGCTGGAGCGGGACTGCCTGCGGAGCCGGGGGATGTCCCCCTTCGTGATCCGCGCCCCGTCGGCCCATTACTCGCACGAGGGCGCGCCCGGCATGGCCCTCCGGCATGGCCGCCAGCTTGCGGGCGGGGGGTAGGGGCATCCGAATCCCTGTTGGAAACGCCTTCCGTTCAACGCGGTGGGGATTCGCGCGAATTTTCGCGAAATTCGCGCTCATATATAGGAATTATTGGTAGAAAGGGCTGTTGGACATGCCCACGGGAAGCCCCAGGCCCACTGCCGGGCGGCCCAAGAAGCCGCTGGCCGAGAAGGTCCTGGCTGGAAACCCAAGCAAAAGGCCGCTCAAAATCCTGGAGTTCGAGGCCCCGGCCCTGGACATGCCCGCGCCGCCGGAGTTCCTGCGCGACTTGGCGGCCGGCGTCAACAGCTGCCCCGGCGCGAAGGAGATATTCGAGCAGGCGGCGGCATGGCTGGAGACCACCGGCTGCCTGCCCCTGGTCTACCCGGCGCACATCGAGGAATATGCCGTGCTCAAGGCCCGCTGGCTGGAATGCGAGTCGAAGAACCGCGCCGGGCTTTTGGCGCGGCACCCGACGACGGACCAGCCGATTCAGTCGCCCTACGTGAAGATGGGCTTCGACTACATCGGCGCGGCCAACGCGGCCTGGGCGAAAATCTGGTCTGTCGTGGCGCAAAACAGCGAGCGCGCGTACAGCGCGACGCCGAACGACGACTTGATGGAAAAGCTTCTCGCGTCCCGCCGGTGAGCCTGCGGCAAGGCAGGCATGGCATTTTGAGCCGAGGCCGCCTGCAAACGGGCATGAATCTGTTGGGAATCAATGGGTTCGTGCCCATTTTGTTTAGACTCTTAGAAATTTCAGCCCAGGAGGCCGAGGTATGGAAATACAGCAAATAGCGATAGAGAAAATCCACCCATACGAGCGCAACCCACGCAAGAACGACGGCGCCGTAGGCGCGGTGGCCGAGAGCATCCGGCGGTATGGGTTCCTTGTCCCCTTGGTCATCTCCCCCGCAGGGGAGATCGTAGCTGGGCACACGAGGTACAAGGCCGCCCAGAAGCTGGGGCTGGCCACGGTCCCCTGCGTCATAGCCGACGAGCTGACCAAGGAGCAGATGAGGGCATTTAGGCTGGCGGACAACAAGACTTCCGAGATCGCGGCATGGGACTTGGAGCTGCTTGAGCTTGAGCTTGCCGACTTGAGCCAGGACATGGCCGCCTTCGGTTTTGACCTGCCTGACGGCGGCAGCCAGGATGGCGGCAGCGAGGACGAGCCCGTGGAGCCGGAGCAGCCAGCTGTCGCCCGGCCAGGCGAGCTTTGGTCGCTGGGCGGCCATCGGCTGCTGTGCGGCGACGCCGCCAGCCGCGACGACGTAAAGCGGCTTATGGGCGGCGAAACGGCGCACCTGGTGTTCACTGACCCGCCATACGGGGTGGGATACACAGGCGGGGAGGGCTACGAATGGGACATGATTCAGGGCGACGGCAGGCATGGCGACGACCTCATGGCGGGCCTGCTGATCCCCTCGTTCAAGAACTTGGTGGAGTTCGCGCGGGACGACGCGGCTTTCTACATCTGGCACGCCAGCAGCACGCGCCGCGAGTTCGAGGACGCGATGGTTGCCGCCGGGCTGATGGAGAAGCAGTACCTCATATGGGTAAAAAACCAATTCCAGCTGGGCCATGCCGACTACCACTGGGGGCATGAGCCCTGCTTCTATGCATGCAAGGCCGGGCAAAGCGCCCGCTTTTTCGGCGACCGCGCAAACCAAACGGTATGGAGGGCGGCCCTCCGCGCAGGCAAGGGCACGGAGGTGTCGCTGGCCGGGGGCGTCAAGGTCACGGACGGCAATGGCGGGCAGATATTCCTGCGCGAAAGGGCGCCAAAAGGCGCAAAGACACGCCACATCCGCGTCAAGGGGGAAGAAGCCGTTCTGCTGTGCGGCGAGGGCAAGGCAAGCACGGCGTGGGAGGTCTCGAGGGAAACCGGCTATGGGCACCCGACGCAAAAGCCCGTGGAGCTGGCTGCCCGGGCCATCGGGAACAGCTCGCTGGCGGGCGAAACCGTCCTCGACCCGTTCGGCGGCTCAGGCACGACGCTCGTGGCCTGCGAGCAGCTCGGGCGCAAATGCCGCATGATGGAGATAGACCCGCGCTACTGCGACGCCATCGTCCGCCGGTACCACAGGCTATTCCCCAAGGGCGAAATAAAAAGGGACGGCGCCGTCGTGGACGCCGGACAGCTGTTTGCGCAAGGCGGCAGCTGCGCATAGGGCAGGTCAAGCGCGATACGCTTTCACTGCCCTGATGACCAGCTCGACGCGAGATATCCCTTCCGCGCCCGCCTTGGCGTCCAATAGCCCGAGCTCTTCCTGCGATATCGCGAGCCGAAGGCTCCTGTTTCGTATGGTGGCGGGGTCTTTTCCGCCCCATCGCGCCTCCGCGCTCGCCTTTCCGCCCTTGCGCCCGGCGCTGGTTGCGTTGGCCGAGTTAAACGGCATGTCGTTTTACCTCCATGTCCAGCTTGCGCCCTGCCTCCCGTTGTGCTAAGATGGGGGCGGGACGGGCGGCAGGTTCCCGCCCCGCGTTTGGTTTAGGCCCCCCGCGCTTTAGGCGGTGCTGGGGGGCCTACGCTATTTTGTTTTCGCTTCCCGGATGATCCGCGCTGCGTCCTCGGGGGATATGGCGGTTGCTTCAACGAGTTTTGCGAGGGTCTCGAGGAAGCTGTCGAACTCCGCGTTTGTCATGGCCTGCTCGTCCATCCTTTCTGCCTCCTGCCTGGTAGACTCGGCGCGGTTTCCCTTGCCTGTGATTATATTGTACCATATAAGCAAAGGAAAGTCAAGGGCATACTGCTGGAAATGCTTGCAAAATTGTAGATATAGGAGCCGACAGCGTGGAAGATCATTATGCAAAAATGGGGTTCGCCGAGGCGTCCTCCGGGGAATGGGAGAGGGAGTTCGTTCACCCGGAGACGGGGGAAGTCCTGAAAGTCGCCATAAGCGGGCGGCTCAGCGAGCCCCTGGTCGAGTACGTGCACATGGGGCCGTTCGTCCGCAGGAAGGTATACCGAGGCGGACCGTCCAAGGCAATGCAGAGCATCAGACAATGCCTTAAAAAATCTGGGTACTTTTTGTAAGCGCAGATGTTTCAAAGAGAAAGCAGGCAAATTATGAATTTTGGCGCAGCGTTTGAGGCGGTAAAACACAAAGGCGCAGGTATGCGTTTGCCCCATTGGAAATCTGACGTAATTGTGCGGGCGCAGTATCCCGACGAGCACAGCAAAAATACAGCCCCCTATCTTTACGTTGAAAGCAGGCATGGGCGCGTCCCGTGGAAGGAAACAATGGTCGAGCTTTTTAGCGAAGACTGGGAAACCGTTTAATACTGTCGTTTTAAACTACGCATGGAAGCGGCCCCTGGATCAACCAGGAAGCCGCTTCCATGCGCATGAGAGGGTTTGGCATATGAAGGGCGTCCCGCAGCTGGCGGCGAAATACATGGCCCCCGGCTCCAGGTTCGACCCCGCGAAGGCCGCCTTCGCGGTAGATTTCATCCAGCAGCTGAGGCACACGAAGGGCGAGTGGTACGGGAACCCCTTCATCCTGCTTCCGTGGCAGCGCGAGATCGTGGAGACGCTTTTCGGCGCGGTCAAGCCTTCCGGCTTCCGGCAGTTCAAGACATGCTATGTCGAAATCGCGAAGAAAAACGGAAAGACGGCGCTGGCGGCCGCCCTTGCCCTCCTTTTGCTGGTCGCGGACGGCGAGCCCGGCGCGGAAATATTCTCGTGCGCCGCCGACAGGTCGCAGGCGGCGCTGATCTACCGGGACGCGGCCGGCATGGCTCGGCAGTGCCCGGCCCTCTCCAAGCGCCTCAAAGTGCTGGAATCGACGAAGAGGATAATATTTCCCGCCGCCAGCAGCTTTTACCAGGTCCTTTCGAGCGAGACGTACAGCAAGCACGGCTTGAACCCCCACGCCGTGCTCTTTGACGAGACGCACGTGGCGGACTCCGAGCTGTTCCGCGTCATGACGCACGGCTCGTCAGATGCCCGGAGGCAGCCGGTGCATTTTTTCATCTCGACCGCAGGCAGCAGCACCGCAGGCATCGGCTACCAGCTGCACCAGAAAGCCATCGACATCCGCGACGGCAGGAAGTCCGACCCGACGTTCCTCCCGGTCATCTACTCCGCCGGACCGGAAGACGACTGGACGGACAGCAAGACCTGGGCGAAGGCGAACCCGTCGCTAGGCAGCACGATCAGCGAGGAAAACCTGCGCCTAGCCTGCGAGAGCGCGCAACAAAACCCCGTCGAGGAAAACTCCTTCCGGCAGCTGCGGCTGTGCCAGTGGGTGAAGCAGTCCGTCCGCTGGATGCCGATGGACAGGTGGGACGCCTGCGCCGATCCGGTCGACCCGGAGGCGCTGCGGGGGCGCCCCTGCTACGCCGGGCTGGACCTGTCGAGCACCACCGACCTCTCGGCGCTCGTCCTGGTCTTCCCTCCGGAGGAACCCGAGGGCAAGTACGAAGTCCTCCCCTATTTCTGGGTGCCGGAGGAGAGCCTCGCCATTCGGGCAAGGAAAGATCATGTCCTGTACGACGTTTGGTCGCGCCAGGGCCGCCTTTTCGCGACCCCCGGGAACGTCATCGACTATTCGCGCATCGAGAGGCAGGTCGAGGCCCTCGGCGAGGAGTACCGCATCCTCGAGGTCGCCTTCGACAGGTGGGGCGCGACGCACCTGGTCCAGCGCCTCGAGGCGGCGGGCTTCACGCTCGTGCCATGCGGCCAAGGCTTCCAGTCGCTGTCCCAGCCCACCAAGGAGCTGATGCGCCTGGTGCTGGGGGGCAGGTTGGCGCATGGCGGGCACCCCGTCCTGCGCTGGATGGCAGACAACGTCCATGTGCGCACCGACCCTGCGGGCAACGTGAAGCCCGACAAGGAGAAGTCCGGCGAGAAGATCGACGGGATCGTCGCCCTGGTCATGGCACTCGACCGCGCCCTGCGGCACGGCGGCGCGGCGGAGCCCGCGAGCATATACGATGAAAGGGGCCTGATCGTCCTATGAACCCGTTCACCAAGCTTTTCAGGCACTTCGGCAACAGGCGGGGCCCGGCGCAGCGGCCCGGCGGCATGGACTTCATGCCCGGGAGGTCCGCCTCCGGCCACGTCGTCGACGAGCAGACCGCCATGCGGCTCACGACGGTGTACGCCTGCGTCCGGATACTGGCCGAGACGGTCGCCAGCCTGCCGCTCCACACCTACGTCGCCACGAAAGAGGGCCGCGAGAAGGCGTCCGGCCACCCCCTGTACCCGCTGCTCCACGGCGAGCCGAACCCGGAGATGACCAGCTTCGCGTTCCGCGAGGCGCTGATGGGGCACCTGCTCCTGTGGGGCAACGCGTACGCGCAGATAGTCCGCGACGGCTCGGCGCGGGTGTCCGCGCTGTACCCGCTGCCGCCCGACAAGGTGGAGGTCTCCCGGAAGAACGGCCGGCTCGCCTACACGCTCGACCCGCAGGGCGACCCCCGCGTCTTCCGGCAAGAGGAAATCCTGCACGTCCCCGGGCTGGGCTTCGACGGGCTGGTCGGGCATTCCCCAATCGCGATGGCGAGGGACGCCCTGGGCATGTCGATGGCGGCGGAGGAGTACGGCGCGGCGTTCTTCAGCAACGGGGCGACGCCCGGCGGCGTCCTCGAGCACCCCGGGATAATCAAGGACCCGAAG
>Ga0209628_10002918_pt1 | contig 11800 bp, 3 predicted proteins | sample TergutCu122P4_FD_187285 | JGI IMG/M metagenome (GOLD analysis project Ga0209628, IMG submission 187285) | Cubitermes ugandensis P4 segment gut microbial communities from Kakamega Forest, Kenya - Cu122 P4 (SPAdes) (version 2) | ecosystem: Host-associated > Arthropoda: Insects > Digestive system >...
ATTTTCAGTACAGTACATTATGTCCATCATGTCACCATTTTCAGTACAGTACATTATGTCCATCATGTCACCATTTTCAGTACAGTACATTATGTATATCATGTCACCATTTTCAGTACAGTACATTATGTCCATCATGTCACCATTTTCAGTACAGTACATTATGTCCATCATGTCACCATTTTCAGTACAGTACATTATGTCCATCATGTCACCCTTGTGCCCAAAGTGTGGCCGTTCTCTAGAATTAAAAAAAAGGGAAGGCATTTCTGGACAAGCCCTGAAGGTTCCAGAAAGTTAAGGCTCCCAGATTTCATGACAATCGGTACATGAAGGTGGTAAGGTTGTCAGCACTAAGCACCGGCCGCCTTTACCCCCAGAAAATATTCCTGGTACTCATTTCTATTAGACGCTGAGTCGACCGCAGGGCCATAGTGCAGGCGGAAACATTAGGTCAATGAAAATCAATGACACCATCAGGAATCGAATCCGCGACCTTCCGGCTTGTAGCGCAGTGCCTCAATCAATTGTGCAATCGCGTGCCCCATTTTCTAGAAGTAGTTGAACAAATTTTGAATTTGTATTATTAATCCTAAGTGAACTCAAATGTTCTTTGTAACGAATTTCAAAATTTCCCGTCTATTTCTCAACCACTGTCTCTACAAGTTAGCTGGCAAACACCACTACCTTGGAAATAATTTTCATCACTCGTTGAAGGCTTTTGGGTCAAAACTGTTTTATACAGCATTAGTTTAGTATGCAATAAGCAGTGTTGATTTTTTTAAAATTAGTTATATAATATTTCTTTTCCAAAGAAACAGAATGTAAATAATATTGTTTTTGTTCTAAACTTTCGCCTTCTTCTATACTATTGATACTATCCTTGTCTTTCTAACAAACTATTAACCAAATGGATTGGAAAAGAACTATTATACAAAATGTTTGAATATACTATGCTACCTACATCCTTTATTAATTATATTCTTCTTTTTCAATATAGGATACAGCTGTCTATTCATCTATTTTGGAAATGTTCTAACAAGTTTTAAAATGATGACGTTAAGGGAATGAGATCTCTTTCCCAAGTTTATAAATGGTTTTATGGCTTTTCTCATGTTCTAAATAATGCATAGGTATGATGACGACATGTTCGTAGGCCGAAACTAGTAACGTGAGAAATGGCTGTTTTGTGCAAAACGGTTTACTGAGTACGTATATCTGTTGATCGGGGCACAACGGAAATGTGTCACCTAAGGAGCGTCTAAGTCATTGCAACACACAGTTCTGATTACGTTAAACAAGATTACAGTATTACAGCTTGTTGCAAAGTCCCTCAAAATAACCGCCTTCGGCCTGGATACACAGTGCGGCCCATTAGGATGGAATGCAAACAAGCACGAAGAACTCTTGGACTGTTCATGCACCTTGCAACATCGGATATGCAATCCAGTAGTGCGTCCCTCATGTCCAATTTCACCTCGTGTCCACTTTCACCTCGTACACCATGTTTTTTTATGTGTCTATGTGGGAAACCTCTTCGTGGATTACACCGTTGATTTTGCGCCAGGGGCGGCAAAGCGTTCTCATTGCCAAACCAATACACAAATACCACAACCGCACGCTCTTCAGTGAAGAATTTCAACGGCATGTTGACTGACTAATCACAATCGCCAGACAGGAAACAGTTGTATGCATCCCCCATACAGCCTGCTGAAGGCTACCTGCAAGCGTAGAGTTCAAAGATCACACCAGCCTCTGATGTATGTATCCGCCATAGAGTCTGCTAAAAGTTACTGGCAAGCGCGTAGTTCGAAGTTCAAACAAGCCTCCATTCTATACATCCGCCAAGTAGCATGCTGAAGTTTACTGGCAAGCGCAAAGTTCAAAGTTCAAAGTTCAAACAAGCCTTCTCCGCTTTATACATCCGCCATGCAGTCAGCTGGTTTACCAGCAAACGCAAATTCTAAGTAACGTAACTTTCTATGGTTGCAAATCGAACCAATGTTGACAAGACATGACATTTTTTACTCCGTATGAGAACAGGAATTTAAACATTCAGTTTTTAAACAAAGTCACTGGATACCCTGTATAAGAACAGCTGTCGAATTTGAAATGTATTGAAAAGAGTTCTAATGACTGTAATTTCTCTGCATGTACAGAATCTGAAGTATTACACTTTATGATGTTCGGAACTGAACAAGATGTAACTTTGTGAGTGTTACGTCTTGATGGTTAGAATTTTAATGCATAAAACTACGTGTTACTGACGTCTCTACAGAGGTGAGTCTAAACATCGTGTAAGAACGGAAGTGTTAGCGTAGCAGTGAGAAATGGGTGTCGACATTGCAATCTACTGGGTCAGAATTGGCACAGGCGTAGGAAGATAGATACGGAAGCGAATATCAGGGAGCGATGAGGTGGAAAGAGTAAGTTGGTTTTGGAGAATATTTTGATGGTGTTGTTGGCATTGGGCGGAGTGAAGATACGTCCGGGCCCACCGCTAGAACACGATAAGATTCACCAAACATTGAAACGATTGAAGAACCTTGGAAGAGAGTAACGTGATTCAGAAATTATTTAAAACGCATAATCGAGGGATTGTTGACGTGAAAGAGTAATTAAGGAATTCGGAGTGAAGTTGGAGGATCTGGATGAGGCAATAATAGGACTGGTTTTGGATTTTTAAAAAATGAAGCAAACAGTGAGCCGGTGGGAAGAGAAACGACAAGTGACGCCCAGTAAAGTAGAAAGAGTGGAAGAAGAAAAAATAACATTGTGATTGTTGGAATGGAAAAAAAAAGAGCGATACATTGAGACATGACGAATTTTTTGAAGGAGACAACGGCACTAGATACCTTGGTTAGGAATACTGATCATGTAACGAGACTAAGGGGGGAAAAAAGGTCAGCGACGTATTCTTGTAAAATTCACTGTCTTTGTCAGAAAGAAGTATTTTAAAAAACATTGGCAGGATCATAATAGTTGAAGACTTGTGTTTGGCGGTAAACAATACAAGGAAAAATTTAATACCACATTTAAAGGATGCTAAAGGAAAGTTAAGTTGGTGTTGAAGAATATGCGGTTTGGAAACCCTTAGAGAGCAAAGACTGCATTGTTTGGAAGATATTGATTAGAAAGATTCGGAAAGTGGAAGGCACAGCAATTCAGAAAAGCCAATACAGAGGACAGAATAAGTTACATGAGCTAGAGAGGACTTTGGAACGAAATGGTCAATGGCACAGTGGCGAAGCGAAGAACTGGATGTAACGCCACGGGAGGAGGAACAACATCACACGGCACTGAAGAATGCGGTGAAGGTTGCGATGATGTCTGAAGATGTGGCGAATCAGTACATTTCTTAATCACCTGTTTTGAAAAAGCAGAATGTTCACAATAGCGGGTATTTCAAGACTAGAGTACCGTGTGATATAAGAGGAGAGGATAGAAGAGAGGATGGAGGTAAAAGTACAGATACAAATGATCCGTGGTCCAGGAAGACAGTACAGCTGAATGACAGAAAAGGAGAGGAAAAAAGGGAGGAATGAAGACAAAGTAGATACGTGAACGATAGGTAGTCCAGGAATTTATGATAGGTTATGAAAGTTATTTGAGAAAATACAGGAACAGTGAAATGCAGAAATATTATTAAGTCCAGCAGTGCTGGTTAAGGAAGAACTACCAAAAAAATTATGATGGCTCATGGAAGAAATAAGGTTCAATACGGTGAAGGGTAAAATTAATTTCCAGTAATTATACGATATGAACAGTTTCGGAAAATACGAGTATTGTGCCTCGACGTAAATTATGTTTCATGAAGCAGCTACTACGAAGACGTGGGAGGGCTAGATTGTTGGTTGACATAAGTATTTAATGTGGCTGAATGTGTGGCAAAAGGAAGGTGCCACTATAGGGTTATTCTATTATTATATTCAGATAAATTCAAGAATGCAGGCTACATTTAATTATTCGTACATGTAGGTCGGAACAGGCTTCAATTTTTATAAGCGTATGTAGGTGTAGGGAAGTGCAAAATAATGTGTTGAATTTTTGGAGGATTCATAGCACTATTTTATGGAATGGACGAATGAGAAATTTTTAATATGACGATTAATAAAACAAAATACAAGACATCAAACATAAGAGTTAAAGTAAAGTAATACAGAAGAACCAACTAGATGCAACAATGATTTATTGATCTATAAGATCAGTCCATCATCAGAAGCGTGAGACTGAGATTTTTACAGCATATGGTATCCTGCAAAGATGGATAAACAGAAAGTTATGTAGTTTCGTATGTGATATGTCGTAATAATTATTAATGTTATAAAGACTGGTGGATGTGCAGTCTTTATAACATTAATAATTATTACGACATATCACATACGAAACTACGTAACTTTCTGTATATCCATCTTTGCAGGATACCATATCCTTTAAAAATCTCAGTCTCACGCTCCTGATGATGGGCAAAAGATTGCCCGAAACATGTTGAGCTGATCTAATAGATCAATAAATCATTGTTGCATCTAGTTGGTTCTTCTGTATTACTTTACCTAATTGATGATGCACGGTCAAACAAAAATCAAATAATAGTTAAAGTTACAGAAAAAATAAGAAAGAAATTAAATGATTATATTACAACACTTCAGGCGATATTTGGTTTTATTGTGGGAATTATTTATTACAGCACAGACATGAATAACTTTAAGACTGCTAACGCCCATCAGGCAAAGGGTACACACCATTACAAAAGCATAAAGGAAAAGTTACGTAAAACAAAAGGAACCATTAAGTTTAACAAAATGTGCAGCACATACCACCTTACACCAAACTATATTCATGTCAACAGTTTTAACATTAGTGCATTCGCTGGTGTTATTTGTGAATTGTTTATTATTGCATGGACATGAACAACTGTAAGTCTGGTTTATAAGGTTTGGAAGGATGACTTCATTAGACTATTTGAAAACGGACAGCAGATTGTGGTAAAGGCTGTACCTAAAAAATCGTTTGTAAAACTACACACAAAGGCTGTGAACTGCGAAAACTCCATGCTAAGCAGACGCAGCCTTATGTACAGTACAATTTGACTCAAATAGTAAGTAAATTATTTGAAAATTGACGTCTAAAACACTTGAATTTGCATTTCTACGGCACACTAATATAGCGCGATAATTAGTCTGTCAAGGTGTACACACACAAGGTCTCCAGAACATCTGATAAGGTGCACAACTGAAATACGACCGCCTTAGAGGAAGCACAAACCGGGTTGGAATTTCACTACACTTCCACAACGTACTGGAAATCGTCATTGAAAACACTATGCAAGGTAGAGATGGCAACTCACTTCCCTGCATAGAGACGATATCCAGTGCTATTTCTTCACATACACCACAAGACGTGACGTCGTTCAACGTGTTTTCAGAAGGATCTTCTGAAAAATGAAGCAAGAAGTCTCTCCGAAACGCTGGTGTTTATCTACAACACTACAAAGCGCCACACCCCTTACGAAAGCCTCAAATCTCACATAAAGTAATACTTTTTTAACTTCCGATCCTGTTCTTCGTCAATAACTTCAAATAAAAAAAGTTAGGAAATATCCGCAGAACGTAACACTTCCGGCACCTCCGCTCCGTTACAGTTCACAGAAGTCAAGGTCGTGAATATCTTCCAGAAAAACTCTCACATTTGTACTACAGGAATTCTCGATTTCTTAGCAACAAATTTACAGGAAATGGTCTAGTGACATCGTAAGTCACAGTGCAAGTTGTAAATTCCACACACCGTAAATACAATGGCCGTTTATCGTGTATGCTGAAAGCTTTAAGGACGTCTGCGTTTGCTCTCTGCTTTTCTGTCACACTGGGCCATCAAAACCCACACGAATGTGGAAAGTCACAAATCAATGACGTGCAAGACTTGCTTCGCTGATTATTGTTTATATCACATAACTGCAAGGTACACGGATCCTACGTTGAGAACCCACAACATGGAATTATCTAGCCAAGCAGAGTGGGGAGTGACTTCCATCCTAGAGAGCAAACCGCAAGTCCCTTTAACATTCTGGGGAAACACGATAAACTAGGAAAGTGGACAGGCCCGCGCGTGTCAGATGTTTGTCCCCGTCGTCTATTAGCATATGGTGAAGCTTGAGAGTAAATGTCAGAATTCTGCGAAGGGTGGTGGAAATACGACCAGGGATATAAAATCCGATTACCACAGAATCACAGAGGATACTAAATAAAAACATATACTGGTCAGAAATACGTGGATGGAGAGATCGAAAAGCAGCAAAACGTAGTAACGTAGGTTGAATATATGATGGAATAACAGAAAGGAAAATGTATACCTGCATTTTTAATCGGAACTGCTAAGATTACTCCTTACAGTCTGAACACAGACTGGAGGTAAGAGATGTAATACAGTGAAATGCAGTACCTTGATTAAAAAGTTAAATTTGCGAATGCAGTATCTTCCAGGTTGATACAGAAGTAAACAGACAAGTAAATTACTTACAAAATACTTTTAAAGACAAATCTTGCACAATGAAATTACATAATCGGTATGGAGTCAGAGTATGTTGGATTTAAAGAGGGAGCTACACAGTGATTCTAAGAATAAGTAGAAATACACAAACAGACATACACACAAACATGCCTGCGGCTAATGTTCTAACGTGAAGTCTTCTAGTTTTAACAAACTGGAGGCAAGATGTTACATTCAGCGTTAAACATTCAGAATCGTTCCCTTATGTTAGATCACTTACAATTAACCACACGCCTACAAAATCCTACGAAACGTGCAACTCATTGAAAATGATGTCGGGATGCGTGGCTCAGCCTATCACAGCTCCGAATGACCAAACGGCAGTGCCAGTCTTACAGTGTTCTGAAACTGAACCGATGGCCAAAACAGAAAATCCTGAAACTGCCAGCCTTCAGTTTACACTCATATAGCAACCTTCTTTTGAAACGTATTAGTTGCTGAAGAATGCCGCCCTCTGGGAAGTGAGGCTAGTTTCGTAAAAGTTCACAGACGTTCGGAGCAGCCTGCTGCCACAAAGTTATACCGAGAAGATGGAAGCACAGGTCCTCCCGATATGTCCTAAAATCTCTAAGACAATAGCGTCACATCCGAGAAGGTGGTAATCATAATCACCATTAAGAAGACGCCAAATGCAGCACATTAATTATGTTTGTAACCAGTACCTAAGGCTGTTTCCCTGGGTTACCCCAGCGGTCAGAGTGTGAAGTTGCGTAGTCACATGCAGTTCTGTAGTTAAGGTGAAGTGCCAGATGAAGATAAAGGTAAAATTCACTTTAGAACAGGCCAAGAAGGCCCAGAGGGAGAGTAGAGGTATAGCTCTACTCTTTCTTTAACCTCGGCGCTATATAGGTATGGGTGGTCAACGCCACGCTCCGGTCGCTTTACCCCCGGGAAAGACCCGGTACCCATTGTATATGAGGTTGGGTCGACCTCAGGCCCACTCCGGACAGGTGCGGAAAATCTCGCCCCCACCGGGATTCGATCCCCGGACCATCCAGTCCGTAGCGAGTCGCTATACCGGCTAAGCTATCCCGGTCCAAGGTTTGGTGCTACATTAAACAAAAAGGCCACTCACCTGACTTTTACTTGTTCCGTCTGAAGGACTTGATTTAATGACTGCGCTTAACGCCTTTCACACGCGGCAACTTTTCCTACACCGACGTACGGCACTGCGAGTAATCTTAACCTAGCCGATTGGTAACAATTCTTTCGCGTACTGGGATACCGTCTTGGCTGTGCTGCTAAAAGAGTAGTGACTACACACGAAGCAGCTTCTGCATAGTTCTTCACAAACCGATCATCAATATCCTTCTCAGTACCAAAATACGACCAACAGGACTAACTGAGAGGACCACAAGCCTTGTTGAGGAATTGGCAGACAATCAAACAATCCAAAACTTCCTTTCATTTTATGCAGCCCAAAGAATTATTACTCTTCTAAAGAAGCCCTCTATTCTATCCTATTCTAGCCACTGCAATCCAATCAACATAGTCAGGACATACACCATTGAGAACCATTTTAATATTACACCTATCCTTCCAGCGACACCCAAGTATTCCACGTGGTCTTTCCCCTCTTATTTTTCGAAATAGAAAGGCATTTCTTACATTTTTCATGCACTACCCACAACCTATCAGCCTAAAATTGCTAATTTAGTCGTAACACTGTTTGGTGAAAATCAAACATGACGAAGCTCCTCAACGTTACGTTTTCTCTGTTAAACTGTCATTTCTTTCCTGTATCGTCTACAAATTGTCCTTGCCAGATCCAGCTTTTCTCAAGCATTAATCATCCATTATTCCTTCGAGTGGCAGCAACATATAAAAAGGCAAAATAATCAATTATATATTTTAATGATAGGCATCTAGACAAGAGTGGGGAAGAAAAGAGATTCTGTACTGAATTACAGCAATCTGACAGAAGTCTGTTTTTCTGTGTTAAACGGCAACTAATATCTTGAAACTAAAGATCCAGCTCCCGAAACGTCGTGGACTTCAAATAAGCGACAGAGCCCAACACACTGGCGAAGTCAGAACAATTGTCTTCGCTGACAGAGAAGCCAGTAGTGAACCTTAAATCTGAACATGTAATTCCGACAGCGTTCTGTTTTCCGGATATTCTAGCGTTGCTCGAAGTCGGAGCAACTTCCAACAGAAAACATTCTACAAGAACAAATGACGGCATTCCTGCTGTTACAAAAATGTTCACGTAACCACAACATCCTGGTAAACTTTTATGTACAGTCGCCTGTTCCTCTTTACATAGATTTTCCTGTTGTAAAAGTTTCCAAAATGCATTCTTTCCATGACATTGGGCATGCCTGGCTTTTCGTTTCCTTCATTCTAGGAATTAGAGATTAAATAATCATGGTATCTTTAATTCATTTTGTTCCGGCGACAGACAAACTCAAGGATGTCTCTTTGAATGATAAATGTATGAGGCAGTGCAGTGCACTACATTTTAAAGACGTCGATATACTTGTAGACTTACAAAAGATCTAAAGCTTTTCATCGAAACTGTCTCACGTACAGCAACTGTATTCGGAATGAAAATACGACTGACATCAATTTCATTTCTGGCATTAGTTATAACTGCGTAATTATCACACTACAAACTGCCGCGTTATAATTGGAGTTTAAACACGTTTAGGCTGAATGTCGTGTACTGCGTCAGTTACAGGAAATCGACACACAATTTGACTAATTATCGACTGTGGTGCTAACTGTCGCTTGAGAATGTTCCCCATAAATTCACTCACGGCGTCTTTAAGATAAGCCATATTTCCACTAACTTTTCACTGTAAAATATTCACAAAATACCAACTGCTATTCGGTCCAGAATCTTTTTGCATTCCACCTCCATAAACCGAAATATATATATATATACATACACAGAACTGCGATATTTCTTATTGTTTTGTGGGTGTAAAATTTGGACTATCACCTTATGGAAAGCACACAGACTGAGGATGTTCGAGAATTTGGTGCTGAGGAAGAATTTTGGATTAAGACCAAGTAACAGGTAGAAGAAGAAAATTAGCTAATGAGAAGAATCGTGTTTGTGCTGCACATATAACATTACTCGGCTGACCTATCACGGAGGAAGAAATTGGTTGGGCACGTGGCAGAAGACTAACGCAGAGTTTTGGTTGAGAAATCTGGAGAAGACTGACAACCCGCATGATTTGGATATAAGGGGATAATATTAAAATGGGTCTCAAACAGGATGGAATTGCTTCGACTAAATTAATGTGCCTCAGCATAAGGACAAGCGACGGCCTGCTGTGAACATGGCAATGAACATTCGTTTTCAGTGAAATGCGTAGAAATTCTTGAATATCTAAGAATTATTGGCTTCTCAAGATAGACTCGGCTCTGTGGATTACTCATTTATTTTAGCTGTACGACGAAGTGGACCATTTTAAAGTATTCTAGTTTGGCAACTTATGTATCTTTAATGTGTTTTGGCATTACAATGTCCCTTAATGTTAAGGCTACGTTTACCAATATGCACGGTGAATACCTTCTAGCACGGGTCATCACAGGCCAAGAATAGAAATTTCATTAGCAAAAATTATCAGGAACAGTTAATTTCTGGTCGTCTTTATGGGTCGATTATTTCCTATATTCAGTACACCGATTCCGGGAGTTTCCACAAAAAGTAAAACTCTACAAATTATGTAAAAGTTTGTGCACCGAAAAGATAGACGAAATTTTGTGTTTGCGACACTAACACTAAAAAGTTGCGAAACAATAACAAAAGATGATGAATAAATGTAGAATTAATGACGAGGGTGATAGCAATGTCCCGCTGCAAATAGAATTATTGGCTTTGAAAGCTAGTCCCATAAGGGGAAAAATGGGGTCGGAAAAAACCTAAAGGATCCGAAAGAGAAAAATTATAATGACGGAACCATGATCAGAACAACGACTAAATGTACGTGTGCTACCATAAAATAACTCTCAAAGAACTTGAAAAGATGCACAAATAATACTTCTCTGAAATTATTTCAGTAGTCTTGCTGGGATGTGAAATTGTGAATGATGAAACTGGTAAGAAATGTACTTTCTGAAATAAGGTTGCTAAGATATGCAGAGGGGGTAACGTCTTTACACCGACACAACAATAACAACATAAGGCGAAGATTAACCATTCAAGGCCCAGTGTAAACTTATGTGCCACCCACTTTAAAATCAGGAAACCATCCACTTGCCCACGCGGTACATTTGCGTGTCGCGTAAGATTTTCACAATAAATAAGAATCATATTTTCTAACAGCACTAGCCTTTCTAATTGACGCTGATTGCAGTCGCCATGAGAATGAACTGAAATTTCATATGCACTGGTAATTAGGTTAAACTTGTTCTTCAAAGATTAAAAATTTCAGAAGTTAATTAGACGACTTTATGAGGCACAAACGGATGTGTGACATTTGAAGTAAGGAAATCATGTACTCTTTAAACAAATATTAAACCCCATAACAAAATGAAGAACGAATTTTCAAAGACCTCTAAAACATAAGAAATGATATCGTGTATCTTGAATAGTTCAAGTAATCTAATGCAGAAATGGAAAAGAAGCCGATGGTCTGGCCAGAAGGTTCATAAAACCAATATTTATTAGCTATTTTTCTACCAGCCCTTTAATGCACAATTCTATAAGCCATGTTACAGTTATTGGTTAGTTACTCCAACGACGCACAAGACGCCATCCTCAGGGACTGGAAACGCGTTGGAGTAGCTAACCAATAAGTGTAACATAGCTTATAGAATTTGCGTTAAAGGGTTGGTAGAAAAATAGCTAATATGAAGGTAATGCACGGTGTGGGAAACTTCGAAACAAACCAAGACTTGTCCGTCAAACACAAGTGTGTATTTTAAAGTCTAAAAATCAGCTACACTTATACGTTTCGGCTTATGATTAAGCCATCATCAGACTGTACGAATTAGAAATTAAAATTTTACCACTCTGCTTACTGAATATTCAAGTCGATATCTCTGTCTTCTTACACGAACTAATAAGACTGAGATCTCGAATTGAATATTCAGTAATTACAATTATAAAATTTTACTTTTTAATTCCTACATACAGCCTCACGCTGGCTTTATCATAAGCCTAAACGTTTAAATGAACCTGATTTTCAGTCTTTTAAATATACGAGGGTACTTCAAAAAGTTTCCGCACTTTATTTTTTAAAAAATCTTTATTTATGTTACAGACATGAGAACAACGTTACTTTTCAATATAATCTCC
>Ga0209628_10002919_pt1 | contig 11800 bp, 21 predicted proteins | sample TergutCu122P4_FD_187285 | JGI IMG/M metagenome (GOLD analysis project Ga0209628, IMG submission 187285) | Cubitermes ugandensis P4 segment gut microbial communities from Kakamega Forest, Kenya - Cu122 P4 (SPAdes) (version 2) | ecosystem: Host-associated > Arthropoda: Insects > Digestive system...
AGCCGCCTGATTTAAAGTTCTCGGGAAACCGTCTAAGAGAAAGCCTTTCTTAACATCGTCTTTCTGAAGACGTTTTCTGACCATTTCAACAACAACATCATCCGGTATAAGCTGTCCGGCAGCCATCAAAGCGCTTATTTTCTCATCGCTTTTTTTCGCTTCTCTAAACATATCACCAGTTGACAAATGAACAAGTCCGAATTTTTCAACAATTTTTTTAGCTTGAGTACCCTTCCCGGCTCCGGGAGGTCCGAATAATATGTAGTTCATAAAACCTCAAATTTTATTTAAATAAGAATAAACGCAATACGCATTGAGGTATATCACAAATCAATACGCACGCGTTTTTACATTCAATTTTTAAGCATTTTAACAAACTATGCGCAGCTTTGCAACAACTTGAATGCGAAGTATTTTGTGTTTATGCGACGCTTGCGATGGCGAAGTTTACGTGCAGTACTGTGTAAATGAGCCAGCGCGTAAGGAAGCAGAAACGCAAAAGACAAAGCATTTTATTTAATGTTAAACCAACGGCCTTTAATACGCCCTTCTTTCATAAACCCTTCATAATGACGCATTATAAGGTGCGACTCAATCTGTCCTACTGTATCTAAAGAAACGCCTACAACGATAAGAAGCGAAGTTCCTCCGAAGAAGAACGGAGCGCTCAAGAAATTACGCATATAATCGGGAAGAACCGCTATACAAGCTACAAACAAAGCTCCGCCCAAGGTGACTCTTTCTAAAACTTTTTGTATATATTCGGCCGTATGTTCTCCGGGACGAATTCCGGGAATAAAGCCGCCGGATTTTTTCATATTTTCAGCCAAATCTTTAGGGTTGAACGATATAGAATTATAGAAATAACAGAAGAAAATAACGAGAGCGGCGTAAACAAGACTATATAATATTGAACCGTGATTAAACCATGTGGTAATTTTTTGCGCTATCGGGAAACCGAAAATTGTCCAGTTGGGCGCAAACTGCGCTATTGTAAGAGGCGCCGACAAAATTGAAACAGAGAAGATAACGGCAATAACTCCGCTTTGGTCAACTTTTATAGGCAAGAACGAAGTCTGCCCGCCAAACATTTTTCTTCCGACCATTCTCTTAGCGTAATGAACCGGAATTCTTCTCTGACCCGTCGTAACCCAAACAACCGCAGTCAACACTGCCGCTATAATAGCCAAAAGCACAAGCACGGTAAACAGCGAAAATTCGCCGGCCTGAACAAGCTTTAAAACGCCAGCTGCCGCGCTTGGTATTCTTTCAACAATACCTGCGAAAATTATAAGCGATATACCGTTGCCGATTCCTCTTTCGCTGACTTGTTCTCCAAGCCACATTATTAAAACTGTTCCCGTGACAAGCGTTATAACCGTCATAAATATCCAGCCTGTCGTCGGATTTGGAACTATCGGCATACCTCCGACCGGCATTCTTGTCAAAGCCATAGTAAGCCCGAACGCCTGTATCAAACCCAAAATAAGCGTGCCGTATCTTGTTATCTGGGTCATTTTCTTTCTGCCCTGCTCGCCGTCTTTTGCAAGTCTGTCAAGATAAGGGATAACATGCGCGCCCTGCAGCAAACTCATTATAATTGAAGCGTTGATATAAGGCATAATACCCAAAGAAAAAAGCGACATTCTGTTTAAAGCGCCGCCTGAAAACATATCAAGAAAACCAAGTAAACCGTTGCCTGCAAAAATACTTTTAAGCGCTTCAGCGTTTATTCCGGGAAGCGGAATAGCCGCGCCGATTCTGTAAGCGATGATAATGGCTAACGTAAATAGCACTTTTTTCTGAAGCTCAGGAACTCTGAATATGTCCTTAAAAGAATTAAGCATTATATCATCCTATAAATTATTTCACCGTTTCGGCTTTACCGCCGGCGGCTTTTATTTTATCAGCTGCCGATTTTGAAAAAGCGTTAGCTTTTACGGTCAAAGCTTTTTTCAAATCGCCGACGCCTAAAATTTTTACGAGTTTTGCGTTTGAAACCATTCCGGCTTTTTTAAGAGCCGCGCCGGTAACTTCGGCGTTTGCGTCAAAAGCGTTTAATCTTTCAACATTTACTACATCATATTCTTTGCGGAATATATTGTTAAAGCCTCTCTTAGGTATTCTCCTAAGAATTGGCATCTGACCGCCTTCAAAACCTATCTTTTTCGCACCGTCGCCGGAACGGGCTTTCTGGCCTTTCGTCCCTCTTGTGGCCGTGCGGCCATGTCCAGAACCTACTCCGCGCCCGACGATTTTCTTTCTGTGTTTTGAACCTTTCGCAGGTTTTAAATTATTCAAACCTATCATATTTAAGCAACCTCTTTATTTCTGATTTTTGCCACGTCTTCTTTTGTGCGCAGTTCTTTAAGCGCTTCTATTGTGGCGTAAACCACGTTAAAAGGATTTGAAGAACGCATAGATTTTGTAAGAATATCTTTTATGCCTACGGCTTCAAGAACAGCTCTGACGGCTCCGCCGGCGATAACGCCGGTTCCGGGAGCGGCAGGTTTTAAGAAAACTTTGCCTGAACCGGATATTCCGATAATTTCGTGAGGAATCGTGCTTCCTTTCAATTTAACCGCAACCATATGTTTTGACGCGTGAGCGCTGCCTTTCGCAATAGCCGCCTGAACTTCATTTGCTTTTCCAAGCCCGCAGCCTACTTTTCCGGCACCGTCTCCTACGACAACTAAAGCGTTAAAAGAAAATCTTTTTCCGCCTTTAACAACTTTTGCGACTCTGTTAACGGCAACGACGATTTCTTTCAAACCGCTGTCGTTTTTTTCATTTCTGTTTTTACCTGTATGTTCAGCCAACTTATCCTCCTAAACTGCAATTAAAAATTTATGTTTATGAATTTCTGGATTGCCGTCCTGCGACTTCGCGCAGGATAAACTTCCTCGCAATGACAGAGTTTTTAGAATTCCAATCCGCCGGCTCTAGCCGCTTCCGCCAACGCTTTTACTTTTCCGGTATATTCGTAACCTTTACGGTCAAACACGACTTTTTTTACTTTCGCTTCAACGGCTTTTTTCGCAATCAAGCTTCCGACTTCTTTCGCGGCTGCGACAGTGTCGGTAACTTTAAGTTTGCTTTTAAGCTCTGCCGATAAAGTGGACGCGCTGGCAAGAGTTACGCCTTTGCCGTCGTCTATAATCTGTGCGTAAATATGCTTATGTCCGCGGTGAACGCTTAAACGCGGGCGTTCGCTTGTCCCTTCAATTTTGCTTCTTACTCTTTTTGCGCGATAACCGAATCTTTTCTTTGAATCTTTCATTCTATTTCCTCTATTTAGAACAACAAAGCTCAAATTTCAAAGTTTAAACTTTGTCTTATTTCTTGCCGCCGGCTGCTGCTTTACCAGCTTTTCTTATAATTCTTTCGTCAATGTAAACCGTGGTTTTTCCGTCGGGTCCCATTGCGGATTTTGTATATCTTATGCCGAAACCCTTATACGGTTCCGGAGGCTTAACGGCTTTTACTTTCGCGGCGAAAGATCCGACTTCGCATTTATCGTTGCCGGTTATTGTAATAATTGTATTTTTGTCGGCGTCAAGAACAGAAGTCACTTTCACGGTTGACGGTATTTCAAGCGTTACCAAATGAGAAAAACCTACGGTTAAAACAAGGTTTTTTCCGCCTTCGATATTTGCTTTGTATCCGAGACCGATTGCTTTAAGTTCTTTTTTATAACCTTTAGTTACGCCTTCAACCATATTGACAATAATGCCTCTGTAAAGACCGTGGAGCATGCTATGTTCGCGCGAATTTCCGAGCGCTTCAACGATGACGTTGCTGCCGTCGATTTTTACGTTAATTCTTTTATCGATAACCTGGGAAAGCTTACCCAAAGGACCGGATATTTCAAGGACTCCGTTTTTAAATTCCGCTTTTACCTTTTCCGGTAACTGAACGGGTTTTTTTCCTAAGCGACTCATTTTTTATTCCTCATTTTTTTAAAATACTTACTGAATTGCCGCGCCGCTATAATATTACAGCGCCGCCGGCGTCTTACCAAACAAAACCTATAACTTCTCCGCCGATTTGATCTTTTCTAGCCTGCGCATCGGTGAGAAGACCTTTAGAAGTGGAAACGATAGTAGTTCCCAAACCTCCGAAGGTTTTAGGCATTTCTTCATAGCCTTTGTAAACTCTTAAAGAAGATTTTGAAACTCTCTTTATTCCTTTAAGAACAGGCTTGCCTTCCAAAGTATATCTGAGATAAACTCTCAAGACGCCCTGTTTGTGGTCTTCTATTGTTTTGTAATTGGCAATATAGCCTTCTTCTTTCAAAATTTTAGCTATTTCAACTTTTATTTTTGAAGAAGGAACGTCAACTTTTTCGTGAAGCTTCGTATTCGCGTTGCGGATACGTGTAAACATATCTGATATTGGATCTGTAACCATTCAACCGACCTCTTTTTTTAAAATTACCAGCTTGATTTTGTTACGCCCGGAATTTCTCCGTTATGCGCTAATTTGCGCAGGCATATTCTGCAAAGACCGAAATCCCTGTAAAAGCCGCGCGGCCTTCCACACAGGCGACATCTGTTCCTGTACCGCGTTGCGAATTTTTGGGGTCTGCGCATCTTTGCTTCTGCTGAAGTTGTTGCCATAAAAAATTATCCTCTTGCTTATTTATTGTCTCTTTTTTTAAAAGGCATACCCAAGGCGGCAAGTAAAGCTTTGGCATATTCGTCTTTCTGCGCCGAAGTTACTATAGTTATATTCATTCCCCTGGGTTTATCCGATTTTTCAACGCTTATTTCAGGAAATATATACTGTTCGGTAAGCCCGAGATTAAAATTTCCTTTCCCGTCGAAGCCGTTTGATTCTATTCCTCTGAAGTCTCTTATGCGCGGAATAGCGACATTTATGAGTCTGTCCAAAAACTCATACATAACGGCGTTACGCAAAGTAACTTTAACGCCTATCGGCATTCCTTCGCGGAGTTTAAAGTTTGATATTGACTGTTTAGCGCGGGTCGTAAGCGGCTTTTGTCCGGTTATAGAGGCAAGTTCCGCAAGAGCGATATCCAAAACTTTTATGTTTTCTTTCGCTTCGCTCAAACCGATATTTACGACGATCTTTTCAAGTTTAGGAACTTGATGGACATTTTTGAATTTAAATTCTTTCAAAAGTTCCGGGGCTACATTTTTTTTGTAAAATTCTTTTAAACGGGGCTGATTCATTTTCTTTCCTTTCTTTTTACGGGGACTGTATTCTCCGTATTATAAAACTTTTTTATACTATCATTTCGCCGCATTTTCTGCAGACTCTTACCTTTTTGCCGTCTGACAATTTGTCAAACTTAGGTCTTGAAGGCTGACTGCATTTAGGGCATACAAGCATAACTTTGCTCATCGCTATCGGAGCTTCTTTTTCTCTTATTCCGCCGGCGTCTCTCTGAGTAGGTTTCGTGTGTCTTTTAACGAAATTGATTTTTGAAACTATGACTTTTTTTGCATCAGGCAAAACGCTGAGCACTTCGCCTTTTTTGCCTTTGTCCTTGCCCGACAAAACTATGACTTTGTCTTTCTTTTTAATATTCAACATAATTAGATTACCTCCGGAGCAAGCGAGATAATTTTGAGATAATTATTTTCTCTGAGCTCTCTTGCGACAGGACCGAAAATACGCGTTCCCTTCGGTTCGCCTTCGTCGTTTATAATGACGGCCGCATTGTCGTCGAATTTTATGTAAGTTCCGTCTTCTCTGCGGATTTCTTTTACCGTGCGAACGATAACCGCTTTAACAACGTCGCCTTTTTTTATGTTTCCATGCGGGATTGCGTCCTGAACAGAAGCATGTATAACGTCGCCGATGCTTGCATAGCGGCGCTTCAATCCTTTTGTAACTCTGAAACAGCGTATTGATTTTGCCCCTGAGTTATCAGCTACATTTAAAATCGATCTTTCTTGAATCATTTGTAAACCTCAATATGGTTATCTTTGACTTTTATACGGCTTTCTTTACTATTTCAACCAAAACCCATCTTTTTGTTTTAGAAAGAGGTCTTGTTTCCATAATTTTTACTGTGTCGCCGTTATGCGACTCGTTTTTTTCGTCGTGCGCGGCAAATTTGCTTTTGCTGCGTATAACTCTGTCATACAAGGTGTGACGGTATGTTTTTTCTACCGAAACGGTTCTTGTTTTATCTCTTTTATCGCTTACAACTACGCCTGTAAGATATTTTCTTTTTGCGCGTTCTGCCATTTTTCCTTCCTATGTTTATTTTGTCTTATTTTGAAACTTTTTTCATCGCTAAAAGAGTTTTAATTCTTGCGATATCTCTTCTTATACTTCTTATCTCAAGAGGATTTTTCACGGGAGCCGTTGAATGACGAAACTTCAATTTGAAAAGCTTATCCTGAAAATCGTTGAGTTTAGCTTTAAGTTCTTCTTCTGACATATTTCTTACTTCTAACCAGTTTTTTTGTTTCATCTTACCCTTTCCTTAAATGTCAGCTCTGACTAAAATTTTTGTGTGTATCGGAAGCTTGTTGCCCGCAAGTCTCAACGCTTTTCTAGCTTCAGCTTCGGGAATACCTTCCATTTCAAACATAATTCTTCCGGGTTTTACTACAGCCACCCAAAACTGCGGATCGCCTTTTCCTTTACCCATTCTGGTTTCAGCAGGCTTCTTGGTTACGGGTTTATCAGGGAATATTCTGATCCAAACCTTTCCGCCTTTCTTTATAAACCTTGCTAAAGTAATACGGGCAGCTTCAATCTGATTGCTGTTTATCCATACGGGTTCAAGCGCTTGCAAACCGTATTTTCCGAAAGCCAAATATGTGCCGCCTTTGGCTTTACCTTTCATTCTGCCTCTATGCGTCTTTCTGTATTTTACTCTTTTTGGCATCAACATAATATAATGTCCTCTGTCTTTTTCGTCTTAATTTATTTAGATTCTGCCTGTCCCTGAGCCGCAGCGATGTTTTCAGCTTCTACAAGTTTAGCTTCTTCAATCAAGTCTTTTGCAGTTTTCTTGAAAAGTTCTTTTTTGAAAATCCAAACTTTAACGCCGATTTTTCCCATCGTTGTGTTGGCTTCGGTAAAACCGTAATCTATGTCGGCTCTGAATGTCTGAAGAGGAACTCTCCCTTCTTTAAGCCATTCGGTTCTGGCGATTTCCGCGCCGCCGAGCCTTCCTGCGACCATAACTTTAATTCCCTGCGCGCCGGCCGCCATGGCTTTTTCCATGGTTTTTTTCATAGCTCTTCTGAAAGCGATTTGCTTTTCAAGCTGGAAAGCTATTCCTTCGGCAGCAAGCTGAGCGTCGGTTTCCGGTCTTTTTATTTCCATTACATTTACAAAGGTTTTTTTGCCGGTCATAGATTCAACTTCTTTTCTCAAGTTTTCTATGCCCTGGCCGCCTTTGCCTATAACTATTCCCGGTCTTGCCGTGAATATATTTACTCTTAGGTATTTCCCCGGTCTTTCTATGCCTATTTTAGAAACGGACGCCATTTTAAGTTTATCTTTCAAATAAACTCTTATTCTGCGGTCTTCTTCTATAAAATCCGGCATTTCTTTAAGATTGAACCACTTGGATTCCCAATCTCTGATATAACCGAGTCGAACGCTTTTTGGATGTACTTTATGACCCATATTTTCTTACCTTTTTCTTTTTAATTTTACTTTGCGGCAGTCGTTGTTGTTTTAACTGCGCTTGCTTCTTTCTTGTTTTTAAGAGGCGCCACACCCGCATCAGTTACGACTATCGTAAGATGAACGGTTCTTTTTTTAACCGGCATTCCTCTTCCCTGGGGACCCGGTCTCATTCTTTTAAGAGTGGGACCGCCGCCAACCCAAGCTTCTTTAACTTTAAGATTTGAATAATCTTTAAGTTTTCCCGCATTTGCAACCGCGCTTTTCAAAACTTTATCGACAAGCGTAGCCGCAGATTTAGGAAGAAAAGAAAGAATTTCAAACGCTTGTTCAACTCTTTTGTTTCTGATAAGAGTCAACACCTGATTAACTTTTCTTGGCGTATATCTGACAAATTTTACCGTTGCTTTCGCTTCCATCTCTGTATCCTTTTTTTTACGACAATTTGAAATTTGGAATGTTGGAAGTGGAATTTTTGAGTGCCTTTTAAATCTTTTTGTTTTTCATTCCACTTTTCACTTTCAACTTTCCACTTTGTCTTTTACGTTAATGATGTTTCCTGTTTTGTCATTCCGCCGTGTCCTTTGAATGTTCTCGTAGGAGCAAATTCTCCGAGCTTATGGCCTACCATTTGTTCGGATATGAATATCGGCAGAAACTTTTTTCCGTTATGTATAGCCACCGTATGGCCTACAAAATCCGGAGTTATTACAGAGGCTCTAGCCCATGTTTTAATAACTTTTTTGTCGCCTGACTCGTTTTGCTTTTGAATTTTTTTCAAAAGTTTCGCGTCAATATAAGGTCCTTTTTTTGTCGAACGGCTCATTTAATTCCCTCTCTTAATTCTGCTTCTTTTTTACTTATCCCTTCTTAGCTTTATTACGATGGCTTACGATAACCCAATCCCAAACCTTTTTAGGTCTTGTTTTAAAACCTTTCGCTGGCTGGTTCCAAGGGGATCTTGGCTGATTGTTACCTTTGCTTCTTCCTCTGCCGCCGCCGTGAGGATGGTCAACAGAGTTCATCGCGGTTCCGCGAACATGCGGCTTAAAGCCTTTGTGGCGGTTTCTTCCCGCGGAGCCTATCGTAATATTTTCGTGGTCAATATTTCCTACCTGACCAACGGTTGCATAACAATTTACACGAATAAGTCTAATTTCGCCGCTAGGCATTCTGACATGAGCGTAATCGCCCTCTTTTGCCAAAAGCTGAGCCGAAGCGCCGGCTGAACGGACAAGCTGCCCGCCTTTGCCTGGAACTAATTCGAGGTTATGCACGAAAGTACCTACCGGAATGTTTGAAAGCGGAAGAGAATTACCCGGTTTTACTTCGGCATCCGGACCTGATAAAAGGGTGTCTCCTACGTTAACTCCGACAGGCTGTATAATGTATCTTTTTTCACCGTCTTCATACTGCAGAAGCACTATTCTGCTTGAACGGTTAGGATCGTATTCAACAGCTATTACTGTCGCTGGAATATTGAATTTATCTCTTTTAAAATCGATGATTCTGTAAAATCTTTTATGACCGCCGCCCCTGAAACGCACCATAACCTGACCGGTATTGTTGCGGCCGCCTGTTTTTTTAATGATTCTTGTTAACGATTTTTCCGGTTCTGTCTTTGTAATGTCTGAAAAATCTGAAATGGACATCTGTCTTCTTGACTGCGTGTACGGCTTAAACGTTTTAATTGGCATCTTGCTTTTCCTATGTTTTTAGTTATCGGGGCCTTTAACGGCAAAGTCTAAACTTTATACTACCGGCCCCATAGTTACTTCTTTTACCGACAAAAAACATTGTCCCTGCGCCATATACGGCGCAAGGCAATTTTGTTTTATTTGCCGGCCACGAAACCCTTAGGCTTCGTCGACCATTTGAATTTCCTGACCCTTCTTTATCTTAACGATTGCTTTCTTCCAATCGCTTCTGTATCCTGAATGCGCACCCATTCTTTTTTCTTTGCCTACATAAGTAGCGGTGTGCACGCTTTCAACTTTTACTTTAAACAATGTTTCCACTGCCTGTTTAATCTGAAACTTATTCGCGTCTTTGTCAACCGCAAAAGTATACTTATTGCTCTGTTCTTTCAATGACGCGGCTTTTTCTGTTACTATAGGTTTTTTTATAATGTTTCTGATATCCATTTTTTTTCCTGTAAATTAAAAAGACAACCGCGAAACTTAAGCGGATTGTCTTTGTTTAAGCGTTTCTATGGCGTCTGCGGTAATAATAAGCTTATCCGCCCAGAGAACCTGATACGCGTTTATATTTTTTGCATTTTCAACAACTATGTTTTTTACATTTCTTGCGGCAAGTCTGAAATCGGCGTCGCCGTTTATGGCAAACACGACTTTTTTCCCGGAAACCTTGAGATTTTTAATAAGCTCGGCAACTTTTTTTGTTTTGGCTTCGTCAACTTTTACGGAGTCTACAACCATAACATTGCCGTTTTGGAGCTGCGCGGAAAATGCCATATTCAAAGAAAGTTTCTTTTTCTGTTTTGACATTTTCGTGTAATAATCTCTCGGCTGAGGTCCGAAAATAATGCCGCCTTTTCTCCAAAGCGGAGAATTTCTCTGTCCGGCGCGGGCATTACCGGTTCCTTTCTGCTTCCAGGGTTTTGCGCCTGAAAAAGAAACTTCGCCTCTTGTTTTAGTTTTATGAGTACCGGCTCTTTGATTGTTCAAATAAGCGGTAGTAAATTCATGAAGAAGTTCGCTTGAAACTTCAGTATTAAAAAAAGCAGGCAATTCCAATCTGCCTTTTTCCTGACCTTTAGCGTTATAAACTATTGTTTCCATTTTACTTTTCTCTCTTAATTTAATCTATCTGTGAATTCATCGATGCCTTTACAACATCGGATCCCCGACTACAAATCTCGGGGATGACATTGCTAACGCAACGTCATTTCTTTTTAGCTTTTGCGTCTGCTTTCGCGGCTTGAACAACGGGGATTTTTTTCACCGTGTTGCTAATAAACAAATTTCCCGTCTTAACGGCGGGAACGGAGCCTTTTATAAGAAGCAGATTTTTGTCGGCGTCAACGTTTACAACCAACAATTTTTGTATTGTAACATATTCGTTGCCCAAATGTCCAGACATTCTCATGCCTTTAAGAACCTTTTGGGGTCCCTGTCCGCCAGATGAACCTCTTGCGCGCATTCTGTCCGATTGGCCGTGGGTTCTTGGCTGCATGCCGAAATTATGTCTTTTAATAACGCCTGCATAGCCTTTTCCTTTGGTCATAGCGCAAACATCTACATAATCGCCGGCTTTAAAAGTGTCGGCTTTTATTTCCTGTCCTACTGAATAAGGAGTTACATCGGAAACTCTAAATTCTCTAAGGACTTTTTTAGGAGCTATATTGTTTTTTTTAAAAAACCCGATTTCTGCTTTTATAAGCTTTTTTTCAGGCACATCGCCGAAACCCATCTGAACTGCGCTGTAACCGTCTTTTTCAACGGTACGAACCGCGGTAACTACGCATGGACCGGCTTCAACAACGGTAACCGGTATAAGGTTGCCTTTGTCGTCAAAAACCTGCGTCATACCTACTTTTTTTCCTATTATTGATTTCATGCTATTCTCTCTAAATTATTTTTAGTCTATAAGCTGTTTTAATTCTACGTCAACGCCTGCGGGCAAATCGAGTTTCATCAATTCGTCCATAGTTTTCTGCGACGTGTCGCGAATATCAACAAGTCTCTTGTGAACTCTCATCTCAAACTGCTCTCTCGACTTTTTATCGGAATGAACCGAACGATTGACCGTATATTTTCTTATTGTAGTCGGCAAAAGAACCGGGCCTGTAACTAACGCCCCGGTGCGTCTTGCGGCTTCAACAATTTTAGCCAATGAATCGTCAAGCATTTTGTGATCATAAGAGCGCAATTTAACTCTTAAGCGCTGCGTTTGTGATACTGTTTTTTCATTTGCCATTTTAATAATCCCTTTTTTCTTTTGCGTATGATTCAAAACTTTTGCCGCCAGACTATGCAACATTCGTTGCGGCGGCTCCCCGCCAGAGGATAAGCTTTGAAAAACTATATTTTTATTTATACTTAAGCAACAATCTCAGTAACAACGCCGGAACCTACAGTTCTTCCGCCTTCTCTGATTGCAAATCTCAGCTGCTTCTCCATCGCTACCGGCATTATCAACTCTATGTCCATTGTCACATTGT
>Ga0209628_10002920_pt1 | contig 11799 bp, 6 predicted proteins | sample TergutCu122P4_FD_187285 | JGI IMG/M metagenome (GOLD analysis project Ga0209628, IMG submission 187285) | Cubitermes ugandensis P4 segment gut microbial communities from Kakamega Forest, Kenya - Cu122 P4 (SPAdes) (version 2) | ecosystem: Host-associated > Arthropoda: Insects > Digestive system >...
TTGAGTTTCTATTTATTCATTAATTAATTATGTGAAAATGAACGTAATTTAAACTAATTAAATTAAGACAATAGTGTAATATTAAAGCATTTAGTTTTAATGGTGCTATTTTCAGATACTAAATAAAAAAACTAATATAGTTTCTTCACAAACTAACATGGAAAAGCAACATATTATTCTCCTCAGAATATTTCCACTATAAAACATTTGTTATTTCTACATCTCTCGCGGTACCCCAGGGTACCGCGGAACCCCGGTTGGAAATCACTGGTATAAGGTATTGAAAATATAAACATCTATGGCGCGAAAATTTTAGACCCGAGGAGTTAACAAAAATATGACATCTGTATGTGAGCTGTAAATTTGCCTTAAAAATAAAAACTTAAATAAAACTACAATGGTGACAGTGGTGGTGGTGGTAATAGTAGTAGTAGTAGTAGTAGCAGCAGCAGCAGTAAGGCACACATGATAGATTTTGCTCAAAATTTTGTTTTAACACACATAAACCCTTTCACCAGACTAACAGAATTAACTGTAATACAACCACATCAAAGTGGTTCAGCTTGATCTGGTTCCTAGGATGTGTCTTACAGAAAGGTAAACTTCTGCAGTGAGCTGAACTGACTCATAAATTGATGTAGCAAATGGATTCTGTTTTTGTACATGTAAAGTAACATTTGTAATTAGAGTGAGGCAGCTGCACTTAGAATGCTGTGATGCCTAAACATATGCCCAAACATGACAGCAGCTGTGAAAGAGTAACTTAATATTCACTTAGCCCCTTATTTGAGTAGTTTCCCGTTCCCATATTATTTATCTGCATACTTCAGTTTTCTGTGATGCACCTCGGTATTATGCATGTTCTCAATTTGTTGTAGTGCTTGTTCCCTATCTTCATTGTGTCTTCTCAGTTTTACTTATATTTCCTTAATTTATGTCTTCCCATTTCTTGTATGTGATCAAGTCATGTCATTCATTCTGTTTCCATATTGCCACCTTATATCCTCTTATTGCCCTATTCTCTGTCACTTACAGAAACACTGTAACTCACATAATTATTTCCGTAATGTAATACACTGTATCCATATAATTTTTAGTGTTAGTAATTTCAAAATTTAATTAAGCTCTGCTGAATACTCTGATGCCAGATTAGTCTGCTTACAAAAGCATGAAATCTAAACTCACACAAGGCTGGCTGAAGCATATTAAATATAGGATAAAGCAAAAATTATTTCAAACCTCCTGTTATATTTTTCTTGTGCAGTAACAAAAGTAAACAAGAAAACATCTGTGTTAAAAACAGTTCAGATTGTAATGAGTGCACAATTTTTAACCAGTAGCAAAATATGAATGATTTGTATATACAAGGAACCTCGTTGGCAGCATATATGTGTGGTATTTATTGAAGTAGGTTTTAACAGATGTGACAAGATTGTGCAATATTGTTTTTTAATCAATACTGTAATATAGATATACCAAAAGTAGTAGGCCTGTGATTTATAAAATTCATTTGTATTATGTCACCAGATCACACTGAAGTAATACTTAAGAAAACCAACATTCAAATCTGAGTTGTAAATGATTACTTCAGCTTTACCTACATGCTTTACTTGAGTGGACAGCACTCCTGCTTCATACTTTGCAGATGCTGAGTGCAGATCTTGACCCAGAGGCAAGCTACCTTGTTTTTGTGGTTTTGCTTCAGTTTTTCCAGGGAGATTCTGGTATAGTACCTCAAATTTGGCCACAACCACTTTCTGGCTTGTCCTTTCAGATTCAGTATTCACTAAACTTGGTGTCATTGAATGCTATATAATATAAGCTACTGACATTTCATTATATAAAACATAAATCAATGGGTTATTGATTCCTTAATGATATAATTACTTTTTCTTGAATACAGGAGCCAGTATGGCATAGTCAGTATAGTGACTATGCAATGGACTGGATGATCATGGAAACATGGTTTGATTCCTGACTGTGTCAAAGATGTGTCTTTTCTCCAAAGTATCCAGACTGGTTATGGGACCCACCCTACTGCCTGTTCAGCAGGTACTGGGGTCCCTTTTCCAGAGTTAAAGCAAGTTACTAATTTAAAAATTACAAACAATGTATTACTTACTTAATTACTTTACTTTACTTTACTTTACTTTACTTTACTTTACTTTACTTTACTTTACTTTACTTTACTTTACTTGCTCCATGGAGCAGAGACCTTCTTGAGAAGCTAACCAGTTCTCAGATAGTCAAGGAATTCCCTGCATTTTATGGAACCTGAAGGTTCTTCGCCATATTTACAAGTGCCCGCCACCTGTCCCTAGCCTCAGCCTGATCAATAAAGTCCATGTCCCCCATCCCACTTTCTGCAGATCCATTTTAATATTATCCTCCTATCTATTCCTGGGTCTTCCAAGTGGTCTCTTTCCCTCAGGTTTCCCCACCAAAACACTATACTTGTCACCTCTCCCCCATACGTGCTAAATGCCCCACCCATCTCATTCTCCTCAGTTTGATCACCCGAATATATTTGGTGAGGAGTACAGACCATTAAGCTCCTAGCTGTGTAGTGTTCTCCACTCTTCTGTTACCACATCCCTCTTAGGCCCAAATATGCTCCTCAGCACCCTCTTCTCAAACACCCTCAGCCTACATTCCTCCCTCAATGTGAGCGACCAAGTTTCACACCCATACAAAACAGGCAAAATTATAGTTCTGTATATCTTAATATTTAAATTTTTGGATAGCAAACTGGAAGACAAAAGATTCTGCACCAAATGATAACAAGCATTCTCTGACTTCAGTCTGCTCTTAATTTCTTCTTGAATAGAATTTTGATATGTTAAGGTTGTTCCCAAATATTTGAATTGTTCCATCCTTTCAGAGTAACTGTTACCAATCTTTATATTGTGACTTTGTCCTGCATTCTGATCTTGAGACATGATCATGTACTTCATTTTGTCAGCATTTACTTATAGTCTTGTCTCATTACTAGCAACTACTAAAGTGTCATTGTTTGTCTTTATAGTATTAATGCTTCTGACTAGCATATTAACATCATCAGCATAAACCAAAAGCTGATGTTTATCATTTAATTTCAAACCATCCTGTGGTTTACCTGAACCATTCTAATGGCATACTCTAAAGCAAAGTTGAAAACCAATGGCAATAAAGCATCTTGTTTCAAACCATTCTTAATAGAAAACATGTCTGACAAATGCTTGCCTACCTGGACTCTGCTATAGTCTTCATTCAGACACATTTTTATTAGCTTAACCAGTTTCATGGGGATACCAGACTCAATGAGAAAATATATTACTTGTTAAAAATTTACATTTTACAGGTGATACAAATTTGTACCCATATATGAAGGGAATCCCTGTATTTACAATTGTGATCAAAATACACTTTTTCATTTCATCATGTGTTCATGTTTCTCTCAGTTCAGTATATTTTCCTGTAACTACTTACCACTTCCTTCATTAAAATACATTTAAGTGTGCTTGATAAGGGTTCCCAAACAGAAAATGAAGTAAATAACACATGAAATACGGTCAATAGCTGTGCTAAGTATAATCCAGTACTGCTGAATTTCCGGATGTTTTTTTACAGAGGTCGTAGTAGTATCATCTGAACATCTTTGATTAACATCACTAACATCTTCTTCCAGTTGGTTGTAGGTTTTACTCACCTGCAATGAATGTAACATAGCATTGGATTAAATCTCTGAGAACAGTATCTGTTGAAATTAGATCTTTTCCAGTAGTATAATGTATAATTGTGGCAATAGTATCATTTATATAAGAGCACTAAAGCATGTGTGTATCCAGAGGAACATGTAGTAACAAAGCTTACTATTGTAACTGACAGTTTTTTAAGTTAGTGTTTTTCATTTGAACATTCTGATAAAACTTGAGATAACTGCTGAGTGAGTATTTTGGAGTGATGTCAAAAATAAAATATTTATTCATTGTTATGTGCACCAGACTTCTGAAGTTGTGCTTCTTAAATTCCATGTTGCTATCCATATTGCACTTTGTATTTTCATTTTTCCAGTAGGAGCCTCATGGTTGGTGTAGGGCTGTAGATTCTTAAATTTTTACAATTAAAATAGATAGAAGACTAACTGTGCACTTAGAATACAGTTGTGATACAGTGACTAGAGATGGAACTACAGATATCATTTAATTCTATTGAAGTATCGATTTTCATTGACCAAAGGAAAATTATACTTAAATTGTAAGTATATTTATCAGGCCATAACTATGAGTGTAGCATGGGTTATAGTTGTATGTTTCCTCTTGTTTGATACTCCTAAATTTCTCCTATAATGTATCACTGTCTTCACAGTTTCATTTGGAATGCTGTCTCTTACGTAGATGCAATTCAGATAAATGCTCAGATGCCAGAGAACTATCTTTACATATTCCTGGTTTTCATCTTTTTCCAAAAATGTCTGGATAGTTTGTGCAGATATCAGTAACCAATGATCTCTTTCATATATCTCCTGGCAATCTATATATAAGCACTACATAATTTATGCAGTTGTAGCAACAATTTTATTCATTTGCTTTTCGTACTTCACAAAGTAATTCCATGTGTCCTTAGTGTGTTTTTGAGGAGATGAAGGTCACTCAGCTACTCACAAAATTTCTTGCCTTTATAGCATCTGAAGTGTCATTAACATTTTCACAAAAGCCTGCAGTCATTCCCTATCCTGAGCTAGATAAATCTGCTCTACACCCTCATATGCAGTTTTTGTGCTCCATTTTTATACTGTTCTCTTTTATGTGCCTTGTTCTTCCAAGTGACTTCTTCCCTTCAGCACCTCATCGATTTATATTTCCCGTACCATAATCAACATGTAGGCTAAATTAAGTGTAAGGGGGCACTGAAATTAACTGATGTGGTAGCTTCAGGATACAGTGAATTTGAATGATATTGCTTATACGTAAGTAACAGTTAATCTAATGAAACATACAGTTTCATTTCTAGCTCTAAAACTCTAGCATTATTTGTATTGTGGGTTTAGATGGTGCAGGATTATGAAAGGGACCTGACGTTGCTCTTCCATCTGTTGATTTACTTATGTGTTGTAAGTTAACTTATGAAATACATAAATAAGAAAACCACCTGTTTAATTACAAGGTGTGAAGTATTGTACTTACCTCTTCCTTGACTTGAGGTAAAAATAACAAAATCTGTGTGATTGGGTAAGTGATGAATGCACATAGGAATTTAGGAGGTGGTGTTGCATGTGCATAACGTGAGATGCTGATCACTAGTGTAGATACCAAAATTGATAACACTCCTGCTGTCATACTCCAGCTGTACACCAACACTGTAATATTACATTACACAACAGAATGAAGCTAGTTTTGTATTTGTAAAAACATCTTAATATACAAGTGTATTACACACAGTGCTTTATTGTGTTATGTTATATAAAGAAAATATCAGATGAAATAAATGTATAAAATAAGTTATCCTGAGCGAGGGGTCCACTAACAGTAATAGAAAGAGCATTGTGAAATTACTTATAGCAGTATATGAAAGGCATTCCTGATTTGTCTTTTCTACTCAAAATTTTTCTGGTTTACTCAGCGACTCAGATAAATTCAAGGATTGTACCTCAGGCTAAGCTAACATCTTTCTCCCACATTTTTCTCATCTCACCATTTATATTATTATCATCCTGTCATATCACATTTGCAAGAACCTATGCAGTTGACACTGTTGTAAAACAATGGATTTGGGATATACATGTGTTCATCATTGTCTGCTGTCTTGTTTTGGTTAAAATACAGAGTTAGAAGGAGAATGTGCTACAGTCATCAGGCAAAAGTATAAAACCTATGCTGTTAGGTCCATTATAGTCTGCTTTGCCACAAATATTGCCCTGCAGTTGTAAGCACACAGCTGACATTCATTATATGTATACCATATTCTACATATAACAAAGTAAACTGAAATTTGAAATTCCTTTCACAGTTTATTGTGTTTGTCAGTTTGTTCTTTTTGTGGAAATGCACGTGTTAGAATGTACATTATACTTAATTGGTAAATTTCTATGGTTGACTCAATACCTACAGTTTCATATTACCTAAAATAACTGGTAACACTGCTATATAGTGACAAAAACTCTTACCCAGATGTGGAACATGTTCAGCAGTGGGAGGCAGTGCATTTCCAACTGTAACTGTGAATATTGCAAGTAACACCAGGCACATACATTGAATGGAAAACTTCCCAGAATTCATTGGTGTCATCCAGAATGATAGCATTATTAGTACACTTATTACTGAAAGGTAGAAAAGGAATTATTACATTTTTTGCCAATATACATGCAACTCTCATTGTTAGTAAATGGGTTAATAAGATGTAGCTTATATGTTGTGGGTTGGATGTGATTTCATGAAAGATAAGAAGAAAATTGTGTCTATCACTGGGAAAATACCTGATAGGAAATGGGTAACAGAAGTTTTTTTGTATACATTTGACTTAATTTGTTGTAAATACTGAATACCACTAAATTTTACACTATATTATGAGCTAATTCTTCTTCATTTAGATGCAGAATTTTTACCTCTCTTATCAAATGGCCTTGTAAGTGTAATATTTCCATTTAATAGTTACTGCCTAACTATTACTAGTACAATAAGTAAGCCCAAAAGTTGAAAAGGTGTAGATGTAATGTGACACATACCCATTAGTGGTGTCACCAGAATAATATTTTGTTGTTGACCTTGGCGCTGTACTGTTATACGAATGGTCAAAGTTCTAGATATTGAAATATCAGTGTCTGCATCCTGACTCCATGGTGTATTTGTGATTATTGTCTCTGATTCCATTTTTGTCACACGCCATTCAGTTCCTGTTTGTTGTGCATCCTGCATCTGTATTGGAGAATATTAGCAGATATAAACGTTGCAGTGGATATAATATAATATAATATAATCTCATTCTTAGTAACTGAATGTGAAATATGTTCTGATAGAACTATGGATACTGTCAATTCTCTGGTTCATGGAGGAAACAGTGTGATCAATAATAAAATGAGTTCATTTCTAATAAGTTTTTTGCTGAAGTCAGAATTTCTGTTGATTTAGTTTGCTTTCATAGGATGTATGTGTTTAGTATGGTTATTACCAGTGTTTCAAAAATATCTTTATTCAGTGGCATGTTCACCAGCTTGTTGATCATATCAGTGACATATGTTGACTGTAATCACATAATGAAATTGTAAGCTTTTTTCAGCTTGTATCAGTAAGTGAATTACAACAGTTTACATTTTCCATTCCATGCATTTCAGTTTAGTTTTTATAACTGTAACCAACAAATACACACACTTGTCATTAGAATCAACATAAACATCTCCAACACATCCACACATTGCTCCAACTTTACTGTGTAACAATTCTATCTGCTACACATATTCACTATATGTGGAAGAATTTCCATCAGTTGTTCTACATATGCAAGAGATCAAAATATTGTTAAGTACTGTATTTAGCTGAATGCAAGACGAGGTTTAAATCCTGTAAATTTGGTGCTTTAATATGTGGATTCGTCTTAAATTCATGTATGAAGCACTGAACCAAACCACACCAAACAAATTGCTCTGAACCAGACCAAGGCCTGCTTTGCCGTATTGTCATGTGAGATCTGCGCTCTTCTGAGATATTATGCAGTGAAGACTGCTAATTCATTACCAACGTTTCAGGACAGCCTATCAGCCCCATCTTCAAGGATCAAGAAATCCAAGGAGAGAACACAGCACAACTGAATTAACTGACACCAGCTTCTTGTCTGGGAATTTGTTCATCATCTAATTGTTTACAGAAGCATGACATTCCGGAAGCCTGCACTTTCCATTTTCAGGCAAAGAAGCACCTAACCTTGTGGACCCCTTAGATTGAGTTATTCTCATTCACTGGGCATCATAGAAACAGTAACTTGTTGAGATATGTACCCGTGAACAGATCTAGTCCAAGGGTAGTAACAGGAAATTGGTTATTGAAAAATTAAAAATTAACTACAAGACTCGAAAATAAAACCCAAACCAATCCACACATTAAAACCATAAAAAGAGCCACAAACTCAGACTGATCAGACCTCAGACACAACACAAAATCCACAACACATGTATTTAAATTTTCAACACCACTAACATCATCTGTGAAGAAAATTGTGAATCTTCATGGGCTCAAGTAAGTTTATAAACCAAGAAATACAAATGTAGTATTTAGTCAGAGTGGATCATAACGGCGTGGCAGCACATCTCACCGGAAGTAATTGTGAAGGGTTTTAAGAATTGCTGTATATCCAGTGCAGTGGATGGAACTGACTGATGTGGCATGACAGTGAAGAGGATGGGGATGTTAAGTGTCAGTAAAGAAGATAAACGCACTGAATGTGAAGCTGGAGACAGTGACAGTGATTGGTAAAGGTAGGTAGAATCTGGCATATTTTGTGTATTACATTTATGAAATTAATAGTAAAATGTATGTTTTTTCTTAGCAGATATTTTATTTTTGGGGGGTTGTCATAGATATGGATAAATACATTTTCCCTTGGCAGATGTGTTTTTTGGGGGGGTTTATCTTAGATTAGAGTTGTCTTACATTCAGGTAAATTAGATAATTGTTTTATACAACAATAATTATTGTAGTGCCTAAAGATAGACCTGTAAGGTCTTGAAACATGTAGGCGTTCAGTGTGCAAAAATATTATTTTAAATCTAATGAGAGTTTTGTGCATGTGTTGGTTAAAATTACAGAAATGCAACAGTTTAATTTAGTACTTGGAAAATGTAGAACATTTGGATACTGATGGTATAATGATGTACTGTAGAAGGCTAAGATCTGGCAATATTCATTGAAATGTATACAAATGACTGCCATACAAAATGAGAAAAGGAACTTGCCACAGTTTCATTCTCTGCAATTAGAAGGTCTACAAATTGCTCCTGAGACCAAAACCCCAACTGGAGTTCACAGGTGTGCATATCATTAGGCCATTGATCCAAGTTGAGGTTACACCAGACCTCAAGATGTGTCGATGGTGACCACATAACAACTCCTTTTGAGGTCATTGTTATTCCTGCATGCCCCAGTATATTTACTCCATGACCAACAGCACTGGAAAAGAATTGAAAATGCTGCATGTACGGACATATGTGTAAAAATAATGCTCCACAGGCAACATGTTCAATGTCATGGTTTTGTCTTTTAAGTAGTGTAATATAAAGAAGTAATTTTTTCTAAGATCATAATGGGTATTTTTGAAAATTGAATTATTGAAAAGCGATACTTGTAGGACCAATTTCAAGGAAATTACTTGCAAATGGATTTATTGGGCTCTCATTTATAATACACAGAGGAAAAAAAAATCTATAAATTGCATAGAAGATAAGGAGCTCCACAGTTTTTACTCTTTGCCAAAAATTATCATGGTGACTGGATTAAGAAGGATGTGATAGGGAGGACGATGTGTATGTTGCATTCATATGAGTGAATAGAAATGCCCACAAAACTTTGCTGTGAAACCTGAAGGGAAGAGATGTCTTGCTAGACCTAGGAATATGTAATAGGATAATATTAAAACTGATCATTAAGAAACAGGGAGCAAGGATGTGGACTGGATTCTTCTGGCTAAGGAGAGGGCCGGGTAGTAATAAAACTCTGGTTTCTGTAAAAGGCTGCTAGGTTCTTGACTGCCAGAGAAGCTACTGGTGTCTCTTCCATGGATTTAGTTGGTGCATTTCAGCAGTATTTGTTTCAGTATCAGTGCAGATTGGTCTAGCAAAGTGGAGCTGCTAGCTTATAATTATATTGTTAACCAAGAAGGTTATACAGAACTGTTTTATCATCCAGGCAACAATCAGAGATGAACATGCAACTAAAATTGCCTAATTCTTCAAATCAAAGGGTTTAGAAGGCCTGATAACATGTTTTGGAATGTTATGTACTTGCTAGGTATCCTTTTCTCTCAGCTCTTGAACCTCTTGTAATGAAATGTACATATCAGCATCATCCTGTCTGTCCTGTATCTGTGTGATATTTTTTAAAAATTTATGTTGTAAGGAAAACTGTTAGAAGAGTCTTTCTGTTCATGCTTATTCAAATTTATAATATTAAAGATGAACATTCTACCAAGATATTTTTTAACACAACCTTATACAGACATACTTATAAAGTACAACTTCTGGTGTCCAAACTTCATCTTCATTTGTGTTTATTGATGTCAGTCCACCATAGTCTTCTGGTTTCCATTGTATCTTCTCATCAATCCAGTGCTGAAATATTTACCGTGAGTTAAAAATATTTAATAATATACCATCACCAGACACAAAATTACATGTCAATTCATCATTTATTTAAAACAACCTTTTCCTGCATGTTTCAGTCTTGAAAGGCCATCTTAAGGAGAAAAACATTACAACAGTGGAGCAGTACTGTAAGTTTTAACACAAAATGTTTTCATATATGTATTATGATGTGTTCCAATCATACTCTGCATTGGAAGTACCCATAGAAGTAATTAAATTTTTTTTTCTTTCTTTTAAATTCTTGTGTGCTGTGGTAGCATATTATTGAATACTGTTATACAGTTTGTATATTGTATATACTGAATAAATTAAAATGACTCAGAGTTCAGAAAATAAAGCTTGTTAATCAAAATGCTGTTAAAAGTTCAGATAAATTTATATCCACAAACACGTGAACAGAGGCAAGCCTGAATTTGTGCTGTAATTAGGCCTCCACAGTAGAGCCTGTCATATGCCTGATCTTGGGCCCAGCACAACAGGCATGTCTACATAGCCTGTCTGCCTGAAGATGTTAGTAGACCCTTTTGCCAAAGTGTTGTGGTTTTTATATCAAAACCTAGGATAATAGACAAATTCCAGAATAAAATTATCATTAGGAGGAACTTTAAATTTACTTTCTGACACTGCATTGCATATTTTAATCACTTCGCCATCATTTGAGGCTGTGTCATATTTTGGTACACATTTGCATAAGGCTGTTTGAGGCAAATAACAGTGGAAAATTTTCTGGCCAAAAATTGTCAATTCCTGTACGATGGATACAGTAATAAACAATCGTGTAAATGGAGTTCACATTCTCTTTGTAGACTTGCAATAAATATGTTAATGTTTCTACAAAATATGTTTGTTAAATTTTTACTTACCATTGGTATTATCCCATCAATACGAAAAACAGAACGTTTCACATCCTAGAAGATAGGAATAAATTGAAAGAAATTTATACAAGTTTTTGCATCAAATCATAGTTGGAAATTAATGTATGCCACACATGTAATCATTTGAGGAAGACCTGGAGGGAATTATTTCTCTTACCAAGCAAGTGTCAGATGTTGCTTATTTATTAGCATAAACTTGCAGCTTGAAAATTTCAGTTGCATCTTGTATAATTTAAGTTAATTTGAGTGACTGGTATGCAGATACAAATAATGAAAGAATGGGATGTTGTCTATGTCATCTGTCTCTGGTGAAGGAGTGAATTTTATGTTCTTAGTAACAATTTCTACACTGGTCTACCTTAGGCGACCTAAATGCCATGTACTTGTGATGAATGTTGAACTAGCTGGACTGAGTACCCTACTCTATTTTATTCTATCCTACTTTCATTTTATTATCTAATTAATGGTACGTGTTAATGTACATAATTAAGTTACACTTATTGTATTTTAAGATTTCAATCCATTATATGTAAATATTGTAATTTTGTAACCTAACTGATGTAATTTATAATGACAAATTCTATATCCTGTGGTTTT
>Ga0209628_10002921_pt1 | contig 11792 bp, 7 predicted proteins | sample TergutCu122P4_FD_187285 | JGI IMG/M metagenome (GOLD analysis project Ga0209628, IMG submission 187285) | Cubitermes ugandensis P4 segment gut microbial communities from Kakamega Forest, Kenya - Cu122 P4 (SPAdes) (version 2) | ecosystem: Host-associated > Arthropoda: Insects > Digestive system >...
TTGTCTTGTACTCAGATAAATACATTCTCCTTTGGCAGATGTGTTTCACTTGAGGGGGTCATCTTGCATTCAAGTAAATATAATGTACTGTTCTTTTACATGCATTGCTGATGCAGGATACTTTCAACAAAACTTTCAGTGACATTTTTTGCTGGTCCACACTTAACAAAAGTAGTATAAATGAATGCTCTCTTCAACTGCATACATTTTGTAAGCATGCAGAGACCATCTTGAGTCCATGATGATGATGATGATGATGATGATGATGACGACGATGATAATGATGATGATGACAACCGGAATGTGCACGTTCAAGCTACTCCAACAAGAGCCACATCATGTGCCATGGAGTCCACACACACCAACTACATATTTTCCAGCACATGGGGACACAATATGTATACCTATTGTAATTACCTGGCACTCTTCCATCCTCACCCCATGCGTACTTCTCCAGCACTTTGGCCAGATCTGGAGGCAGACGCTGTGCTGTAGGTTGCAAAATTAACAGGAGTAGGACCCGAGTTATTTCACACCTTGAAAAAGGAATTTTTTACACAAATTCTGTGAAATGCATCTATAACCAAACAAATTCATGGACACAGTTTCTCCAATTAACACAAATACAGAACACCAGAACTGAGTTTTATCATTCTGATGTACTAGTTTTCTAAGGGAACATGATGGTATATGCATCAGGCCTTCTGAATCTGATAAATGAATACTCACATCTTAGTTTCTTTCGCATACAAAAGCATATCAACAAAAAATTAACAGTGCTCATACTGAGGAACCAGTGTTTAGAAATTTAAGGTAATCAAGACATTCATGAAGGATAATCTATTTGCACACAAAGGGAGAGACCAGAACATAAAATATCACAATGGGAAAGACTAGAAGATAAAAGATCCCAAGTGCTACACAGCACTACAACCCAAAATACTCCATTAAACCCTTAATTATTTTAAACAATATGAAAGAATCAATAATGTGCAGTGACAGGGAACACATACATGTCCCATATTAGACACTAATATTAATTTCAGTTTATATTTCTGAAACCCTGAATTCAAATAATCAGCCTTCAACCACAAACAAACAAACACAATCAACAAAAAACTGTATTTACTAAATGTGGGTGACATTCATTAGCTGAAACATTAAGACAAACGAGCATTGGGAAACTTGGGAAGGATAGTTCCCATACATGTTCACAATACAAGCAGCTTACCACATGTAATTGATTAGCATAGACATGCTGTGAATAGTATGATGAACAAACAATTAATTAACTATATGTTGGATGGGAGATAGTGAAAGTGTAGTGCCAAGTGCTTAAGCCTGCTTGTTGGAATGAGGCAACTTGACCAAGGTTGCCACCTGTGTAAATCCTATGTAAGGGTAGTCTTTCCACACAAAATCAATGGTAACAAGAAACTAGATAGCAGAAGTCCAACATAACTGCAAAAATGTGTATTTGTTTGGCAAAAATCAGCTGTATCTGTCATTACTGGAACTGTTAAGTGTGTCTTCAAATGAACTATTTGACATTTCATACACAAATGCAGCAAAAGCCACGAGTGTTCCTGCATTTAATGAACACTTTTCTCAGAACCAAGTCAGAGCCCAACATAAGCAGTGTATTATTTTCCTGCAGTCAGTGAAATTTAATTTGGTAAGTAACTCACATTTAGTGTATATAAAATTTTTGACCTTCTGGACCTTGTATTCCAACTTACTACAACAGTGGTAACAATTCATATTCATGTTTTTTCTCAACCAGAAAACAACTGTCAACTTTGCTCAATGACAATCACACACCGGACAGACAGACTAGCTGCTGAAGATCCCACCAGGTGCACTAAAATCAATATTAATCAAGGTGTGAAAAACATTCATCAAATCCTTGGTCACTGCAAGTTATCAATGTAAGAGCAGAATGTTGTTGTGGGAGACACTAAACAAGGACATTCTGTATAAAAAAAAATATTACTTTTCTGTAGAATTTCTATTAAGGATGCAACACAGAAGACCTACATAGATTACAACTAGCCTACTCCATATTCTTCCCAGCACAAATGCTAGCTAGGGCTTCTACAGCAATTTGAATATGATGTGGTACAGGTTTGTACACATTTCATATCCTCCTGACCAACTTCAATTTCTTAATTTGAATGTTGTTTTAAAATTCAAGATTATACACAATGTAGCCCAAAAGTAATATAGTAAAGGATGAAATGGGTGATCCAGTTACAGACTCCCACAGTTGTTTGGCTAGGTGGAGGTATAATTTCTTTCAGCTATTGAATGTACATGGGGTTAACAATGTCAGACAGACTGAAATGACAGACAGCAGAGCCCCTAGTGACTCAACCCAGTGCCTTTGAGGTTGAGATAGCTATAAAAGCTAAAAAGACACAAACAACCAGGTATTGCTCAAATTCCAGCACAACAGATAAAAGCAGGAGGTAGGACAATTTGTTCTGAGATCCACAGAATTTTTTTGTTTGGAATAAGGAGAATTGTCTGAGCAGTGGAAGAAGTTGATCAAGAAGAAATGGGAATATAATGAGGCAGTGCATCAGCTATTTATAGACTTCATGAAAGCCTATGTTTTAGGTATGAGGGAGGTCTTGTATAAAATCTCATTGAGTTTGGTATCCCCATGCAACTTGTAAGGCTAATAAAAATGTACCTGAATTAAACCTACAGCACAGTCCATGTAGGCCAACATTTGCTTGACATGTTTCTTAATAAGAATGGTTTGAAACAAGGGACATGCTTTATCGCCACTGTTTTCCAACTTTGCTTTAGAATATGCCATTAGTGAAACATTCGCATCAAATAGTCAAAAACAGAACTTTATAAATCTTAATCCCTCACCACCAGCTTTTAAAGGACTAATAAATGTACACCAGCAGGAAGCACCCATAAGACCTGTAATTAACTGGAGAAATACACCAAGTTATAATGTAGCTAAATGGGAGGCAATGTCGCTCACATCCACAGCATTCCTTAAGATATACATGCCTCCTGGGTGGTGCTAAATGAGTGTTATTCAGGCCGTACTGGTATCCCCAGAATGAAAGCAAGAAAGATGAGCAAGAAAATGCCCTTTTCAGGGCAAAAAATTGAAGAAAGACAGAAGAATATCCTCCAGTGGAATGCTGGAGGATTATCTAACCCAAAAATGACAGAAATCAAGAAACCGTCAATGAATAAAACAGTGATGTTCTTATCATCAAAGAAGCTAATGTTAAAAAAAAGAAACCATTAAATTCTATAACATTAATGACTATACCATCTATGCCCTGTATAAAAGCTGCAAATTGCAAGTGGCATTTTAGCAGTGGTAAAAACCACTCTTACAACAAAATTGCATATGACTAATGTAATGAATGAAGTTGACACATCAGAAATCATTGAAGTCACAGTTTGGATGGAGAAAACCCAATTCAAAATACATGGTGTATACAGCCCTCCCAAGAATAAGAATTTGCAAGTGAGACATCCCCGCTGTGTTGAATATAAGCCAAAATATAAAACTTCGCCACCAAATTATAGTAAGAGAGAATCCCAATCACTACATACCCCCCTTAATCACCTCATCAATTCTACTTTATAAAGTTTTTAAAATCTGTTGTATAGAGTACTATATTTAAAATTTTAATCCTAAGTTTAATATATAATATATTCAATTATTTTAACCAATTCTTGTAATACGAGATCTCGTATACCGAAGCATTATCAATTGTAGACTCCACCTGTCTTAAGATCAGCCTGAAGATGGCCCTACAAATAGGGCCAAAACATGTCGCTGGAATTATAATCTAATATAACTTAATAAAATACAAAGTTGTGTCTGATTGCATTATATATATTTTATATTATATTTTAAGAAGAATTTGAATCTTGACATTCTTAATATCATGAACAACATGATAATAATGGGAGATAATTAATGCAACATCCATAACCTGGGGATACACTTACCAGAATCACCCAGGGAAAACAGTTGAGGAATATCTGAACAGGAACAGCCTTAAGCTACTCTATGACCCAGGTGAATCAAAAACCCTTATTCATTATTCAGGGAGTACAAAAACCCTGATCTGGTAATAGCTGACAACCGCAAATGGATAATCACTGGAGACCCAGGAAGCGGACATTGCATGACTAAAACACGTCTGAAATTAACAACTTCAAGCCCCACTCCCAGTAAATGAGTACTGTCGAACTTCAAGAAAGCCAGATGGCCTGAATTTAGTACAAAAGTAGATGATCAACTAGGAGATACAGATGATGATGACTCACCTTACATATTAAGTATTAAGCTCTGTGATGCAATGAGAAAAAAAATGCAAAAGTGCTATACCAAAAGCGAAAATGCACAAGTATAAGCCCTTCTGGACCAAAGAATTGACAAACCAAAGAAACACAAGCGCTCAAGCACAAGAAATAGCAGAAAATTCTGAGGGAAAAGATGAAGAACAGAAGGGAAGAGATGTAATTAATTGGCGAAGGGAATTTGCAATAATAAAAAAACAAATCAGCCTATCCAAGAAGGAAATATGGAAGAAGTTGATAAGTGGGATAGATTATAAAGGCATATAGACTACTCAACAGGCTGAATAATAAACACAGCACAAAGCAGAGCCAACCGTTGAAGGTCAATGACAAAGAAATAATGGATAAAATGGAATTTGCAAGTAAGTTCGACACCTTTTACCTTGCACAACACAAATCAGAACCAAACCAAAAGAAGAAAGAAAAGATACAAAGAAAGCAAAAGGGTGTGAACAGAAGAGATGGCCACCTGGAAGAACTGTTCACAAAAGAATTCACAATGGAGGAGATAAAGGAAGCAATAAAAAACATTAGCAACAAAAAGCGAACAAAATATTCCCAGAATTTATTAAAACCTTGGTCCTAAAGCTATAGATACACAGCTCTTAATATATAACAAGTTCTGGGAAAGTAAAATGAGCCTTCCAGCAGATTGGACAAAAACCATGTTCATACTGATATTAAAGTCAGGAAAACCAACAGAAGAAATGGAATCATTTTGACCAATCACTCTTACCTCAATCCTAGCAATAGTTCTTGAAAAAATAATATTAACAAGACTAAAATGGTTCCTAGAAAGTCAGAATTTATTAGCTGAAGAACAAACCGGTTTTAGAAACAACATGTCAACACAAAATTCACTGATGAGATTTGTCCAGGACGTGAAACAAGGATTTAACCACAAAAAGAGCACCCTTGCAGTGTTCATAGACTTTAAAGGTGTTTACAACATGGTCTGGAGAAGCAAGTTAATGAGTAAGTTCAATATATATGAAGTGGGAGGAAACATGCTCAGCTGGTTTGGTAGGTTTCTGGCATAGAGATGGGTCAAAGTACAGTGGGATGAGGCAAAATCAAGGTATAAGCAATCAAATATAGGCCTCCCACAGGGAGCTGTCTCTAGCACAATATTATTCAAAGTATGTATCAATGATCTCCCCAAATGTTTGAAAAATATAGAAGGAATAAAAGTTAGCATGTTTGCGGGCAATACAGTGTTTTAGGCATCAGCAAAAAATAACAACAAACAACAAAGAACCCTGGAGAAAACTATGAATCACTCCCTAGAAGTACTTAAAGCATGGGCAACAGAGAATAACATGATCAACAAGAAATCAAAAACTATGTACCAGTTTTTCTCCCTACAACACAACACTACAGATTTCAGTTTGAAAACTGATGACCAAATACTACAGAAGAGTGCAAGTACAAGATATCTGGGTGTACTTCTTGACAATAAGCTCAACTGGGCAGACCACAACAACAACACAGTAGAGAAAACAAACAAGAGGCTAGCGCTTATGAAGAGGCTAGCAGGAGCAATGTGGGGGAAGTACAGAGGACACACTGAACACGTATGTTAAACCTATAATATGTTAGTGAAGTTATTGATACAACCAATAATGCAAACCTGAACCACCTTGAATCAGTCAAGAACAATGTCCTAAGGTCAATTTGTGGAGCAGTAAAGTCAACACCAGCCACAGCCCTTCAACTATACACAGAAAACCTGCCAATAAGTCTGGAAATATAAAAAAAAAGCAGGAGCAACTTTCATTAAATTACAAGCTTCTTCCTGGGCATGTTGGATCAATCAACATACCCCACAACAAAACTCTCAAAACCCAACCTACACCAATAAATAACTTCTGAATGAACATTCCAACCCAGACACAACCTACCTTTCCAGACACCAACCCATTAGATTTCAAGACAGTTTCAACAAATGTATCACTAACAGAAGACCTAAAGAAGTAAGATACATCCCCAATGGTCTACCTGATGACGGCTGATCTGAACATCCAAAACATGTTGTAGTGTACAATAAGAGACTAATATACTAGATCTGTATGGTTGTGTTTGTTTGGATAATTAACACCTTATTAATATCAAGACAGACAATAAATCCTTTGAAAGGGTGGTACAGTTCAAACATTTTGGAACAAACCCAACAAATCAAAATTCCATGCAGGAAAGAATTAAGAGAAGAATGAATTCAGCAAATGCTTGCCACCATTTGGTGCAGAATCTTCTGTCTTCCACTACCCAAAAATATAAAGATTAAGATATACAGAACTATAATTTTGTCTGTTGTTTTGTGTGGGTGTGAAACTTGGTCACTCACACACAGGAAGGAACGTAGGCTAAGGGTGTTTGAGAACAGGGTGCTGAGGAGAATATTTGAGGCTAAGAGGGATGAGGTAATAGAGGAGTGGAGAAGACTACATAATATGGAACCAAATGATCTGTACTCCTCAGCAAATATTATTCAGATGATCAAATCAAGAAAAATGAGATGGACTGGGCATGTTGCACGTATGGTGGAAGGCAGGAGAGGAGAGGCGCATACAGGGCTTTGGTTGGAAACCTGAGGGAAAAGACCACTTGGAAGACCCAGGGCATAGATGGGAGGATAATATTAAAATGGATCTTCAAGTGGCAAGATTTGGAGGAATAGACTGGATTGCTATGACTCAGAAAAGGGACAGGTGGCAGGCTCACGTGAATGCGGTATTGAACCTTCAAGTTCAATAAAATGTGGGGAATTTCTTGACTAGCTGAGAACTGGTTGGCTTCTCAAGAAAAACTTCTCCATGGAGACAGGCAAGCAGGTAAGTAGGTAGGTAGGTCAGTGGGTTGGTTGGTCAGTTATACACAATGTGACAGACAAGAACAGACAATACTGCTTATATCCAACACAAAGTTTCTCCTATGGTGTAAAATACTCCATTTTGACAATCCAGTTCAACAGCCTACATTAAAATTATGTGCATGGTGTGCAACAAGACAATAGAATGTACACTGCATACCTGTGCATAATATCACAGTAAACACCTGATGGTGGCTTCCCAGCATATTCCAAAACTGACACCATCTCATTAAACGTAGACAGTGCTCCATCATAGTCACCTGAAACAGCACACTCTGTCATTTCTCTATGTACTCAGTAACAGTATAATGAAGCCACAAACTCCATTTACTTCTATACATTTTGTCTTAAATCTATATAGTAAGTATTATGTTCATGACTGATGTACAGCAATAATTAATTATTAAGTGAAGAAGTGTTAAAGTACCACACTTGTAAGCACAACACAGTCCTGCCAGCTTGGTATATTTCAGGGAATCCTTCATATACAATCAAAGCTTCTGCAAAGGTAGTAGAGTAACCATGAAAAATGTACATTGCTATTCAGAACATGAGACAGTCTGGATTTAGTTATATACCGTATTTACCCAAACATAAATACACTCCCCTTCATATCACAAATTTTCATGAAAATTCCTATATGGACTTTAGCCAGGTTTTTATGATTACATGCTTCACATTCTGGAATTAAATAATCATCAGAAATAAAACCTTGTATCATTACTGCAGTAAAGTTTACAAACACATCACTCAGTTAACTATAACTAGCCCCAACCAACACTCTCATCACTAGTAGCATACTTCTCCTCATAATCTTCCTCCCACTGGGAATCATCTTCTTTTCCATTTATATCACTTGACACACAGCACATTTTCAACTGTGTTAACAATGGATTCTGGTGAAACATCATTCAAAGCAGTTTTAACCAATTTCCCATGCAGTGCTTCAGATGGTCTTATGTCACCTGCTGGTGTAAATGGTCAGTTCCCAAATAGCAGCCATGCCCTATACAGTTGATCTTTGAATACTTTGTTAGCTATCACATCAAGAACCTGTAAATAAGAGCTCATGCCACCTGACACAATCACCAGATCCGCATTTACATAAAAAATCAGTTTCCACTCTTCTCATTCAAATAACCTTCGGAGAATATAACAAAAGCATCTTTAAAAGAGCACCTGCTCTTCTGTCCCATACTTCTCTCAGCCATTACAAAATGAGTTCTTCTGTCATCCACCCTTTCCCATTATGTTTAAATATAATTCCACTAGGAATTCTTTCTTTCAAAAGATTCTTTCTATTCAGAATAACAAATGGAGTCAGTTTCTTCCCATCAGCCGTAACTGAAAGCATCACAGTTAATGATGCATAAATTTGATTTTGATGGTTGTCATCCCATTGTGCTTTTCATTGTCACTCAATAAAACTCAAAAAATCAGTCTAATTACAACTCTAGCTTAAATGCAATAAATATGACTTGTGTTTAGACTGATCTTTGAATTTTACTGAATGATAAATCTGACTGCTTCGAAATCTTTCCTTGGAAACTTCTGGGATGAAGCAACTTCTAATACCTTCAATCATGCTGTCCCTCCCATCACAGGAGGGCATTTTTAGGTTTTTCTAGCACACATGCTAACACTTTTCACCTATAGCATTAAAATTCCTCTGCTTAGGTCCATAAAACAACCTTAGGGTTGAACTTTCTCCTTTTAAAATCTGTACATTTCTTTTCTCCAGTGTCATACCTTCTGTTCAATGACACAGAAATTCTATGCTGCAACAAAGCTGTTGGTTCCTTCTGCACGTTTAATTACCATCATTTGAAAATCTGTATCAAGATGCAATATATTGATTGTGGCACTTTAGACACTCCTGTACCTTTTCCTTTCAATATAACCACCCATGATATTCACAGAATATTGTAGCTTCAGTAAGTTCTCACTTCAATAATCTGACAGCAAATGAGCTACTGACATACCAATAATAAAATCGGGAGTATAAAACAATCTGTGCAATTACTGTAGCATTTCTGTAGTTTTCTTCATTCACCTAGGCATAGCAGATATAATAACATTTCCCGTATTCACAAAATACATGCAACTTAATGCGCAACCATAAAGTGCCTCACATTTTTCATATAATTAGTTATGAAAATATTCCCATCTTAAATTTGGGTAAATACAGTAGTTACAGAGACAGATTGAGAAGCTGGTCTTAGACCCTTCTGACATGCTTGCAATGAAAAATTGCAAAAATGTGCCTATAATGCTTCCCATATTCACTTACCCACATGTAACAATGAGAGAACTGATAAACTGACTTTCATGAGATTTGATATTGAGAGTTTTACTAACATTTACGGAAACATTCCAATTTTGGTTTTAAGTCAGACAATAACAGACATTCTACACGCAGATCTAAACATGTAGCTCGATGTATCTGGAGTATAACTCACTAACGTTATGTTCACTGAACAATTTAAACCGAAGCTGATGCAAAAATTGATATGCTGTAGTAACTCAGCTGTTTTCAATCAAATTTTATACTGGGAGTACTTGCTAGTCTGCCCTGTTGGTTCTATGTTGTTTAAAAGAGAATCAAATGTTCATAATTCACACACATACAGTCTAGCAGCAATAAGGAGCAAATGCTTGAGATATTAAACTATGCCTACAATTCCCATGAAATACTGCTGCAAACTATCCCACCCAAAAAGGTAGGGCTGGAAACAAGTAAACACATCAGTTCCTCCTTCATGTTGATGTAAATTTATCAAGTTAAAATATACCTAAATAACACGTTGGAAAACCCAGTGCCAAATTAAATGCTAATCAAGATGCTGACCTACACAAAAATTCAGAGAAAATTAAGTATATGTTCACATAACATTGCCAGACTGCAGAAAAAGAATTAAAATATAAAATAACTATTAAATCTTTGAGAAATGTGGTCAGTTTCAAATAATGTATTTGGTAATAACTGGAACAAATCAAAATTACATTCAAGACCAAATTAAGAACAGAATGAGAATGGTAGTGTACAAACAGTATTCATCATTCAGTTCAGAATCTGTCAGGTTCCCACCTGCAATGAAAAATCTAAATGTTAAATTAAACACAACTACAGGGGTCATTCAAATGAAAAACGAAAAAATTATATAAAGTGATTTATAGCAAAAATAAATACAGTACGATGACAAATCTTCAATGTGGTCCCCACCACGTTCTATACAGCTCCATGGTTCCACTAAGGCATAAATTTCTTGGGAGAACAGTCTTTTGGTTGCTATGCTAGCCAGACAGACTCTGCCTCCTTTAACTTGTCATCTGACCTGAAATGACTTCCATGCTGAGCATTTTTTAGGGGCCAAAAGAGGTGAAAATTGCTCAGTGCAAAATCTAAGGAATACTGTGGATGGGGGTTACACCACCAATTTTAAATACATACTCTGCTTCATGGTATGATGGTCTGCGTAAAGTCAGGTGTTGTCATGCTGCAAACACATGCCAGAAGAGAAAAAACCACAGCATTTTCTTCATACTGCTGGCTTAAGCTGATTTTGAAGCATATTACTGTACCTTTAACTGTTACATGTTCATCTTTGCTCCAGGAAATGTTCAAGAATAACTCCTTTATGATCCCAGAAAAAATTAAGTAACACCTTTCTGGTTGAAGCTCATGAGCAGACTTTCCTTGGTTGAGGTGAATTTTTATGCTACCCTTCTGAACTCAAATGTTTGTTTTATGGTGTGGAAAGGTGCATGTAGGATACATCTCTGGTAATTAAGCACTTCAAAAAAATCTCTTCCTCCCCTTCGTAACATGTGAGAAGCAACACACATCCTGACATCATTCCTTGATTTCTGGTGTGTTAAAACCTATGAGCCGCATTCAGAATGCAGGGCCATCTGCGCACAGCAGCCATGGGAGACACATGATCAGATATGTGCATGCGCAGTGAGTTTAAGTAGTTCATTATGAAGCCAGACATTGCAGTCTCAACTGCTTGTTGTTGTGTGTCACTGAATTACAACAATTTAAGGTGAACAGCTTGATCAAAAATCCCACCGGTCGTGAAATCCATGCAATGATATGGTATGGTTTTTTAATACAAAAATCTTACTGCAGCCAAAATTCATCGGCAATTTTGCGGTGTTTATGGAACAAGTGTAATGAGTGAAGGGAAAGTGCAATAGTGGGTTAGGCAACTCGAAAATGGCCAAAAAACATGCATGATGAAGATCGCAGTGGCCACCCATCCATCATGCGTGACGACTTTGTTGAAAAAGTCTACAACAAAATTTGTGAAAATTGGTAGTTCACAATTTCAGAGTTATCAATGTGTTGAAAAAGTCTACAACAAAATTTGTGAAAATTGGTAGTTCACAATTTCAGAGTTATCAATGTGTTGAAAAAGTCTACAACAAAATTTGTGAAAATTGGTGGTTCACAATTTCAGAGTTATCAATGTGTTGAAAAAGTCTACAACAAAATTTGTGAAAATTGGTGGTTCACAATTTCAGAGTTATCAATGTGTTGAAAAAGTCTACAACAAAATTTGTGAAAATTGGT
>Ga0209628_10002922_pt1 | contig 11792 bp, 10 predicted proteins | sample TergutCu122P4_FD_187285 | JGI IMG/M metagenome (GOLD analysis project Ga0209628, IMG submission 187285) | Cubitermes ugandensis P4 segment gut microbial communities from Kakamega Forest, Kenya - Cu122 P4 (SPAdes) (version 2) | ecosystem: Host-associated > Arthropoda: Insects > Digestive system...
CAGAGCTGGCCATGGCGCCGGTATGCGAAGAGGCGGCACGGATACCCGATTCGGATGCACCCGATTTGATAGCGGCTATCTTACAGCCCTTTCGTATCAGAGAGGCGGTATGCTCCAACAGCCGGTCAGGGTCTTTGATGCTCTCAATATAGAGGAGTTTGATTTTCGAATCGGTTTCGGGGTTGAAATTAGTGTCCATGTACTCCAACACGTCCTCAACCGATATCTGCGCCGCATTCCCCACCGACCAGACCGAGTTGAAACGTAGCCCCATCTTAATAGCCGATTCCATCAAGAAGATAGCCGTACCGCCCGAACTCGATATCATATCTACCCCGAAAGGACTCATCTCCGGGATAGGTAACGTAAACAAACTGTGATGATAGCGGTTGAGGATGCCGATACAATTAGGCCCGATGAGGCTAGCGCCGGCCTTGTTGATGACTTCGACAAGCTGTTGTTCGAGCGCGCCGCCCTCTTTACTCTCTTCACCGAAGCCGGCAGTGTACATGATAAAGGCTTTAACACCTTTCTCTTGGGCCAGAACGGTTATGGCATTTAAACACAGGGCGGGAGGGATGGCGATAATAGCCAAGTCTGTCGGCGGTAATTCCGACACATTTTTGTAGCATTTTAAACCCTGCACCTCCGATTCGTTCGGATTAACAGCATATAGCCTGCCCTGATAATTACCGTTCAGCAGGTTACGAATACAATTGCCGCCCGGCTTGGAGGTCTTATTTGACCCTCCAATAACGACAATACTTTGTGGATTGATAAGTTCTTTATTTATCATGAAGTCGGAATATAATTGATAACGCTCTTGATGTTACTCCCCCTTTGTACGTCCCTTAATGTTTAAAATCAAGCAATATGTCTGTTTGTTTCACTTCGTTGAACGATACAATAATGATTACTCAATGGAATGTACGCTTGCGGAACAACGTTCCTTGATGTTTAAAAATAATCTGTCTCTTTACGAAGTGAAGAACGTTCCTTGATGTTTAAAAATAATATGTCTCTTTACGAAGTGAAGAAAAATGGGGGCAGGGGGTTGTTTATAATGTGTCGCTTTCACTCTCCCCAGCTTTCGCGGTCCAAATTGCGGTAGTTGATAGCTTCGGCTAAGTGATGGGCTTGTATAGTGTTCATCGCATCCATGTCGGCAATCGTCCGTGACAGTTTCAGGATACGGTTGTAGGCGCGTGCGGAGAGGTTGAGCCGTTGCATCGCGTTTTTGAGCAATGACAGTCCGGCAGCGTCGGGGAGTGCATAAAGATGCAATTGTTTGGAATCCATTTGTGCGTTACAGTGGATACCCTTGTGCGTTTTGAAACGTTCTTTCTGTATCTCCCGTGCTTTGGCTACCCGTTCCCGTACCAAAGCACTTGTTTCCGCCGGTTTGAGTTCGGATATTTTCTCAAAAGGGACGGGTGTTATCTCTATCTGGATGTCGATACGGTCTAATAAGGGGCCGGAGATACGTCCCATGTATTTCTGAACAGTGCCTGGCGGACAGGTGCAGGGGCGGGTAGGGTGGTTGTAAAAGCCACACGGACAGGGGTTCATCGAGGCGATGAGCATAAAACTGGCCGGATAATCGACAGAAAAGCGTGCGCGGGAGATAGTGATATGCCGGTCTTCGAGCGGCTGGCGTAAGACTTCGAGGACATTGCGGTTAAACTCCGGCAGTTCGTCAAGAAACAAAACGCCGTTATGCGATAGGCTTACTTCACCCGGTTGCGGGAACGAGCCACCCCCTACCATGGCTACGTTTGAAATGGTGTGATGCGGTGAGCGGAAGGGGCGTTGAGCAATCAAGGATGTCCGCTCGCTTATTTTCCCTGCCACCGAATGAATCTTGGTCGTTTCTAATGCTTCGGGCAGCGAAAGGAGTGGCAGGATAGTCGGCAACCTTTTGGCTAACATGGATTTACCGCTCCCCGGCGGGCCTATCATAATCATATTATGACCGCCGGCAGCAGCTACCTCAAGGGCGCGTTTTACGTTCTCCTGACCGCGAACATCCGAAAAATCGGTATCAAAATTGAGGTGTTGTTTGAGAAATTCTTCGTAAGCATTCACAACCGTAGGCTTAATGGTACCTTTACCACTGAAGAAACCGACTACCTCCTTGATGTTGTCCGCGCCTAAGACTTCTAATTGCTCTACAACAGCCGCTTCAAGCGCATTCTTGCGGGGCAGGATAAAACCCTTATACCCTTCTTCCTTAGCTTTTATAGCTATTGATAGCGCCCCTTTTATCGGTTGTAGACTGCCGTCGAGCGATAGTTCGCCCATTATCAAATATTTATCAAGTAAAGAAGCATCTATATCCCCTGCTGCGGCTAAAATGCCGATAGACAGCGGGAGGTCGTAAGCTGAGCCTTCTTTACGGATGTCGGCAGGTGCCATGTTAATGACGATACGACTGCGCGGAAACTTATAGCCGTGAACCTGTAAGGCCGAGATGATACGCTCATGGCTTTCACGAACAGCAATATCGGGCAATCCAACCATAAAAAATTGGATGCCTTTGGTGCAACTCACCTCAATGGTGATGATGGTTGCCGAAATTCCTGCTACTGCCGCAGCATAAGTCTTAACTAACATTTATTATAGTGAATAGTGAATAGTGAATAGTGATTAACAGTAAACTCACGGTTCTTAATTTTCCATTAATTTTTCGATTGTTTGCCGTAACTCTTCACCGCTCTTCGTGTTGAGGATAATGTTCCCATCACGGCTAATAAGAAAATTTTTCGGCAGAGATTTAACATTGTAAATATCAAATAGATGAATGGCCTGACCTGCCGAATCTGCCACCAAATGCCATTTGACCGAATCTTGCTGTAACCGTTCACGCATTGCATGCAGGTCGTCATCTAAGCTTATCACTAATAAACCTAATGAATCTTTGGAATGGATAGCAGTTATCTGTTCGAGGATTTTCATTTCCGCCTGACAGATATCGCACCAGGAAGCCGTAAAAGCGAGGACAAAAGGTTTATTGGCAAATGAATCAACGGTAAAAGTTTGACCCAAAACCGTTGTCACCCGAAATTCGGGTGTAACAGCGCCCGGCTGGGTCGTTTTGGCTTTATAAATATCCTTTAAAATATTTTTAACAAGGTAAAAATCATTCAGTTCGGGCGACAGATATTCGAGTAATTGTTCGGTATGCTCAATGTCATTGAGAGCAGCAAAATATTCGTAGAAAAGAACCGCAGAGGCTTCGTCTTTAGGATTTTGAGCTATAAAATCGAGTACGGTTTTACGGATTTTGAGCTTCAGGTCGGTGATTTTATACATGGCATCGTCCGAAAATGGCTTGTCGTTTAGACTATCTCTCTGGATATCAGCTAACTCTTTGAGTAGAGGGGCAGCTTTCTTTTGAAACTGGGATAGCTTATCATGGATTTGTCCGCCCGTAATTTTAAATAACTGCGGGTAATCGGCATCGCCTTTGATATGAATCGGTATGCCAACTTCAGGATACAGGGAAAACCATTGGCTGCGGTCATTAAAAAAGACTGTAATGGTTTGAAAATCATAGTCATGTACGCGGAAATGAGAAAAGCGCCCTTTATCATTGCATACGACCGTATCAATCAGGTTTTTTTCTGCTGATTCAAAGACAAAATACAAAGTAGCATCCTTCAGATTCGACAGCGTTCCTTCTACCTTATAAATATTCGTATTGTTGCATGAAAACAATAATAATATGAAGCCTAATATGTTAATAAGTCTTTTCAAAATACCGTTTTATGTATTAAAAGGACATCAGTAAACGTAACGAAGGGTTCTCTCCGGTGCGCAAAGGTAAGGGTATTTTTTATACCAGCAAAATTTTCAGTAAATATTTTTAAATTTTGTATAAAAAAGTACATAAATCTTAATTTTTTGGCCAATTTTGTGCAATTAAAAAATGTCGTTGTACTTTTGTGTGGCTTTAGAAGAAAAGCGACTTTGAAAAATTATAAAATTAGAAGAACATGTCAAAAATTACAGTTATTGGAGCAGGCAATGTAGGAGCCACCTGCGCTGATGTTTTAGCCAAACGTAATGTCACGGCTGATATTGTGCTCTTAGATGTGAAGGAAGGTTTTGCTGAGGGTAAGGCGATGGATATCATGCAAACCGCCGCCTTTACGGATATTAAGATTTTCGTTAAAGGTGTGACAGGCGATTATGCCGCTACCGCCGGTTCGTCGATAATTATTGTCACCTCAGGTATCCCCCGCAAACCGGGGATGACACGTGAGGAATTGATAGGAATCAACGCGGGTATTGTAAAGAGCGCAGTTGAAAATGCGTTAAAATACTCGCCGGACGCCACGTTGATAATTGTCACGAATCCAATGGATGCGATGTGTTATCTTGCATCTAAGACCTCCGGATTACCACGTAATAAGGTCGTTGGCTTGGGAGGTAAATTGGACGGTTCCCGTTTCAAGTATTACTTGAGCAAGGCGCTGGATATCAATACGAATGATATTGAGGCCACAGTTATTGGCGGGCATGGCGATACAACGATGGTGCCTTTAGTCTCTTTAGCTACCTGCAAGGGCGTGCCGGTGACGCAACTGCTATCAAAAGAGCAGCTTGACGAGGTCGTGGCTGCCACAAAAGTAGGGGGCGCAACCTTGACGCGGCTACTCGGCACATCGGCCTGGTATGCACCCGGCGCAGCGGCTGCATTCATGGCCGAATCGATTTTAAAAGACACCAAACGAATCTGCGCCTGCTGTGTTCTTTTAGAGGGCGAATACGGCGAAAACAATCTGGCTATCGGCGTTCCTGTCATTCTCGGCAAGAACGGCTGCGAAAGAATCGTCGATTTCCCTATTACCGAAGCCGAAAGAGCAGCTTTCAAGGCCTCGGCCGAAGCGACACGCCAAGTGAACCAGATACTTTTTGACTGCGGAATACTTTAACCCAATAACTCGCGCAGATTTCAACATCCCCCTGCCCCCATTTTTCTTCACTTCGTAAAGAGACACATTATTTTTAATTTTAACATCAAGGAATGTTCAAAGGGGGAAATGGTGAAATTGGGGGAATTGGGATCACGACCGTTTTCCATCCGAGAGGGCTGTGAACTCGTCCCACTGATTGTTGAGGAAAGCAGTTGTTGGAACACCGGTAAAAGCCACTATCCGGTAAGCAAGCCGAAGTACGTCATTTTTGGGCATGTTGAACTTCTCGTTATTGGCAAATGCGTTGAAAGGCATCGGCGAGAAATTTCCATAATCGCGTGTGAACCACAAGTTACGGTCGAAAGGTGAGCGTTTGAAGGGCGGTGACATGATAGCCACCCCCTCCACTAACCCGTCACTGCGTCCGAACCGCTTGCCGTATGAGGTCATCCAGCGGGCAGGTTTGTCAAGTGTGTTGGCTTGTGTTTGCTGGCCTTCGCTGCTGAGAAGCACACCGCCAAGGTCGACGGAGAGGTCAGGCTCTAAACGCACACCGAAAAAACCGTGATTGGTCTTATCAACAACGACATCCTTCAATGCAGTCATTTCGATGTAACTGTCAAGCGTATAGGTCTCATCATTGATAATGTTTATAACAAACCGGCGTTTATCGGCAATAACAGGCTCCCCCTGATAAGGCGTCCACAGACATTCGTTCAGAATCTCCGCAGATTTCTCCGTACATTCGCCTAAGGAAAGGTTAGTTGAAACGATGCGATCCTTGTCGGGATTGTTTTGCCAATAGTTAGCGCCATTGACCCGGTCGAGGCCGAAAAAGACGCTGCGATGGTGAGGCCAAGGATGGGCAGTCTCCGCAGTAAGCGACAGGCCCGATTTGAGCGCGCGAAGCGGATAAAAATAAGGATACTTCTGCAAAGCCTCGGCGCGATAACAGGTAAGTACCATGTTGTTCCAGCGAATCCAAACCGCTGATTTCTCCGAGTCATACAGATAAGCCGTCAAGTGATGATCGGCTGGGTCGCCATAAGTAGGGATAGGTTTGTCAGCCAAAGAAAGCTGATTACCAAGCCCTAAAGCGCCGGCTGTGAGCAGTGATGTTTTTAAAAAATTACGACGTTCCATAAGTTTCTTTTTTGTGGACTTCAAGGAATAAGATTATTGACAGGTTCCCCAAAAAGGCCGAAGTCCGTGATAAACCCTTCCGAAAAACTCGGTAAAAGTAGAGAAAATTTTGGAAAACAAAAAATTTGACATAATTTTGTGCCGATTTGACATCCTTGGACGTGGTTATGTATTATTATTTAAAAAAATTCTCGTATGAAAAAGTTAATTTTCAGTTTGATGGGCATTAGTTTGTCTTTGGCGTTATCGGCGCAGTTGTTGTCGGCGTTCGATATTGTAAAAAAAGCCGACAGCAACCTGCGCGGCGAGAGTTCGTACTCCGAGATGACCATGACGATTGTGCGTCCCACATGGCAACGTTCCATCTCAATGAAGGTATGGACAAAAGGAACGGATTTTTCACTGATAAAAATTACCGAACCGGCAAAAGATAAGGGAACGGGTTTTGTGAAGCGCAACAAAGAGTTATGGAACTGGATTCCCTCCATCGACCGGCTGATAAAGATGAGTTCTTCGGTGATGGGGCAGTCGTGGATGGGGTCTGACTTTACCAACGACGACATGGTACGTGAGAGTTCAATGGTAAAGGATTATACACAAAAAATTTTAGGCGAAGAAGAAGTTCGCGGATTTAATTGCTATATGATAGAACTCACGCCCCTTCCCGATGCGCCTGTGGTTTGGGGTAAAGTCGTCACCTGGATTGACAAGCAAACATTCAACTTTATCAGAACGCAAAATATGGATGAGAATTTTGAGTTAGAGCAGACAATGGAAAATTATGATTTCAAACAATTTGGCGACCGTTTATTACCTTCGCGCATGGAGATGACGCCGGCTGATAAAACAGGACAAAAAACAGTCATCACCACGACGAAAGCGCAATATAATATCCCCATTCAGGAGAGTTTCTTTTCACAACAAAATCTAAAGACAATTCAATGAAAACAATATTAAAAATGGCTTGGCGAAACGCATAATCACTTTGGAAGATGGCAAAATTAAAGCGTAAAACAGCGTTTCTACTACTGATGACAGTCGCCAACTTGTTATATGTTTCGGCGCAGGAAAACGTATCGCTTAACGGATATGTCAGTGGATTGTACACGCCCATCTATTTGATGGATAACGATATTTTCGCACACAACGGCTTGTTGCATAACCGGTTGAATTTTAAATACACACCCGGCAGTAACTGGAAGTTTGTCGCCGAAATCAGAAACCGTTTCATAGCCGGCAATTTTTCAAAATTCAGTCCCGACTACTACTCCATGTTGACGAAGGATAACGGCTGGATGAACCTTTCACAGGACATAGCGCATGGAGACAGTTATCTGTTAAACAGTACCATCGAAAGGCTGATCATATCCTACAATGGCAATAATTGGGGTGTTGTGGTAGGGCGGCAACGAATTAACTGGTCGCAAACGCTCATGTTCAATCCCAATGACATCTTCAACGGCTATTCATTTTTCGATTTCGATTATCCTGAAAAAGCAGGTAGCGATGCGGTGAGGCTATCGTATTATCCCTCGGCTGTTTCGGTCATTGAACTTGCCGCTAAACTCAACCGTTGGCGACAACCGACGATTGCCGCTTTATACCGCTTTAATGTGGCAGGATGGGATGTACAGACGCTTGGAGGTGTTGTCAACCGGTATGATGCCATCGTAGGCGTCGGTTTTAGCGGCGAGGCGGGAGGCGTCAATCTGCGGGGTGAAACCTCTTTTTTCCACAACACACAAGCGGATGCTCCCTTAAAAAACACATTAGTCGTCTCATTGGGAGCCGATTATATTTTCAAGAACTCGTTGTCGTTATCCGGAACTGTCTTATACAACCAACAACCAACAGGCAGTTCTGCCAATTTCATGTCGCTTTACTATGTGCCGTTAACCCCTAAGATGCTTTCTATTACCGACTGGACGGCATGTACACAAGTAACTTACCCTATCACACCTCTATTCACAGGCGGATTGGCGGTAGTGAGTTTCATCAATCTTCCGGCTTTTTATTTTGGTCCGTCCATTGACTATTCCCTTTCCGATAACCTCACTTTAGGCGCCATGGTACAAGTTTTTACAGGTGGTTCAAAGCAAACGTTATCGAATATGGGTATAGGATATTTGAGGTTGAAGTATAATTTTTGAGGATTTTCTTATTTATTAATTGCGTTGTCAGGCGGAAAACTAGTCTGAAACAATTTTTATTTTGAAATTTCGTTATAGAAACAAATTAGCAAAAAATGTAAAAATCGATTGAAATGATTAATAAGAAAATTGCTCTTCTGTTTTTTGCTCTATCGGCAAGTTTAACATCCGTTATTGCACAAAATGATACATGGCAGGAATATATGCAGCATTTAACGTATTCGCCCCGTTACTTTGGTCCGAATGCTTTTCCAATACCCGAACTGCAAAGCGGTCGCATTGGTACAAGTTGGGAAGTCGAAGTCAGAGGAGAATATCACATATATTCTGGAGATAGAACAAAAGATATTTTTGCAAGAATTTTTATCCCTGTCGTGAAAGAACGCGTCGGGGTTGAAGTGAGCCGTATTTTCTACGAATATTATAACATGACGCAAGAAACGGTTGAAGAACGTCATGCAGCCGGTCGGTTTTGGAAGGAAGGCACACATGGTGACGTGGTAATCAGTACTTTTTTCAAATTGCTTAAAAGTGATAAATGGGCGGATATTATGTTTGAGTCAACATTAAAAACCACAACCGGTAAGCGACTTAGCGACGCGCGATACACGGATGCCGCGAGTTATTGGTTTTCGCTGAACGTCGGTCGTAATCTATTGAAAAGCGCTGATTCAAAGTCTTTCATTCGCTTACAGGGGCTTATGGGATTTTACTGCTGGATGACAAACAGTATAGTGAACCGGCAAGACGATGCCCCCTTGTACGCTGCCGGTATAAGCGGCGTTTCTAAAAATTTGTCTGTACATGCCGATTTAGCCGGTTTCTATGGATACCTCAACAACGGCGACCGACCCTTAGTCCTGCGTACAAAACTGAATTATGAATACAGGAAAAACATATTCTCTTTCAGGTATAAACACGGAATAAAAGACTATTTATATGACACTTACTCAATCGGTTTTATCAGATGTTTTTAAAACAATCGCCGAAACAATCAACATTAAAAAGGTTTGAATACTCTTGCTATCAACAAGTCCCGCCAATCCCAAAGCAACAGCAATGTTCGATGCCCTGTTTTCGGGAGTAAAGTGATGACTTACATAAACCACCACAAACCAGAACGTCCACGGAATAACAGTCGCCAACATATAGAAAAGCGCTGTGTGTTTACCTGCAAAACCGCAAAATGTATAAAAGCGACGTTTCTAACCGCGAAATAAAAAGTAAAGAGCAAAAACTATTAACAAAAAAGTAACAGCAAAAGCCCAAACGTTGACTGTGCGCCATTCGGCAGTGAGTATATAATCATCTGCTAAATACTTGAAGAGATGTACCTCCCATACCAATGCTCCGTTATTTTTCAGTTGGGTATTAGCGGTTATGACTTTCCCAGGAAAAGTCAATTCGTATTGTATGCTGTATCGCAAAAGTTCGTCGGCTACCGTGTTGCGTTGCTGCAGCTCCTCATCCATTTTTTGACTATCGGTTGCATATAAGTTAGAAAAACGGTTTGTTTCAAAATACTTGTCGAGAATAGGGCAGAGGTCTTTCACATTTAATGCAGAGGAAATACTTAGTTCTGTGAGTTGTTTGCTATGGATACTGTACAGCGTGTCTTTAACGGCAAGAAGTTCCGGACGAATCGCTTTTTCAATATGGTCTATTATGATTTGGAAACATTCTTCGTACACAGTGCGATTATACCAGTTTAGGAAACGCTCTTCGATGCCGTCTAATATTTCTTTTAATTCCATCCCGGTCAATCCTTTGTATGCCCTCAGGTCTCCCTGAAAATATAATTTCTGCTCCTCTTTGGTCAAAAAATCCCCAATTGCCACCTGCCCTTTATAGGAAAGTTCGGGGTAGATAGCCGTGAAACGATGAAACGTGTAAAACCAGCGGAAACACTTTTTCAGCGATTCTTTTGCGACAGGGAAAATCATGTCGTGAAGCAAGTCGGATGACAGTTCTTCTACTGTATTGAATTTTTTGCTGATTTGGATCATCTTCGTGTTTTTTTGTGAAAGATACGCTTTAGCAACTGTATCGGTGCTGGATGTTTCCCACCCGGCAGCGAGGTTATATGGGAATAGACCGGAAAGGGTGTCGGCTTGGGTCGAAATAATTTGCCGACCCGTTCCGTTTCGTTCAAAATGTGTATTTACTACATATCTTTTCGATAAGCATGATGTAAACAAGAGGCTTACAGTCAGTAAAATAATGATTTTTTTCGCTTTCATATAACGTTGTATATTAATTGTTAGAGTAATAAGAAATAATCTGTGCTTTTTATATTTTATGTACTTTTGCAGCCTTTAGATGTTTGTATGAATGCATTCCCATTTACGGCTTTCTTGCATCGGTGCTACCGGTGTGGCTACTGCTCTGTCTCGCTACACGTCATACGGACGCCCGTCTAACTTACCCTGTGCCCCGAATTTTCGCGCCATATACCTCCACATCAAATTACTGAGAGGCTCGAGTAGAAAGATTAATAAACAAAATTGTTTGGAGTATTTTTCGGGGGATGCAAGTTTAGTAACAGTTGATTTTTCAAAAATCCGTTCTTTGGCATATATTTTGCCCATCTCATAAAATGGTTGCAACATTTTGGCTTTTTTCTTCTCAGGCATATAGGATAAAGGAAACATACCCCCTTTAAGCAGCGTCCCCGAATAGTCACAGTTGAAGTAAGCTGGTAACGTTTCGAGATATTTCTCGCAAGTACGTAATTGACAGGCTTCTTCAAAGCCGCCATTCAAAATAAAACCTATTTTGGTTTTTATCTCGACGTTGTTTTTTGGTTCTATAGTCTCCATAAACTCCATCATCAAACCGGGGATACACTCAACAAACAGCGGCAATGCAAAAATAATCTCATTGTTTTCGTTGAATATTTTCCTAAAGTTATTCCATTCGGAGCGTCTGTATAAAAAATACACATCAACTCCCTGACTATCACCCGTCAAATAGCCATTTTTGAAGGCTTCGACAATAGCGGCGGTATTGCTGGTTTTCTCCGGTCGTGGCGAACAACTAAATATGACTAATCCCATGATAAAGTTCCTCCATTTCGTTAATTTTATAAGCGCCAAGCGATTGGCAAGCATAATTGAGTGCTAAACGCTCCATCCATTCGTTCAGAAAATCTTTATTCCCCTCGCCACTATAAGCCAAACCAATTTTCCAACACTTCCCATAACGGCTTGTATGTCGCGCTTCGCCCTTAATAATTGTCGTATAGGGCAATATAAGCGCGATAAGCCTGTCGACGACATTTTTCATTTGAAAGGATATAAAGCCTAAGCGCGCTTCCGTAACGAGTATCACATGATCCGCCTTCAGAAATTTCTTGAATAACTTTTCCCAATCATCTTTGATAGCACAAACTCCGGGCGTTTTCAGCCAGCAATTGTTACAGCCTATACAATTACCTATCTTATAGTTATTCATATCGAATACTTCCATTTCGATTTCCCTTTCCTGCACTATTTCAGTATCAAGTAATGTGGTAATTATTAAACATTTCATCTTACAAATATTTTATCATTAAACATAGATTTTCATGCCAATAGATAAC
>Ga0209628_10002923_pt1 | contig 11789 bp, 9 predicted proteins | sample TergutCu122P4_FD_187285 | JGI IMG/M metagenome (GOLD analysis project Ga0209628, IMG submission 187285) | Cubitermes ugandensis P4 segment gut microbial communities from Kakamega Forest, Kenya - Cu122 P4 (SPAdes) (version 2) | ecosystem: Host-associated > Arthropoda: Insects > Digestive system >...
ACCCGTAGCGGTAGTTCGACAAATCAGACGAATGTTCAGAAAATAAACGATAGACAACATGCATTCTTGCGAAGTTAATAAATAGATTGCGAAAATAGAAAATATTTATCCAAAAAACGAGTTATTTATTAATTTTTTTTGCGCTTACTCTGTATATCAATATTTGTCTTTAGGGCAATATATTCCGTCAAAAAAAACAGACAATTTTGAATATCCATCTGGAATAAAAGAAGTTATCTCGCATCCTTTAAATCTTTTAACCCAGAAAATCATACACTTTTATAAACAAACTCTTTTTATATATTTTTGCCGAAAATACTAACTAATAAAAAAAAAATGACATAAAAAATAATTTTTATCGCTAAAAAAAAGCAATTTTGTTTTTATTCCTGTGCTTGAACTACCACGTTCCTTACCATCAGGGTGAAGCAAAGTGCTCACGTAGCGATACGTGGGCTTTACTCATTATTTGATGGTAGGTTGTGGTAGACCTCAAGCACGAATAGAAGTAATGTACCACGTTTTTTTATTGTAATAAACACCGATATATGAAAAACAATGACTTCTTACAAGACCTCCATATTGGAAAAATTATCAAAGAAATAGCCGTGCAAAAGAGGGTCTCTTCAAAGGAATTGGCTGCCATTATAAAACTTTATCAGAACAATGCCGACAAAATATACCACTTGGATGATATGGATGTTGAAGATATAGTACATATTTCATATCTATTACAATATAATATTCTTGAGATCATTGCCAAAAAGTATTTATCGCATCTTCCTTATAACGCCACTCTCGTTGATACTGAGTCTTACCTGCTAAAAATTGATATGAGAACTCAACGGATTTTCACTTGTGATGACCTCTTTAACAAAAGTAACTTTTTAGGAAGTACATATATTGGACAAGAGATTAGAAAATTTGCAAAGAAAAAAGGATGGAATGAGATGGATATGTCTAAATTATTACAACTCTCACAAAGTTCAATCAGCGATTTGTATATGTGTAAAAGTTTAAAAATTAAAAAATTGATTAGAATATCGAATATCTTACAATACCATTTTATTGCGGAAGTATATCTTTCGCAAATGAATCTGGCTTCCTCACAGAATAATTTCGATGGCTGTATAATTATCTTAAATTCACAAAAGATTTCTATTATGAACCCAAATGATAAAACTATTTTGATGGTTTTTCAACGAAATGACGACAAAAAATAGAAGCGCCATCGTATAAAAACCGATAAAAAAACGTATAAAAACCGATAAAAATACATTTAACCCTAAAAATTGCTTTAAAAACAGATGTAATAAATCCATAAAATTTTATGATTAAACTTATTACAGCATATCGGAAAAATTACATTTTTTTATTGGAAAAATTACGGCAAAACACAACTAAACAAAGATATTTATGCTTTACCTTTGTGGCGAATTATTTAATCATTCAACATGAAAAGTTTAAAAGAAGCCCAAATTTTAAAAAAAGAAGAATTGGAACAAGTACTTGGAGGTGTTTCCGGAACAGATATCCTTTTAGAAAGCGAAAATGAAAATATTGAATCAGTAGGGCCTAACTGTCCAACTTGTAACGGTCTCCAATGTTCATTAGGCTGCCAACCTGGCTGTATGACCGGATGTACACTTGCGTCAGCGCAGACTGCTAGGTAATTATGGATGTAATTTTCTGTAGTAGTAAATACAAAGCAAGACCTTTCATGTAGATAAATTCTAACAAATGCAGGCCAAACCATAAACATTGAATAATAATAAAAAATTAATAGTAGAAAGTATTCACAAATAAAATATTATGAAAAATTTTACAGAAAACCAAATTTTAACAAACGAAGAATTGTCGCAAGTACTTGGTGGAACTTCAGATACAAACATCCTTTATGAAAATGACGTTACCAATAGTATTGATTGTGTTGGCAGCGGATGTTCAAACCCTGCATGTAAAGATTCTTGTACTGCTGGGTGTTCTGCTGGTTGTTCACCAGGTTGCTCAGTAGCATCTGCGCAATCTACTCCACCATCTAAATTATTTTAAAACAATAAATATTAAATAGTTAGTGCATTCACAAATATGTATTCTTATGAAATATTCATGTGTCAAAAAAACACACTAAACGCAAATAAAAAATTATTAACCAATTAAAGACTATATTCAGATGAAAAATTTAGAGGAAAACCAAATTTTAAAAAATGAAGAATTATCTCAAGTTCTTGGTGGTACTGCAGACACAAATATCCTTTCCGAAAAGGATGAAATCAATGATTTCGATAGAGTAGACATTAGCTGTCCTGGTTCAACTTGTAGGCTTGGTTGCAAAGCACTGTGTAGCGCGGGCTGCCAATCTGGATGCGCTGTAGCATCTTCGCTATCTGGTCCCATTATGTCCTCTTGAATAAAAAAATCTTATTTACACATAATCAGACATAACATGTACCATTATTATCAGTTATACTTGACAATTTGTAAAGATATATGGTATCTTTGCAAAAATAACTTAGTAAAAAAGTGCCTCTGCCATTTTGTGCGCCATTGGCAGAGGCTTAACAAGAGTTGTTGGGAAAAATTTCTTATCCCATACCAATAAACTGGCTGCTTTCATTGCACGTAAATTGTAGTATGGAAATTTATGGCACATTTTTTTTGAGTAGCAAATGCAAAAAAGTAACATACTGAGCAAAACCTGTAATGCTCATAAATCAGGCATACTAAAAAAACCAAATTATAAACATTGAATACCAAAACAAAAATTATTAGTAGAAAGTATTCACAAAAAAATTAATTAATATGAAAAATTTAGATGAAAACCAAATTTTAAAGAATGAAGAATTGTCGCAAGTACTTGGTGGTGCTTCTGACACAAATATTCTTTCAGGAAATGATGAATCCAATGATGTTGATAGTAGTGTAGGCAGTGGCTGTACTGGTACTACTTGTAAATCTGCCTGCGTATCGGGTTGCCAAAGTGGTTGTATGGGCATGTGTATTCAAGATGCTGGTAAAGATGGTTACAAAGTAGTAAACTCGTTGTAAAAGTGAATTAACTGAATGATTATTAAGTAGGTTTAGCAAATCCTCTAAACCTACTTTTTTATAAAATAATAATAACAGCATTTAACGACACTATGAGTAACCTCAGAATTATTTTTAATCCAAAGTATATTATAAGAAATGATATACATAGAATCATATTAGTTACAAAGGATGACAGTAGTTTAAGCACTTTCATTCATCCACTTCACGCCATGATATTAAGTTTTTTTGATTCTCCTTTATTTTTAGAAGAAGCCTATAATTTAATATCAAGTTCCTTAGGTATTTCTGCAGATACAACAAAAAAATTCATTTTAACTTTATTGAATAACGATACTAAAAAATGGATTGGTGATGGAGGAAACGCTTGCCATTTTCCAGAAGAAGTTCTTATTGAGGAAACTTCTAATTATCAATCAAGGGGATATCATTTTCGAGATTTTTTGATAACTGAAGAATTAGATTTAATTTCCCGCAGATTTTATGTTCCACTTGAAGCCATGATGATGATAAATACTTTATGTTATACCGATTGTATTTATTGTTATGCTGATAGAAGTAAAAAAAATGACCTCAAAATTCCTGTCGAACGCATTTTTGAGATCATAGAAGATGCAAAAAACCTAAAATTGAAAACCTTTGATGTAAGTGGCGGTGAGTTTTTCTTTTACAAGCACTGGAAATTACTGTTAAAGAAAATGATGCAAAGTGGATTTACTCCTAAAAGCATACCTACCAAAGTGCCCCTTTCTAGTGAAACTATTAAACAAATATCGGAAACAGGTTATGAACAAATTCAGGTATCATTAGACTCCATTGATCCATCTACATTATCAAAATTGTTGCAAGTGGATATTTCATACTTTAAGTCCATTGAAACCATGCTCATAAATCTACGAAAATATAATCTAAAGTTTAGAGTAAATACAATTGTTACGTCATATAATTGTTCCATTAATCAAATAGATTCATTGATTCAATATCTTAAAAGTTTCAGTAACTTTGTTGAAATTAGTATAGGTATAGTTGGATATTCATTATATAAAAAGAATACCGCTAACTATTCAAATTTTCCTTTATTTGAAGATGCAAATGTTTTATTCGATTTTTTGAAGAATAAATATGGAAATGATGAACAAGTATTAATTTCCGACATAAGCAAAACGGAGGATAATATTAATTTTTCATCTGACAAGTTTTTCAGTAAGGCAATGTGTACCGGTAATTTGCAACAATTCTATATTCTTCCGGATGGTAAAGTAACTATCTGTGAAGAATTGTATTGGCATCCGAAGTTTATTATTGGAGATTTGATGAAACAGAGTATTATGGAAGTATGGAATTCAAAAGAAGCATTGGCATTACATCATCTAAACCAAGGTCTTATTCAAAAAAGCAGCCCCTGTAGCACTTGTGATATATTTACACGTTGTAGGGAGTATGGAGGGGTTTGTTGGAGAGAAGTTGTGAAATCTTATGGAATGGAAAACTGGGATTATCCAGATCCTCGTTGTCAATATGCTCCAAAATCTATAAATCAGATCTATATCAAATAAATTTAATGCTTTTTCTACAAGTTTTTTTTTAGTTTTTTTTCGTCGAGATTTGCAATGATTTTTTTTATTTTTTTGCAATGAATAAATTTAATACTTATAAGTGTATGAAAAAAATAATAATTTTATTGTTTTTGTCTTTATGGTTGCTGTCAATACAGGGAAAAGCGCAACAATGCACCTTCTCAGGAAAGGTTATTGACGGAGTTTCCAATGAACCTCTCTTTTACTCTACTGTGAGGTTATTTCAACTGCCGGACTCTACGTTGTTTATGGGAGTGATTGCCAATAATGATGGAACGTTTTTGCTCCAGAATATTGAGTATGGTTCTTTTCTTTGTAATATAACAAGTTTCGGTTATCAGCAAGAAATATTTCCTGTTAATTTTTCTAAAGAAAAAAAGCATATAGATTTAGGGAGCATAAAACTGACCCCTATAATAAATCTGTTACAAGGTGTAGGTGTATCATCTCAAAAGGTACCTACAAAACTTGGCAAGACGGTATATAATATTGATAGTGCTTTATTGACGGGTACAACGACAACCCTTGATTTAATGAAAAAACTACCTGAATTATCTGTAAATCAAGTAGAAGATGCTATTGATATTAAAGGAGTATTAGGAAATACAATGGTCATGTTAAACGGAGTTTCTAATCCTTCGCAATTAAAATTAAAATCTATCGATCCACAAAGTATTAAAAAGATAGAAATTATTACAGAACCTTCTTCAGAGCATGATGCTGATGTTGGAGGTATTGTAAATATCATTTTAAAGGATGAAATCCATCAAGGATATTCTATTACTTTCGATGCTAATTACTTAACCCCAATAAACAGGGCAGAAGCATTTTTTTCATTTAACTATAATTGGAAAAAAGTCAGGTATTCTGTTAATTACTGTTATAATTTTTGGGGCGGAAAAATAAAAGATACCATGTATCGGGAGACACAAGATGAGCTTCAAAGCTATACTTACCAATCTATTACTAAACAAGAAAAAAATAGAGAACAAGGGCATCGCATTGAAAACAGGTTGGATTATTATATAAATGAATACAATTTTCTTAGTTTTACGTTTTCTAATAATTTTAATCCACGTATTGCCTCATATAATTTTCTATCAATGAATAGTATCAATGATAGTTTGCTTAGTAGTACAACTGCTTCTACTCGAAATCAAGACAATTATTCAATAGGTAACTATACTGTTTTCTATAGAAAAAATTTGAAAAAAAATGAAGATCAAAAACTTACCGTTAATTTTAATTTTCATCATCAGAAGGCAAAGAATATATCCGAATATATTGTAAGTCAGGTAATAGATAGCATCATCATTGCCGAACATTCCAGAAATGAGGTTAACAATACCACTCGTTATTCTTATAATCTAAAAATTGATTATGAACATCCTGTGTCTGATAAATTTAGATTTAATACAGGTGCGTTGGGGTATAGTCAAATTTTTAACAATACATTTAAAGATGATAAGAATACAGACACCACTTATCAGTACGTAACCTTAAAAACCCATTTGTATTTTGATTTACTTTTTAATATAGGTAAATTTAACTTCCGTATCGGGAACAAGGTAGAAAGTTATCTCGCCTATATTGAGTCGCAGCACATTTTTAATAATACAGAATATTTACCATCATTATCAATTTCAAGAAATTTTTCAGGGTATCACACATTAAGTTTAAATTTTCGTACCGGATGTTTTTATCCTTCTGTTTGGGCCTTAACACCATATACTACCTATTCTGCAGATTCTACTTCATCATCTGCAGGGAACGTAAAACTTAAGCCCCAAACTCGATATACGGCAAATTTGACATACATTTTCAGAAAAGGTGGGTCAATGCTCAGAACGATGGCATCGTACAGTTATGTAAAAAATATGTTTACACAACAAATTACTTTTTTAGAAGGAAACACTATAGTGCGGCAGCTGGTAAATATGCCCGGAAAAACCACATGGGCGCTTACTGTAATATACGGTTATGACTCAGATTTGTTTTCAGTAGGATGTACTGTAATTCCTTTTTTTGAATATTTCAATAACACACGCGGATACAGAAAAAATATATCATGTGATTTTTCTGTGTATAATTATTGGTATTTACCTCTCGATTTTGAGATTGATGTTGATTTTTCTTACGGTGCTAAAACACTTACACCTAATGGCTATTTTAAAGCCAAACCTCAGTTGAATATTTATCTCTTTAAATCATTCTTAAAAGGAGATATACGTCTTGCATTTGGTTATACCGGACTCATTTTCTCTAATGAAAATTTTAGAGTTACTGAACAGGATAATTTTTATGAGTGGAATAAAACCATCTCAAGTTATAAAGGCTTTTATCTTAGGTTCACTTATTTCTTACATGGTGGAAAGGCTTATGAAAAAGAATATTTGGAAAGTTTTAAGGATAGTGCAAAAAAAGAATAGTCATTAAAATAATAATTTACTTTAAATATTTTGTATCATTAATCATAATACTATGATTATAGAAAAAGATATTTTTCGATAATTAAGTTCTAATTTAAAAACAAGTAATATGTCTAAACCAATACCTTTCATACGTCAACCCGACCAAATGGACTGCGGTGCTACGTGTTTGGCAATGATATCAAAGCATTATGGCAAGAACTATACCATGCAGAAACTAAGAGAGATGTGTTCAGCCACACGAGCCGGAGTAAGCATGTTAGGAATAAGCGATGCGGCAGAAAAGTTAGGGTTTAAAACTATTGGCGTTCGTCTCACTTTCGAAACATTAGCTGAGGATGCTAAGTTTCCGTGTATTGTGCATTGGAAACAAGAACATTATGTGGTAGTTTATGGTATAAAAATAAAAGAAAGGATTAGAAATGTAAATGAGGAAGATAAAAAACAGAAGATAAAAGGTTTTGTGCTTGTGGCAGATCCCGGACATGGTTTAATCAAATTTACTGTAGATGAATTTTGCAACAATTGGTTAAGCACAAAAAAAGATGGTGAAGAAAAAGGGATAGCATTACTAATAGAACCCACACCAGCATTTTACGAAAATGAAGATGAAAAAAGCGACAGGGCAAAATTCTCTTTTATTTTCCGTTACCTAAAACCCTATCACAAATTTATTATCCAACTTTTCTTGGGATTGCTTTTAGGATCAATACTGCAATTAGTATTCCCATTTTTAACACAAAGCATTGTTGATTATGGAATTAGCAATCAAAGTCTGAGTTTTGTGACACTTATTCTTATAGCTCAATTAGTATTATTTACCAGTCAAACCATCGTTGAATTCATTAGGAGTTGGATACTTTTGCATGTCACTGCACGAATTAATATTTCCATGATTTCAGATTTTCTAATTAAATTAATGAAGTTGCCTATCCGTTTCTTTGATATTAAGATGATTGGTGATATTATGCAGCGAATAAGAGATAATTCAAGAGTTCAGAACTTTCTTACCTCAAGTTCATTAAATACTCTATTTTCTTTTTTCAATCTCATTATTTTTTCAGTTGTATTAGGTCTTTATAGTTTAAAGATACTTACTATTTTTCTCACTGCAAGTGTACTGTATGTTCTTTGGATTATTATTTTTCTAAAAAAACGTAAAGAATTAGACTACAAACGTTTTGCTCAGGTGTCAGCAGAACAAAGCAATTTATATCAACTTATTACAGGTATGCAGGAAATAAAGCTCAACAATTGCGAGATTCAGAAGCGTTGGGAATGGGAAAATATTCAGGCTAAACTATTTAAAGTGAGTATAAAGGGTTTGGTATTAAATCAGTATCAGCATGCAGGAGCTTTTTTTATTGATCAAATCAAAAATATTATCATCTCCTTTTTTGCAGCACAAGCGGTTATTAATGGCTATATGACACTGGGGATGATGATGGCAGTACAGTATATTATAGGTCAATTAAATGGACCTATTAGTCAATTGATAAATTTTATGCAAGCAGCCCAAGATGCAAAAATAAGTTTAGATCGTTTGGGCGAAATACATAACAAAGAGGATGAAGAAAATGTAAGAGACACTAAAATTTCTATGTTGCCACAAAAGAAAACTATTAATATTCAAAATCTTACTTTTAAATACGAAGGTTCGCATAGTGAAAATGTATTACACGACATTAATCTACATATTCCAAGTGGAAAAATAACTGCAATTGTCGGGACAAGCGGCAGTGGCAAAACCACGTTAATAAAACTTATGTTAGGCTTTTACCCTCCTGTAAAAGGCGAAATCCAAATTGGAGAATATAATCTTCTAAACATTAACACACACCTTTGGAGAGATAATTGTGGTGCGGTAATGCAAGACGGCTTTATTTTTTCGGATACTATTGCCAGAAACATTGCAGTAAGTGATGAAGTTATAGATACCTCACGTTTGTTTCATGCCGCAAAAGTTGCTAATATATTGGAGATGATAGAAGGTATGCCGTTGGGTTTTAATACTAAAATAGGTCAGGAAGGGCAAGGTATAAGTCAAGGACAACGGCAACGCATATTAATAGCACGTTCTGTTTATAAAAACCCAGAATTTATCTTTTTTGACGAGGCAACGAATGCATTAGATGCTAATAATGAAAAAGTAATTTTGGAAAATTTACATCTGTTTTTTCAAGGTAAAACTGTAGTTGTGGTTGCTCATCGACTGAGCACTGTTAAAAATGCAGATAATATTGTGGTTTTAGAAAAAGGAAAAATAGTGGAACGAGGTACACATACTGAACTTGCAGCACTGAAAGGTGTATATTATGAATTGGTTAAAAATCAATTAGATTTGGGAAATTAAAATGTGCCATTATTATTTATGAATTACTTAATCAAAAAACTATGATCGAAGAAAAATCAAAACGTTTCATTACCCCAAAAGACATCGAACTCCGTAGCGAGAGTGTGCAGGAGATACTTGGTCATCCGCCGCGTTGGATCATCCGATGGGGAATAACTATTATTTTTACTGTTATTGTTGGATTAATTATTGGTAGTTATTTTTTTAAATATCCGGATATTGTTAAGGCAAAAATTACAGTATTTACAGAAAATTTGCCAGCAAATGTTATCGTCCGTAAAGCAGGTAGGATTGATACACTATGCGTGAAAGAAAAGCAAATTGTGCAACAAGGTGATTTATTGGCAGTTATTGATAATCCTGCTTCGTTGAGTGCCGTATTGTATTTAAAGGATTTGCTTATAAGTGGCAGTGTTTTAACAATGAATTTACAAAAAATACACTTACAGCTTGGCGATCTTCAATCTGCATACCAACAATTTGTAAAAGCTTTGGAAGATTATCAATATTTCATACATACAGATTATTATAGCAAAAAAATTTTAGTATTAGGAAATCTATTAAGAAATCAAAAAGATATTTTGCAAAATACAAAAAGGCAATTATCCATTTTTAGTCATCAACTAGAAGCAGCACGAATAATATATGAGGCAGATTCAACTTTGTATGCAAAAAAAGCTATGTCAAATATCGAATTTCAAAATACGAAAAATAATTATTTACAACACCGACAAGCCTATGAAAATACTTTACTAAATATTGATGATCAAAATATTAGTTTGTTACAAACTGAGCAAAACGTTTTGGATCTTGAACGTGAGTATCATGATCGTCTTAATCAATTGGAATTAACATTAAATACAACACAAAATCAATTGCTCTCAGAAATAAAAATTTGGGAGCAAACTTATTTACTTTTCAGTCCTATTGATGGTGTCGCTACATTAACCAAATATTGGCAGAAAAACCAAAATATTGAAGTAGGTGAAGTATTAGTTACTATTGTACCAATTGATGATGAGAAAATGATAGGCAAAATTTTACTTCCTCAACAAAGTGCAGGAAAAGTAAAAGAGGGGCAAATGGTTAATGTAAAATTAGATAATTACCCTTATATAGAATTTGGTATGTTGCGTGTACAAATTAAATATATTTCCTTAGTGCCTGTGGCAACAGAAGATAACAGGAAAGCTTACATGTTGGAAGTAGATTTTCCAAACAAACTCAAAACTAATTACGGCAAGGAATTATCATTCAGTCAGGAAATGATAGGTACTGCGGAAATTATTACTGACGATATTCGTCTCCTAAATAAGTTTTTAAATCCTATGAAATCATTACTGAAAAAATAATTATGTTTTGTCTTACATTTTGTGTCTTTATTTATAGTGTTGCAACTTTTTTTTTAAAGCAGAAAATAAAAAATTCAGAGTTTTTTAAAACACTTTCCGCATTTACCATTTCAGTTCCTCTAATTTTCAATATTAATGCTCAAAGTGTTTTAACATTAAGTACAAGTATTAAAATTGCTCAGGCGCATTCATTAGAAGCCATGCACGAAAAAAATAAATTTTTAGACGCATGGTATCAGTACAAACTCTATAAAAATTCTTATTTACCCACATTATCGCTTTCGGGAGCTATACCTGCTTTTAACCGCAGCATTTCCAAAATTACCATGCCCGATGGAACTGAAAAATTTGTATCGCAAAGCACCGGAAACTTTTCCGGCTCACTTTCATTAACACAACCCATTCCTTTTATGGGAGGTCAGTTTTTTATATCGTCCGGCTTGCAGCGATTGGATATTTACCAAGACAGTACGGCCACATCCTATCTTGCCAATTTAATTAATATTGGTATTCGACAACCTTTTACGCTGTACAATCTTTATAAATGGCAGAGAAAAATTGAACCGCTTTACTATAAAGAAGCCAAACAAACCTATATTGAAGCATTGGAAAGTGTTGCGTTGCAAGCCATTGAATATTACTTTACTCTATTAGAAACACAAATTAATTACAATCTACTTTTACAAAACAAGTTAAACACCGACACGCTTTTACATATAACCCAAGAGCGCTTTGCGGTAGGAAAAATAACAGAAGATGAAGTATTACAAATTGAAGTAACTTTGCTCAACCTTATCTTCCAAATTGAAGAAATGCAAAACACTTTACAGGACAAACAAACTGCATTGTCCGATTTTTTGAATCTTCCGGCATGCTCGTTTTTTTTGGAGATACCGGAAATACCTAACATTACCATCATTAACAGAGAGAGGGCATACGAACTGGCTATTGCCAATGGTTCGCAGGAAATAGCACATCAACGGCGCTTATTAGAAGCCCAAAGAGAGGTTGCTCGCACCAAATCGGAAAA
>Ga0209628_10002924_pt1 | contig 11789 bp, 7 predicted proteins | sample TergutCu122P4_FD_187285 | JGI IMG/M metagenome (GOLD analysis project Ga0209628, IMG submission 187285) | Cubitermes ugandensis P4 segment gut microbial communities from Kakamega Forest, Kenya - Cu122 P4 (SPAdes) (version 2) | ecosystem: Host-associated > Arthropoda: Insects > Digestive system >...
TCAAGTGGCAAAAAATGTTTCTTCCTATACTTTTACAAATGTCAATGCTCCTTCAAATATAACAATAGTTAAACATAATTACGTACCCTATTTGGAATACTTTTGCATAACAATAAATGGTGTACAAGAAAATATTTCACAAAATACTACATGGAACACACCTCGTTTAGCAACAGGAGACATAACCATTCAGAGCGGTGTTACACTAACAATATCTTCTATTTTAGAACTCAACTACAATGTTTCCATTATCATAGAGCCCGGCGGCAAACTCATCATAGACGGCGGCACGCTTACCAACGCCTGCCAAGACCAAATGTGGCAGGGGATTACCCTAATAGGCGACCCCACCGCAACGCTTCTAAATCAACAAAGCAAAGTAGAGGTTATAAACGGCGGCAGAATTGAAAATGCCATTTGTGGTATTCACGCTATTGACGGAGGAAGTATTTACACAAAGAACGCCGTTTTTGAGAACAACCTCACCGCCATTCAAATAGACCCTGTTATACCCACAATTCCCCAAACAAGTATTAATAAATATGAACTTACGAAATTTGTTATTGATGATCACTTTTTAGGCAATCCCTTAGATTTTGAAAATCACATAAAACTAACCGGCAGTGCAGGGGTTACTCTTTTTGGGTGTACGCTTAAAAATACTGCCTTGCAAAAAAGTGCAAACGGAAACATCGGAATTTTTGCGTTTAACTCACCATTAAAAATATTTGAATATTGCCCGTGTCTTGTTTTCTTTCCCAACGGTATTTGTAAAAATAGTTGCATGACAAGAAACAATTTTTCGGGTTTTAACCAAGCGGTTTCCGCAAGCAATTCAGGAACAACACCATCATTAAAAATACAATGCAGCGATTTTACAGACAATTTGTACAGCATAAGCATTAATGGGATTAACAATCATGAGTTGGTTTTAAATAATTTTACTTTAAAACAAAGTAACGCAGTAGGAATTTCAATAAATAATTCTTCAGGATACAAAATAGAAGAAAATGAGTTTATAAATAAGTTCACTGGTCAAAAAGACAAAACGGTTGGATTAAGTATTGAAAATAGTGGAGGTGCTGAAAACGAGGTGTATAAAAATTCTTTTGAAGACCTCTATATAGGGCAAATGTTTTTATGCAACAACGCTACCGTGAGCGGTAGTTTACTTCCGGGATTACAATCACTATGTAATACCTTCACGAACAATAAGTATTGGGATATTTTAGTAGGTAGTATAAATCCGAAACAGGCGTGTGCAAATAATTATATTAGAAAAGTGCAAGGTAGCACGAAAATAGCTGCCGGAAATCTGTTTGATGGTACCCCAGTTTTAAATATTGATAACAATACATCTCCGCATACGATGAGTTATTACTATGGTAATGGAAACTATGAATATCCTAACAATGTAACAAATGTGTCTCGAATTCAAGCAGCCAATTCAAACAGTTGCAAATCAAAAATAGGGATCATCATGGATTCCATTGTAGGTGGCGGGCATACAAAAGGCGGCGATGGTTTTGCCCCCTATTTAGCCCAATACAACGAATGGAACGCGCAATACGAATACTGGCTTGCCAGAGCGGGTGAGGTGTGCGGAGAAAAAGCAGAAGAGCAGAAAAGCAGAATGGCAGAAAATTCTTACGATCTTACGGTCTTACGGTCTTACGGTCTTGAGAATGATGACGAATGTTCTGCGATTTTTGGGATGATATCGCATTATAGTGCGTTGAAGGACAATTATTTCAATGCAATCATTGTGGCAGCGATGAATGATGTGAGTGGGGATTACCTGGAGATTCCTCGCTCCGCTCGGAATGACGGCGAACAATCCCCTTCAAATTTTGAAGGGGTGCACGAAGGGCGGGGTAGTTTATTTGAAAATTTAAGATTCCTATTTAGTTATCGCGGTCAATACGGAGACTACCTCTCCATCGCAGAAACCTATTTAGCCGAAAACAACTATCCAGAAGCATTGACAACTTTAACCCAAATGCATGAAAAATTTAAACTCACCGAAGAGCAATTTTCTGAAACAGCTGGTTTACAAACCTACACCCATTGGTTGCAAGAATTAGAAGAACAACAAAATAGCATTTACACCTTATCTGAAAACGAACTTGAATATTTAGCACATTACGCAGAAACCCACAGCGGTCGTGGCGTTGTGTTTGCGAAAAATATTTTGTGTGAGTTGTATGCGATTTGTTTGGAAGAAGGAGATGCGGATTTCCTTGAGATTCCTCGCTCCGCTCGGAATGACGCGAGTAAATCTGCTCAATCAGTGTCATCAGAGTTCATAATTAATGCCCTTGATAATATCCAAATTTTTCCCAACCCAACAACGGAAGAATTGACGATTGAAAGTTCAAAGTTCAAGATTCAAAGTGTAGAAATTTTTGATATTTTCGGAAGAAAATGTCACGCGTCACGTGTCACGCGTCACGAAAGCACAATTAATATTTCCCTTTTAAAACCAGGCATTTATTTTGTGAAATTAATTACCGAACATGGCGTTATAACAAAGAAAATAATAAAACAATAAAACAACTACTATTATGGCGCAAAGTTACGAAAAATCAGGTGTCTCTTTGGAAGCGGGCTATGAATCGGTTCGCAGAATTAAAAAACATATTGCCAAAACCGAACGCTTGGGCATGATGGGAAACATCGGCAGCTTCGGGGGGATGTTCGATTTGTCGCTACTGAATATGAAAGAACCGGTGTTGGTGAGCGGCACCGACGGCGTGGGCACCAAATTGAAATTGGCGTTTTGGCTAAATAAACATGATACTATCGGTCAAGATGTTGTGGCAATGTGCGTAAACGACGTACTTGCCCAAGGTGCACAACCCCTCTTCTTCTTAGACTATGTTGCGGTGGGCAAAAACGACCCCGCGCAAATTGAACAAATTGTGAAAGGCGTTGCAGTGGGTTGCGTGTTGGCAAATTGTGCGCTTATTGGTGGCGAAACTGCCGAAATGCCCGATATGTATCAAAACGGAGAGTATGATATTGCCGGATTTACCGTGGGCGCAGTGGAAAAATCGAAACTCATTGATGGCTCAAAAGTAAAGGTGGGCAATCTGCTCATCGGCATTCAATCTTCCGGCGTGCACTCAAATGGCTTTTCATTGGTGCGTAAAATCATTATGAAAGACCACAATATGGATTTGAATCAACATTTTGATGAACTGAACGGCAAGCTGGGAGAGGTGTTACTTACCCCCACCAGAATTTATGTTAAACCGGTACTTGAAGTGTTGAAAACCATTGATGTTCATGCCATTTGTCATATCACCGGCGGTGGCTTCGACGAAAATATTCCGCGTGTATTAAAAGAAAATCAAGCGGTTGAAATTATGGAAAACAGTTGGGAAAAACCACCCATTTTCAACTTCTTAGAAAAATGGGGACAGATTCCGCACCGCGAAATGTTCAATATTTTTAATATGGGTATCGGAATGATTTTGGTGGTAAAACCGGAAGATGCACCCAAAACGTTGGAAATTCTAAAAAACAACAGAGAAAATGCATTTGAAATAGGAAGGGTTGTGGAGAAAGGATTAATTGATGTGGTGATTAGTTGAATAAAGCAGAAAAGCAGAAAAGCAGAAGAGCGGCTCCAATTCCCCTCCTTTAAAAGGAGGGGTGCCCGAAGGGCGGGGTGGATTATTAAGAGTAACGTGTAGCGATTGTTAAAAAGATGATTATGAAAAAAATAGCAGTTTTCGCATCAGGTAATGGCTCCAATTTTCAAGCGATTATTGATGAAATAGAGCATGGAAGTTTGGAGGCTGAAATAGCGGTTTTGGTGTCTGATAAACCGGAGTGTTTTGCTTTGAAACGCGCACAGAATCACAACATTCCTGTTTTTTCGTTTGAGCCCAAAAACTATACTTCAAGAGCAGAATATGAACAAGAAATTGCGAATATTCTTATCGAAAAAGAGGTTTCACTCATTGTGCTGGCTGGCTATATGCGGTTGGTGGGCGAAACGCTGTTAACGGCATTTCCCAATCGTATTATTAATATTCATCCGGCACTGTTGCCCGCTTTTCCGGGAAAAAACGGAATTGAACAAGCCTATAATTATGGGGTAAAAATTTTTGGAGTAACCGTACATTACGTTGATTCTGGCATAGATACCGGAAAAATTATTGCCCAAGAATCATTTCAAACAACCGGAACAGAAACACTACAAGAGATTGAACAAAAAATTCACGCCATCGAGCACAAACTCTATCCCAAAGTAATCGCCCAACTATTAACCCCCTAACCCCCCACCCCTCACCTCTCACCTCTCACCCCCCACCCCTATGCTTACACAAATACTAAAAAAATACTGGGGTTTCGACCAGTTCCGTCCGTTGCAGGAAGATATTGCGCAATCGGTGTTGGACGGAAACGACACACTGGCGCTGCTGCCCACCGGCGGCGGAAAATCTATCTGTTTTCAAGTGCCCGCCTTGGCAAAAGAGGGGCTATGTCTTGTCATTTCGCCGCTCATTGCGTTGATGAAAGACCAGGTGGAAAACCTGAAAAAACGCGGTATTAAGGCAGAGGCAATCTATTCGGGAATGAGCAGCGATGAGATTGAAAGAATTTTAGGAAACAGCATTTACGACACCGGTTTTAAATTTTTGTATGTTTCACCGGAACGACTGAAAACAGATACTTTTCGGGTGAATTTGCAACACATGAAAATTTCGTTGATAGCAGTGGATGAAGCGCATTGTATTTCGCAGTGGGGCTACGATTTCCGACCACCCTATTTGGAAATAGCCGAAATAAGAAAGTTTTTTCCGAAAGTGCCGGTGTTGGCACTTACCGCCACCGCCACGCCCGAAGTGGTGAACGATATTCAGGAGCGATTGCAGTTTTCTAAAAAGAACGTTTTTCAAAAGAGTTTTAAACGCGAAAACTTAACCTATTTTGTTATGTATGAGGAAAATAAAATGGGACGTTTGTTAAAACTGATAGAGAAAAACCCCGGAACCGGAATCATTTATGTGCGAAACCGAAGACGTACCCAAGAGATTGCAGAATATTTGCAGCACTTCAACGTTTCTGCCGATTTTTACCATGCCGGTTTGGATAGTGCCACCCGCGACAAAAAACAGTTGGAGTGGATGAACGACAAAACGCAGGTTATTGTTTCTACTAACGCCTTCGGAATGGGAATTGACAAACCCGATGTGCGTTGGGTGGTGCATTTGGATATTCCCGATACGCTGGAAGCCTATTTTCAGGAAGCCGGCAGGGGTGGTCGAGACCTAAAACCCTCCATGGCGGTGATGCTGTACGACAACAACGATGTGAAAGAGCTGAAAACCAATTTTCAACTCTCATTTCCGCCCGTTTCGATGATTAAAAACATTTATAAAACGCTGTGCGATAACTATAAAATAGCCATGGGCGAAGGGGAAAACAAAATCGTACCGTTTGACCCAGACATTTTATGTAAAACATTAAAAATAAAACCAATAGAATTAATTAATGCGTTGTCGTTTTTAGAAAAAACAGGTGTGCTGATGCTTTCTGAAGATGTAAAAAAACAATCTACCTTGCATTTTGTTGCCGGCAAAGAGGCGTTGCAAGATTTTTATACTCATAATCAAGATAAACAAGATTTTGTGCAACTGTTGCTGCGCTCGTACGGCGGCGTTTTTACCCATCATGTAAAAATAAGCGAAGAGGAGATTGCCCGCCGCGCCGAAATGGAAGTGGCTGAAGTGGAAACACTTTTACTTGATTTAGCCGAAAAAAATATCATACATTTTTCAAAACGAAATGCCAAACCGCATATACTTTTTTTGCAAAACAGAGTGCCGGAAAACTATATCTTTTTTAAAGACGAGATTTACAAAAAACGTAAAGAGGTGGCACAAAGAAGATTAGACTCAGTGTTACAATTTGTAGAAAACACGCAAACCTGCCGAAGTCAGTTGTTGTTAGCCTATTTTGGAGAAACCAAAAGCGAACCCTGCGGAAATTGCGATGTGTGCCGCAAAGCCCATTCACTTAAAATGAAACGCAAGGAGGAAGAAGTCATTCAAAACGAGATTATTAAGCACAAACATCTTTCGCACCAGGAGATTATAGAAATAGTGTCGCAACAATTTCCTGAAAAAAAAGTTATTGAGGTATTACGACACTATTTAGAAAAATAATTACATTATGTTCACCCTCTATAAAGCATCAGCCGGTTCAGGAAAAACTTCGCGTTTGGTGGTGGAATATTTGGCGTTGTGTCTGCCGCAACCCGAAAAATTCAAGCACGTGCTCGCTATTACGTTTACCAACAACGCCACCGCCGAAATGAAAACGCGCATCGTGGATACGCTTTCTATGATGGCTTTTGAGCAGGTAGAAAAAGTAAAATACTCACATTTATATAAACAAGTTGTCGCAAAAACTGTACCACAATTATCAGAAAATGAACAATTTAGTTTTATTCAAAAACAGGCGAAAATATTATTGGAGAAGATTTTATATGAGTACGACCGTTTTTCTATTAGCACCATAGATGCTTTTTTCCAACGCATTTTGCGCGCATTTGCTTTAGAATTCGGGTTAAACACAAGTTTTAATTTAGAGATTGATACCGGCGATTTTTTTAAAGAAACCATCTCTGTTTTATTGCATCGCATCTCAAAAAACAATACGGAACTTACCGACCGTGTGTTAGATTTGGTCGAAAATTTGATGCTGGAAAAGGGAAAATGGAAAATGGAAAGAGAGATTGTTGACATGCTGAAACTGTGTATGCAAGAGGAATACTATTTTCCGCTAAAAAAACTGCAAGAATCTGAAAATAAAAATTTTGAACAAGCAAAAAAGAAAATTACACAGGAAATTTTTCGCACAAAAGCACAGTTAAAAAACTTTAAAACCAAAGAAGAAAAAAAATCAGAGACCTATTTATTATTCAAAGAGGAGTTGAAAGAATTGGAGTTTTTTGGTAAAAATATTTTTCAATTAGCATTATTGTTTGATTTAAAAACGATTATGGATGAAATTAAGGCGCAGGACAACCGTTTTTTTATTTCGGAAACCAATACTAAAATAAGCGAAAAATTGGGCAACGACGATGTTCCTTTCATCTATGAAAAAATTGGAAATCAATATGCGTATTTTTTTATTGATGAATTTCAGGACACCTCTAAATTACAGTGGAACAACTTGATACCCCTTATTAAAAACGCATTGTCCGGGTATAATAAGTTTAAAGAGCAGGGGCAAGTTTTTCTTTTTGGGGATTTAAAACAGGCAATTTACCGCTTCCGAAATGGAGATGCAGATATTTTGAAACAACTTTCTAACATTGAGGGTTATAGAGCAGAAATATTGCCGTTTGCCAAACAAGAGGAGGATTATTTCGTGGAACTATTGGATACCAATTACCGTTCTTCAAAAAGAGTGGTGGAGTTTAATAACGCTTTTTTTAGATTCTTAACCTCTGAAGCAGAACATTTTAAAGACGCACAAGAGTTTTATGAAGATGTAATTCAAAAAACAAAGTCGAATGATGAAGATGGGGTGGTAACGGTGCGTTTTAAAGAAGAGGAGGATGGTAGAAGTTTTGAAGAATATTGTTTAGCGCCTGTTTTAGAAACAATTAATGCTGCGGTTCAACGCGGATATGCGTATGAAAATATTGCGATATTGGTGAGTGGCAATGAGTTGGCGAGTGCCATCGGTTCTTTCTTAGTGGCACAAAACCTCCCGATTATCTCTGCCGAATCTCTTAAGCTCTCTGCTTCTCCCGAAATTAATTTGTTAATTGCCACAATGCAATATTTAATTTCAAATGAGGACAGGTTGGCAAAACTATCTATTATTCACCATATTACAAAAAAGCACAATCTTGACTTGGAGCCGTTTATTCAATACACCCAAGGTGAATTTGTGTTTCAGCAATTTTTAAGAGATTTTAACATCGAGATAGATAGAAAAAAATTGAACAAACTTTCATTGTTTACTTTGGTTCATGAGGTATTTGGAATTTTTTCATTTTCGCTTACTAATCCATTTTTGATGAGGTTGTTAGATGAATCTGAAACTTTTTCAGGAACAATTCCTCAATTTTTAGAATGGTGGGAGGAGCAAGGAAACGACATTTCGCTATCTACTCCGCAAGGAATAAATGCGATAACGGTTTCTACCGTGCACAAAGCCAAGGGGTTGGAATATGAAGTGGTCATTTTTCCTTTTAGCCAGTACATTTATAAAAAAACAAAATCAAATATTTTTGTGCAAGACAAAGTTTCCGGCTTGGAGTACGATTGGGTTACTTTAACCAACGATAAAACCCCCGAACGATACCTGCATAAATGTGAAGAAGAATCCAAAAAATCGTACATTGACCAGTTAAACAAATTGTATGTGGCTCATACTCGGGCAAGTAAAGAATTGCACATCATTACCGGCAAAAAAAGCAAAGGGAATTTCAGTAAGCTTTTGGCGAGTTTTCTTGAAAGGTATGAGGTGAGCGGTATGGGGTTTGAGGTATCGGGTGAGGGGTTTGAGGTTCAAAGTTCAAAGTTCAAGGTTCAAGGTTCAAAGATTCAAGAGTACAACTTGGAGCGGCCCATATCCCCTTCAAATTTTGAAGGGGTGCCCGAAGGGCGGGGTAGTTTATATAACATTAAACAACAAAACACCACAGCAGACCAGCAACGCGGTATCTTCATACACAACTTTTTATCTTCATTACAATCGTTTCCGCAAAGTGAAAAAGAGATTGAAATAATTGTGCAAAATGCAGAAGAAAACTATAAAGAAGATTTGGTTTCTATTTTTTATAAAATTTTGAATGATAAAACATTACAACCATGTTTTGCACCGAATGTGAGGGTTTTGAACGAAACCTCCATTTTGTTTCCGAATGGAAATCTGCTTCGCCCCGACAGAGTTGTGTTTTTAGAAGACAAAGTAGTGGTTATTGACTACAAAACCGGGGAAGCCAACGCCGCGCACAAAGAGCAAATAGAGCAATATTGCGATGCCATACGCGACATGGGGTACAAAAATGTGGAGGAAAAAATTTTTTATGTTTAGTTGGCAAACCATTTTTAATAGAAAAAATTCCACAAAACAATGCTTTAATAGAAAAAATTCCTATTTTTGCGTTCCAAAAAAAATTATAACAGAAAAAATTCCCATGACAAACATTATTGATTTTAACCAAGAAATCATCTTTTCTTCATCAAACAAAACCGTTTCTAATCAAATCAGTAAGGCGGAGCGAGAGGGTAAAATAAAGAAAATTGCGCCACGTATCTACACTACAAATTTGCGAGACTCAGCGGAACATATCATTAAACGTCATTTTTTTGACATACTCAAATGGCGATTTCCCGATGCAGTTATCAGTCACAGAAGTGCATTAGAGTTTCGTCCAACCGAATCCGGACATTTTTTTCTCACCGGTAATTACACAAAAAAAATTTCGGATTATAAAGGTATTATTCTCAATGTGATGGAAGGAAACCCGGCTTTACAATCGGATTTGAACCTCAGTGGAATTTATGTCTCCTCAGAATGGCGCTGGATGCTTGAGAATATGCAGGTTTCACGAAAAAAAGGGGACGAATCAAAAATTTTTTCCACTGAATTTGTTGAAGATAGGTTAGAAAAAATCCTCATTAGAGAGGGTGAGGCGGGAATTAACAAATTTAGAGATAAAGCAAAAGAAATAGCAGAAGAATTGGGTTTTGAAGAGGAATACAAAAAGCTAAATGCCATTATTTCAGCATTGTTGAAAACTCATCCGGCAAATATTTTGATTTCAGATTCTGCCAAAGCAAGAGCAACCGGACCTCCTTTCGATGCAAACAGAGTTAAATTGTTTGAGATTCTTTATCATAAATTGAAAGATTACTATTTTCTTGAGCGACCGGATAAAAACAATTCGGAAGAATCTTTTCGTCTCTTTTCTTTTTTTGAGGCGTATTTTTCAAACTACATTGAAGGAACAAAGTTTGTTGTAGAAGAGGCAAAAAAAATTATTGATACGGGAGTTGCCTTTCCAAAAAGAATTCAAGATTCGCATGATATTTTGGGCACATTTCAAATTGTTTCAAACAGTTATGAGATGAGCATTACTCCAGTTGATGCTGACAATTTATTTGATATTTTAAAACGTCGTCATTTGATAATGATGTCCGGTAGGGCAAATGATATTGCAGTAGGAGAATTTAAAAACAAGAATAACCGTGCCGGAAACACTGATTTTGTGGATTTTACTTTGGTTGAAGGAACGTTACGGCAAGGTTTCAAGTATTATGCTGCCCTGACCGACCCCATGGCAAAAGCCATTTTTATGATGTTTATGATTTCTGAAATACATCCTTTTGATGATGGAAACGGAAGAATTTCTCGGATAATGGGAAATGCCGAACTGTTTAAAAGCGGGCAGTCGCGTATTATTGTACCTACCGTATTTAGAGAAGATTACATTTTATCTTTGAAAAAACTCACCAATCAAAAAGACCCCGATGCTTTTATTCGTGTCATGGATAAACTTCAAAAATTTTCTAACAATGTTTTTGGAGAAAATTTTGAAGAACTCAATCGTTATTTCAAAGCAACCGATGCCTACAAAGAACCGTTTGAAGGAAAATTAAAATTTATTGAGCGAAATTTTTAAATTTTTGTCACAAAACCACACCCAAAACCGACTTATACTCAACAAAGACTATTTTTTTTGAAACCGATTGAAATTACCTATAAGGAAAATTACCCGAAAATGTACCGGCTTGCTATGAAAATGGTACACGATGAGGAGGTTGTGAGTGATATTATTCAGGAGGTTTTTGTTTATTATTTTGAAAAAATGCAAAATCCCGTAGGGGCGACATTCCCGATTGCACAAAAATTGAATATAACAAACACACCGGCTTGGTTGGCGAGGGCTACCATGAACAAATGCGTTGATTACTTGAGATATAGAGAAAAATTTACGCCATTGAATGGGATGGATGATGCGACATTTGAAGAAAAACCTTTTGAAATTCAGAAAACCGAAACGATACTAAAGCAAGCCATCTCAAAACTGAAACCGTTGGAAATGAAGATTGTAATTCTTTACAGTGAAGAGTATTCATACAAAGAGATTGCCAAAATTGCGGAAATCAATTTTTCTTCGGTGGGGAAAACCTTATCGCGAACTTTACAAAAATTAAAAGAAATATTAAAAACGATGAACTATGAAATGTATTAAAGATGAGATAATTCAGAAATATATGGACGGCGAAACCACAGCCCGCGAAACCGCAGCCATTGAAAAGCACTTGGAAACTTGTTCTTTCTGTGCGCAAGGAATTGAAAATCAGCGCGTTTTTGCCAAACAGTTGAAAAAAGAAATGGGAAGTTGGGGAACTGTTCCGCACGCCATTCCGGAGTTTAAAGTCCCGAACCTGTCTAAACGGAGGTTTATCATAAAAAATAAATATTATATGTATGCGGCATCGGCTGCGGCTGTAATCGCTTTTTTAGTCATTTTTCTGCTTCCCAAAGAGAGCAAAACAAATGAATATCAGATGATTTACTGCCTTGACGGCGATTTTGACTCCAACCGTCCCTACTCCCAACAGGAAATGAGCATCAAAATCATGGATAAAAATGGAAATATTATTGAGTGCAATTAATTATAAATCAGAAATTTTATATTATGAAAAAGTTTGTAAATCTAACTACCCCGTCTCGCTTCGCGAGCCACCCCTTCAATGCATTGAAGGGGAATTTATTCCCCAATCTTACGGTCTTACGGTCTTACG
>Ga0209628_10002925_pt1 | contig 11786 bp, 8 predicted proteins | sample TergutCu122P4_FD_187285 | JGI IMG/M metagenome (GOLD analysis project Ga0209628, IMG submission 187285) | Cubitermes ugandensis P4 segment gut microbial communities from Kakamega Forest, Kenya - Cu122 P4 (SPAdes) (version 2) | ecosystem: Host-associated > Arthropoda: Insects > Digestive system >...
CCCCACCCAAGCGTCAAGAAACCCAACTACGCCAATAAGTATGGGTTATACCAAATCTTTTTGTAGGTTAAATCAAGGTCTGTGACTTACCACAGTTGTTACAATATTGCGAAGATGGTGGAATTTGATATTTCCACACGTTACGCTGTTGAGCAATAGCGGATTTCATGAAAATCGGTCAGTAAAAGTCATACGTTACTATTCAAAGCCGTAAACGTTATTACTCCCATAATTACCAAATTTCTTGGCCGATTTAGGTGATATTCGGCATTGGGGATCTTGGAATTTTATCAACAGATCTTAATAAAATTCCCCAGTACAAAATTCTACGAATACCCGCCGAGTTGACGCATATGGACAGACATGATGGAGCTAATATGCGCTTTTCGCAACTTTGCAAACGCGGCTAAAAATTGGTATCAATTGAGGGGGGAAAAAAATCCGAACAAGTATTCTCTATGCGCAGTACACACGCAGACTGCTTACACTGAGCAAATTTTGTTTTCGGGCGCTCTTCTATATAGACCCTACTTACTTACGAAATAATGTATACTACAGAACCCTTTATACAACAAGTTTGGGACGTAAGACTTTCGGATTTGGGATCTTTATGACAACTGTCCAGGATACATAATACAGTATCAAGGTGTACTTTATTTAGTACATCACATATAATGCAAATGATACTGTATTCAGGTGATATCAATGTTACCTCATCTTTACATCTTTAAGTATCTTCTTGCTGTTGGCGATTTCACTCTGCCTGGAGGCAGGGGAAGCATACGTTGTCCCCGAGAATGCACAACACTGAGGGTCCTCGGGTTTTCACTTAATGTCACAGCAGAATGGTCAACCATTTTTAAACACGCCTTGAAAATCTGTTTAATATGTTTAGGATTCTGTTGCAAAACCTCTTGTAAGACAAGGTCTAAGAATCTGATCCCGGACATAGATCATCACCAACTGAGCACTAAACTCGTCGTACATCCTCCTCGCTGGCGTACCCTTGATGAATTTCATACGGAAGTTTGATACGAAGCGAAAAATTCTTCTCGTCCTAATCTCACAACCACGAGAACCCGTTTATACCCTTTCTGACGTGAAACAGCGTGGAAACAGTGCTTCACTAACAAATGAACTGGCAGTATCAATAAATATTAAGCCACAGAAACTGGTCTACAATTCGAGGCAACACCACGGAGATCGTCAATTGGGATGGGAGTGGTGAACGGGAGAAATATAAATGCAGCGCCATTTTATATATTACCATCCCATGATAAACATGTAGTCTCAATAACTGTAGGGATTTCAGGTTCTTCCGGATTTCAGACACCCAGCTACAGGTCCAACACTGTGCTACCTGCACATAAATCTACATTCATGTGGACATACCCTAATTTCTGCAAGTAAGAACAATGCAATTTCCTGTAGTCACTATCTCAATTACAGCATTTAACAACTTAGAAACAAGGACAGAATCCCATGTTTGTGAAATGCTGCTATGTGGAATATACACAAAATATTTTTCAACTAACAGGTATCTCCTATGTGTGCATTATTGTTTTGATTTATATTACTTCTACCAGCTAAATCACACAACCTTAGTTGTGTTTCCCTATCTCCCCATTTCTTCTTTGCTCTTTTTCCTCTTCCAATGCCAACGGTCAAGCACAACTTCTAAGTCCTGTGTATGACTTATGCAATAAGGCAGAAGTCATTGTACTTCATCTACACCATAAGACCAACATATGCACGTATGTGAAATGTGTTTATCACGTGTTCTTCATTACCGACATGTTTCGACCGTAGTCGCAATCTACAAGATTACAAGGAGTCCAAACAAACTGTTAAAATGCATAAGTAAACCACTATTGCAAAGCATGTATCAAACTTCCTACATAGTTATTGAATATCAGCTTATTAACTACTAAAATCCAATAAAATAATTTCTTTTTAAAAAAATGGGTGTAGTGATTTATGTAGTTAACTAGTGAATCCCATACTCTGTCATTTTAAACGTTCTTACTATGTGATAACACATCCAGATGTTATCTGTGCATTGTGTAGTTTCTGGTTGACTTCAGCATAATGTACTGTATCCTGTTTTTGTGTCATTCTTGTTTTCAGCTCTGTAGTTTGTTGTTGCAATGTTACATTTACACAACACACTAAGATCACAACTGAAAACTAGAGCTGAAAACAACACCAGCCAAAAAAAAAAAAAAAAAACACAACACAACATACTGCACCTAAGTTCTGGAAAAACTACACAGCATACATGAAACACCCCAAAATGTTACATATAACAAGAGCACATAAAAATGTCAAAGTACACTTAGGGGCCCTGCAAATGTGTATACCCATAATTTCTATAACTGAACTTGCTTGAAGCTCAAGGTCACAACACACAGCAAGTTGATGTAATTTAATAAACACACGGCCAAGGTTACTTGAAAAGTGACTGAATATATATCACAAACTAGTTACTACAGTATGATGGGATGTTGCTCCTAAAGAATACAGGGTGTTAGGGCACAAAATTTTATAAGGGCAGCTCAAGGTGACAAGGCAGCAAATACTTATTGCCGATAAAGAGCCATACGTGACAGTAACATGGTAACATGTAGATCATATCTCTCAGTTGATGCAGATGATTACTGACAGTGTATTGGCATAGAATGATTGCTGTGTCCAGGCCTGCTATTATCATGACTGACAATACCACAAAGATGCCCATTTAGGAAGATCAGAAACTCTGTAAAATCCCATTGTGGCAATGCTAATGGAGGATGATTCCAACTCTGTCTCACAGGCAGATGGAAAATGGGGACTGCTGCTTACCCACTTCCAATATACTAGCCCTTGAAAGTATGTGACAACACAACTGTTCTGCTCTGACTTACAGTTTCTACAGGGCTAAATACATTTTGACTGAGAACACTGGAATGGCCATGTCCGCAAAGAATCTGAGGCTCATCCATAAGAGTGTGCAGCACATTTCAAAAGGGTGTGAACCAAGAGAATTATATATATTCCCCCGCCCCCAAAAGAACATTTACTGAATACTCTGTCATAAAGGACATTAATGTTACTCACCAAACTAAAGAAAGTAAATTTTAACTGAACTTTTTTAAACTCTGTCTTGCTCATATCTGTGCATTAATATCACTAAATGAAATAAATACTGACAAATACACACATATATTATTATAAACACCACTTTATTAACACTAAACATTACTCTGTGTTTCAACCCTTACAGGGTTATCTACAGGGAGTATAACTGATACATGCTGCTGCGTAACACAGTACATGCTGCACACTAAATTGAATTTTACATCTGTTGACTCATTTGGCTGACCTTGTTCCTACAGTGTATCATGAAACATGGAGTGACATACGGTGTTAATGAAGTAGTGTTTTAATAATATACATGAGTGCACTTGTCAGTATTTATTTGATATAAACTTTTTTAAATTTAACAATAAAACTCTACTTAAAAAATATAAACATAAAAAACGAGGCACAAAATATCAAATTTTGAGACACTAGGTTGTGCCTGGGCACACCTAACATACACCTGCATGAATGCCTATGCATTCATCCAGTCTCCTGTCCAATGGGTACCAGATGCTCTTATGACAGGGGGACGGGTGGGCAAAGCATAAAATTCATTACATCATGTACATGGAATGATACCAATAAGAGGCAGGATTTAAAGCAGGACAGAGAGCCATGTTCTATCAGCTAACTTCCACAATATCATTAATCAATTCCAGTGGCCTGTGACAATGCATTTTACACTATATCAATGGATTTCTCAATTCCGTCCATCATACAGTATTCCAAACAAAATATGTTTCAGGAAAAACGGTTTCTGTTTGGCTTCACCTTCTCAGATGGTACACCAACTAGATGTCCAGTTTCCAAAATGTGTCCTACTTGAAATACCTGACCATGGACAAAGTCCAGAAACCCAGCAGTACTAGGTATTACCAACAAACTATATTTTGATGCTTCTAGCATACTGATGGCAGTCTTCTTTTTGAGTTTCTGCACCTTGTACTGGTTAAATGTAACGATATTCTGGAAGAATATACTGACTGAATTAGTTGGGTGGGTGCTGAAGTGATACAAAGTAAAAATTTCTGTCAGTTATATATGAAGATTTACAGTATGGGCCAATCACAGCTACAGTGGGCAGGAGCGGGAGGAATGTCCCAAGAATGAAAAAGAACCATTCTTGAAATCTCACATCAGCATGGGAGAATCCTATCCTACTCTACCCACCCTCCACAGCTGTAAATGGCCAAGTACCTCAGACCATCTTATGTAACCAACAAACTTTTATCCTGGATCACTGCCACCCACACAAACCAATCCAGTCACCCTGATGATGGAAGCAGTATATTCCTGCAAAATGTTAGAACATCCAATCACTACATGGTACAGAAACCCTAAAGTAAGCCATCATCTGATCAACAGCTGCTGTGAAAACCAGACAACTTATATTACCATACTGGATAGATGTACCTAAAAAAGTGACAATTAATACTAGGGCCACTTCCAAGCTGATGCACTGAGCAAACCACCCCACTCCTTCTCATTATTGTACACAACACAGTGAATATACTCGTACCCCTAAAATGGCATTTCTTGAAGTGATGATTGCTCCTTTAACTTACAAAGATATTTATATATTCAGTTCATTTCAAAATGAGACTTCAAATTTACCCATAAATCTGGAATGAAAAAAAGCTTCTGTTCCATCCCACCACTCTGCATATCTATGGCTACAACGTGTTGGTACATTAATATTCATTATGTATCAAATAACAGGAAGTTCTTAATGCATTTGCTTCATGCTCAAAAAACAAAGTTCTTTCATGGGTGTTCTATTTCTTAAATACAAACACTATGAAATAAAAACATTACTGCCAAAAATGTCTAAATAAACAATGCGCTGAACAACGAAAGCACTCACATGACAAGAAATGCCCATTTAAAGGGGTGTCTGTGCCTGAACTCCAAAACCCAAGCCTTATTTCAGTGCAGTGGGGAGAAAAATGCATATACAAAATAAAAAATAATAAATAAATCAAATAAAGCCATTATTGGAACCCAAATTACAAAGTTTGAACAAATAAGTCAAACCCACAATATATTCACATGAAGGTACAAAGTATAATTAAAAACTCGCCACCTCAGTACATAATTTAATGTATGCCCAGGTTTAATAAAAAAATAAATATACAAAAATCTTCTGAAAATAGCTGTAATGCCTTCCTCACTGACACCTTTATTGACAACAAATATACATAACACATCTTACGACAAATTTCGCACAAGAACTAAGACCGAAAAAAAAAAAAAAATGAAGAAAGGATGAACAGGATGCTGTCTGTAATGCCAAGAACCTTGCACTGCATAGGTACAGTTCAGTGAGAAATGCTACCGCATTTTTAAAATTAAATGACAACGCAGCAGCAACAAAATAAAAAATAAAAATCCATCACTTGCAGCTCCATAGTTCCCAAACGACGGATCTTCAAACTCATACGCATCTTCGCTCGTCCCCAACTGCAGTATGAAAAAAAAATATAAACAAAAATTGGCACATTCAACAAAGTGAGGCCTCAACGACATGTGAATAAATTTGGAAATGCAATATAAAATAAACTGTATAATAATATGTATTTCCCATAATTCATATTAAAAAATAATTATGAGCAAAAGTCCCAACACGGAAGGGAAAATGGAAATCAGAAAATATCAGTCAAGTAAAAGCATGGTGTATACTCAACACTGCTGTAACAGTGTCGGAAAACACCACCCCCTCTCACACCTTTCCTAGGATTTATGAGTGAGTTCGTCTACTAACTTTAGTTCCAGTTGTACATATTGTAGCCTCCGCCCATGCCAATGGGATTGTACCGGTTATGAGTTTTATCAGGCCGCATGACGCCGGCGTAGCCTCGGCCTCCCAAGTAGCCACCACCGACACCCCGCACCATGCCCCCTCCTCGCCCGACACCCCCTCGACCCCGGACTCCTGCGCCCCCTCCAACACAATAACAACACATCACGCCATAATGGAATACTTTATCCTTTGTCTCTCTCTCTCTCACACACATAGCATGTTAATACATAATGAATCTGAAACATCAAAATGTACAACAATTTACATACAATAAGTATACAGTTAGGTATGCATGTATCCTTCACTTATTTTACATATATAAACTGGTTTAGACTGCAATAATACATGAACCTGAAAAGTACACTGTGAGCCTATGTACAAACTAGTGTTTCAGTTTTAACTATGAAGAAAAACAGAAGCAGACAATTGCTTCTGCCAGGGACACAAACACTATTATAATTCTTACATGTAACATTAATATACTAGTATTCAAACAAAATGGGGGAAAATTCCTTTGTACACTGAATAACTTGTTCAATTTAAACGATAAACATTTTTTCCAGTTCCTTATTCACTGCAATATAAACAAAACTGCAACTATCCACATCTAGTCAAAATCAGTTACAGCAGAGACTAATATTAAATTACATCACATGAAATAAATCTTCTGTACACTTTCCATGACAATTTAAAAAACAAACAAAAAGTTGATCCTTAACTCAAGCTCCAAGTGGGGCACCAATTAGAACTGAATATAATAATTCTGCCTACATGACGATGGGAGAGTTACGCCAACAAGAAACAGGAGGGCACCTACCACAATGACAGAACTATGCAGGCAGCTCTACTGATAGCTATATATCCTCATGCTTTGATGCTGAAGCCAATTAGTAGAGCACTGACAAGCTGCAAGAATATTCATTATCAATGTCAAGTAAGTAAATAAATAAATAAATACATAAATAAAAACATACATATATAAATTAATTTTTTGTTTGTTTTTTAAATACCCGAGCCACTGGTTAATACTGATATGTTCTTTTCTTGGTATACAAACCCTCGCCTCCTTTTTGCACAAGGAAGAAAGAAATAAAAATGCAGTATCAGTTCCTTCATTAAAACATCAGATTCAGTAACTTGTGTCTACAGGCTACAACGGAAAAAACACTGCACAAGAAACAGTCCTGCATCATGACTTGATGTACCGTAAGCAGTAACAGTTCAGAAGCTAGCAACATGTAAAACAAGTTCCTCAGTAATACTGTTGTTAATACTTTCTCTGCAGGAAAATATTTTCCTGCTTCTGCGTCTCCCACAGCAGCCAGCAGGAATACAGCAAACTGATCTTCAAACTAGCAGCTCTTTACTTGTTCACAAGTGATAGGAGTTTATGGTTCTATAAAAAATGACATGTTAAGCATCCTGATACCACTGCCATGACAGAACAGACCCAAGTGGAATGCAAGTCAAAGAAAAGTTAATTTACAATTGAATTAAAGGTTCTTGTGGGGACTTGTCTCCCATCTGTGCAGTCTTTCAATCACATATGACTGCATTCATTCTCACTAAATCCATTTTCTGAAATACAACTGAAACAACTAACCACAATTAATTCCATACAAGACAGGCTCGGTGACACAGAAAGCAGGCATCTAACTATTTGGCCACAGATGGGGCAACTTTCTAGCTTATTTAGTACTGTACTTGACAGGAAGGCAGAAACCTGCACCAGGACATACTTAAAATTTTTCAGTTAATTATGAAAATGAACTTAAATGCTAGCAATTACAACAGTCTAGCACAGATCAGTAACCAAACCAGGACTACAGGTCATTAATTCTGAATTATAATACCATGAAACTAGTTAACAGTGAGTAGTGGCACCATCACCAGGATATAAAGAGACTCCATTAATACAGTATAGAGATCACTGCCACATAATATAAACAAGTGGAGGAAAGGGTTTTGACAATCACACTTTTATAACACTGAGAACTGGAAGTAGGACAGATGAAAACAAGAAATCCAGAGATATGTAATTGAGAAACATTTTAAAGTGACAACTTGTAAGCAGGAGACAGGAACATGATATTAAAGTGACCTTTAAAACATATTACTGTTATCATCATCATCATCATCATGCTGATGTCAACTGCACTGAAGTGCCACAGGATCACATAAAATGGTAGGCTTTGGTATACCAGTCGTTTGTAATATCAGTAAGCACAAGGAATAAATCCTTCAGAAATTAAGATAAACTTCACAATAGTACTATGCTAGTGACAATTATATAGTCTACAAAATACACTACCAACTGTATGCAGAAGTTCATTCTAATTATGATTCTTATCTCATACCTATACCTATCTGCAGTCACTAAACACTACAGAGAAGTACAAAATGTACACCTGACCCTTTTTTTATGCCTTTTAGCTCTAATGCCCCTTGCCAATTTACACCACTTCTTAATCTGTGCTCTCTCCCTTTTGGTTTAAAACCCTTTGGTTGGCTGCATACTTGGATGCTGATGGAAGAGCACGAATATCACAGCACAGAACAAAACTGGGAGGCTGTTACCTCACTGTAAACTACATCAGTCATCATGCACTCACTGTTTAGTTCAGACCATGTGGTTTCTTTGCATTAAGCCTTTCTTTTTTGTTCTACCTACAAACACCATGAATATACACCCAATCAAGGTGGGGGAAGTGGGACAATTATGAATATTCACAGCAATAATCTTAACAGCAGCAATAGGCAAGATATGAGTATAACAAAGTGACTGTATAGTAAGGTCTGTGACATTAAATTTGATTAGCCATGACAGAACATCTGTGACAGTGACTATGTGGTAAATCTACCATCTGTGACAAGCCTGGTAACTATGAACTAGGCTGGAGCAGAAAAACCGAGATAACAAATAACACAACCCCTCACCTCTCACCACACCTATCTACAATAAACTGGCATGACTGAAGCCCTAACAAACTGAAGCAAGAATTTTAATGATGGTAACCCAGTGACTGAGTTGTAAAGGCTGTGGGAGTGCATTTTGTCATCCATGACAGCAATGATAAAGAACGTGTACAATCCGGGGCAATGTATGCAAGTTGTTTACAATTCCTTTTCAATTTACAGTTTAGAATTTAATATTAACTATTTCCACATTAATATCTGTAACACAATAATCATATAATAAACATGTATACATATAGTGCATATGAACAGGCTGTCACTGGTATAACTGCCCCTAACCCCTACTTAGTCCATTATTTCTTATAGAAATACTCTTTATTTACTCCTTTTCGATTTACACCCACATTTCAAGAACACAACTAGGGCATAAAACAAGGGTAATGTTTAATGGCATTTCTGACGACCACAGATACACTTATGTTCTACATGAAGTAGACTGTCATTTAATATGGTTTTATTTCAATATCAAGAGAAGCACCATTGTTCTTATCACTGAGAACAACAGAAGCATCGCACATGCCCAATGAGTCACATCGCCTGTATTCCTGAATAATGCCACAATTTTGATTGACCTATTTGGTTCCCTCATCCTTTTCCCTCAGGGTTATCCATTTTGCACTAAATAATTTTAACATCCATCAGAAACACATCTGGAATTAGTAAAAATTAAATTTAGGAGTGAATAAGACAAATATGATTAATAAAGAGGTAAAGTTCAGTTCATAATGTAGCTATTAATGCACATTTACTCCATTACAAATAAAATTTATATCATTTGACTTAATAGAGTTAAAGATACACTTATCCTCATACAAACTGTGAAGGCAAATGTGGGGCAGCAGAGGTATAGCTCCACTCGTTCTTAGCAACATTCATATTTACCAGATCTTAACAACTGGGTAAAAAAAACCCATTACCTATTGAGGGGGAGGTTGGGTGGCCCAAAAGCCAGTATGAATGTTGTAGATGAGAAAAATCTCTCACCCTTGTCAGGATCATTTAAATGAAAAGGAAATAAGTATAAGTACAATAAGATACCTAATACTGTATTCTGTAACACAAGTGACATATCATTCATTAGATAAAGCAGACAATGCTGTCTATGTGTTACTTCATAACTAACACTCTTGTTTTACATCTCATCAACACCTCTTTTCTATACCAAACAGCCTGAAGGCCAAACATGAAAATGTGGTACTCCAAATGGCTTTCTCCCATATGCAAGAAGTGTTACAACTGAGTATGACAGGAACTGGATGAAAATATGCATTGCACAAATGTAAATGCTCATTCATAGGATCATATAAAGTAGCCATTAGAACTGTCAGATCCACATGAATAATGAAGGACACTTGACAATTCTTCATTACATATCCAATACCAAAGTACATGGAAATCCAAAAAGTGGTTCTCATGTTGTTATATTTATAACAGGCATTATGGATATGCCATAAAAAGCCTTGAAAATTATGTTCTTTAGAAGCAGATGGAAGTTTGGACCCTGTTTTGATAAGTATGAATATATATTAACATTCACAGGGCCACATGAGTAAGCAAGTTTACATGAATCATGTATGATGCAAATATTATTTGTGTTACTAGCTAACAAAATTTTGGTTTGATACAACTTTGAAAAGGGACAGGATTCACCACTAGAATCAATAAAAAATGCCTTTGTTGCAAAGGAACCAGTGCTTCTTGCTACATACGTGGCTTGTTAAGACTACTTCGGCCTACATACACAGGACAGTCAGTGACATCCCATTTTCGTTTACTTCATGCTATTTACAAGTTAAACATGCAAACATTTAACCAAACTTCACAACACTGCTCAAGGCAGTGTCACTTTCAGTATAGCCTCCATCGCCATCAAAAGACTTCTTCCACCTTTGAAAAGAATACACATTCCTGCCCAAATAAATACTGCTCTCATTCTTATGCAGCCACTTATGCACGGCATTCTGTACTGCCTTGTCATCTGCATAGTGGTGTCCTTGCAGGCTGTCTCTCAAATGGCCAAACAGACAAAAACCTGATGGTGTGAGGTCAGAATTTTAAGGTGAATGCAACAACACTGTCCATCCAAATTTTGTGATGGGCTCAGTGATGCAAAAACTTGTGGGACAAACTCAATACAGGCAAAAATTCAGACTTCTTAATGTCTCAATATATTGGCTAGAGTTCACTATTCTCCCCCTAGGTGAGTTCACAAAAACAAAACCATTCTCATTCCAAATACAGTAACCATTACTTTCCCAATGATGGCACCCTGTTGAATTTCTTCTTCCTTTGGGATGTTGTATAGTGTCATTTTATCAACTGCTTCTTTAGCCTGGGTTAAAAACCAAAGACAAAATTTTAATCCATGACAGTTTGCAAAGGGGGTACACAGTGGCACAGTTGGTTGAGGCACTGCACTACAGGCTGGAAGGACGCGGGTTCAATTCCCGATGGGGTCATTGGAATTTTTCATTGACATAATCCTTCTGTCCACACTATGGCCCTGGGGTTGACTCAGCCTCTAACAAAAACGAATACCAGGAATATTTCTTGGGGTGTAAAGACAACCAGTGCGTAGGACTGACAACCTTACCACTTTCATTTGTCAACTGTCTTGAAATCTGGGAGACTCAATCTCCTGGAACCTTCAGGGCCTGTCGAGGCCTGTAATGGGATTGCTTTACAGTTTGCAACAGAAGCCTTTACATCCTGTGCCATGTAAGTATAAAATATCAGTGGTGATTACTTTCCTTGCCTCTTTGTCAGCATCTGTCAGCATTTGTGGCACCCATTGAGTAAAGAAGTTGGAATACCCAAGGCCTTCAATGACTGGCATTGCACTGCTTTACCAATGGACAGGTATATTTCATCTGCTATACAAGTTGCCAAC
>Ga0209628_10002926_pt1 | contig 11784 bp, 5 predicted proteins | sample TergutCu122P4_FD_187285 | JGI IMG/M metagenome (GOLD analysis project Ga0209628, IMG submission 187285) | Cubitermes ugandensis P4 segment gut microbial communities from Kakamega Forest, Kenya - Cu122 P4 (SPAdes) (version 2) | ecosystem: Host-associated > Arthropoda: Insects > Digestive system >...
CTACCCCTAAGAACTTGCCCAGGATGCAGCGTACCAGAGCTATACCAGTCGACTGACTGAGCTCTGGTCTCTGTCCAGACCGGCCCAAGGGCTGAATACCTATAATAATAATAATCCTAAGCGATATTTCTTTGCCATTCTGGTGATGTACAGTACATGTAACATTACCAGAAATAAAAATGAGAGAAAACTTTGAGATTAACTCTATGGCATAACCAAAAACAAATTCAAATGTCCGTAAAAAAAAGTCTTGCTATACAGTTATTTGTAAATTGGGAATATTGCATGTAAAGTAAAGCTGATGTTTCCCTTGGCGTCAAGATCTTTTGTAGCATGGACTAATTCTTATTGTAGCCTTCTACATTAAAACACAACGCTGTTAGGTAAAAGTAAGGCAGGTGGTGTATATAGTAACTATTCCCCTGGAAATTTAGCGGCTCAAAAAATCAGGGAGAAAGAGACGATCCTTTTTTCGGTAACGACTTCAGGTGCTATTCACATTAACGACATTGCCAAGCAATACTCTGGACCAAAAAGAACAAACATAAAAAAGACTGATTCATGCAGTCAGTAACAGAGATTAGCCATCTTCTAAAAAGAGTCACAAAACATCAATAAACCAATAAGTTTAGCACCAGCAGACTCAGTCACTTGTTCTTATTCTGTTTGCTTCTACATTGCCATAGAGAACTCCATTCTGTGGTGTAATATCGACATATATCTTGGTTTCTCTCAGCGTTTAAGAAAACTTTGAGATTGTTTCCAATATCCGGCTTACCACTACGTGCTTCTCATGCAGCCACTACCCAAAAAACAATCAAAATGTTGCCCATTTCCATAAAGACAACCAAATTATGATTCCGAATAATGAATTTCGAATGTAAGAAGCAACAAAAATCATGTACCCTTATCTAAACCCAGTCACTCCGGTCTAACGGAAGTAGAAGTTTACTCAGAAGAAGCAGAAGTCAAAGCCAGAGAAACTTCTAATAACGTGACTGTCTTACTCTTCCGAAATAGTGTCTGTGTTTTCTCCCATGGTTTTATTTTTACATGTATACATACTCTTCTAATATTATTTTTTTGGTGTAAGACATAATATTATTCGCATGTTGGATTGCCTTCATGCAAGTTTTCTATCTGCAAAATAAACTGCAGAAAATGCCAATAAACTCTACCCCGCTTTGATTTAGTTTCATATCCGCGAAATTGCCGTGATGTAATACAAGAAGGAGCCGAGCTACACACAGGTGAGTATTCGAGGTATTGAAGGTACAGCGTAGTAACCGAAGGAATGACACAGTGAGTAAGATTTTTTTTTTGCGGATATGCCTTACTGAAAAACAAATATAAGTGACTGAGAGCAAATAAGGAAAGGGATGTTAGACTACGTGAATGCTGCAAGGAATATTTTACTGCGTGACATTAAATTAAAAAAAAAAAAGCCACAAAGAACAAAAGTGAAGACACGTGTCCTCTTGAGTGGAGCATCGCTTGCTAATGCACATCTATTACACTTTTCTTAGCGTGTATTTAATCCTCAGTGTGCCACAAACTGCACTCATTTTGTCTGAGTCTGAGCTTCTTAAATTTGCCTTTATGCATTGAAGGATGAGAATAACAGACAAACACAGAAAATATAGTGTTTTCATCCATGTCTTATACAAAAACATTTCTCGGTTTCGTGGACAGATTCATGAAACAACTGAATAAGTATGTTTTAGGAAAAGATGGGTAACTTCGTCGAATTAAACCATGCGTACAATAACGTCATACATATATAATGCTACATCAAGAACAAGACAAAGGTAAGTTGCGGTAAAAATTGGAAATTGTTGTTTTTTCTCGCTGGCTCTTACTTTGGCTGATCTCGATGGCGCCTGTCGACATTGTTCTCTACTGTTCAGCCAGTATGCCTGAAAGTGTATCTCCTATTTGCATTTGGGACACTGAATATTCGACAGCACCACAGGGCAAGTGCAATGCTTTCACTGTGTAAGTATTTTCTGCCATAGGGTATTTGGTGACTGTAGATTCAAAGTTTAATGCTCTCAAATACCTTAATACAAATTGTCAGGTAAATTCATTTGTTGTCATAAATACTGTCTGAGGTGAAAGATATTTCGGGTAATATTTTCAACTTACGTTGGCAAATAAATAGTCGGGCTCTCTCAATTTTAAAGGAAGGAGCCTGTTACAGGGCAGTTTTACGCATCTTGTAGCAACGATAATATTTTCAAAGCCGAATTGACGCAGCAGATATCTACCAAAGAAAACACACGGAAGACTACTAGAAAATTGTTATTTTCCAAAAATATTCACAAAGCGTGCACACATGCTGGCATTCCAAGCAATGCTGTCTTCGTTTTAATAAAGAGAATGTTCCGCGAAACGTGTACCAAACTTCAGGATGTCAATATATTTATTTTGGGTAAAAGGTCTGTATGTCTGATCGTCAATTATTGTAACGTTACGAGCGTGTTGATGTCCGCAACACTTAAAAGGGTGTAACTGACAATTTTAAGAAGACTGTTGTGTGATACTGTACAATATAACAAGAAAGCTGTGTGACAGATAAGACAACATAGGAAACATATTAATTAAGAAGTTTTTGTTTTTCGGATAATTTATACATTTACATCTATGCGGGCAGTGGACTTCATGATTCTCTGCAACTGTTCTCTTGTCTGCGAGGTTTGGTGGCAATCCATGTAATTCACGTGCCGCCCCACCAGTCACCAAGGATCTAGTGGCCTCGCCTGCCAGGCTTGTGAAAAAAGAACAGTCAAACAAGCAACAGGGGTAATGGCGATTACGGCAGTCCCGTACTTGCCGAAAGACTTGCCTCTGTTAATTGTGCTGTGAGAATCGTTTTTACGTACAAATACCAGACGGGAGAAGTAGGGGTACGAAGAAGTGGTGTTTATCAGAGGCGAAAGTAAGCGTGAAGCTGGTTCGTAAAATCTGACACCGTAGAGTATCACGAAGTACCTTAACTTGCTAGCGACGACTATCGTGGCTCCTCCTAGTAACGCCAGAAACGCCAACGACAACTTTCGATGACTTTCATTTCGCAATGTTGACAAGCCCTCTCTTTCTATCCGTACAATGTCTCAACACTGAATGAATCATGAAACCAGTCCTGTGTCATATTTGTGCGTAAACGCTTAGCTAGCTAACAGAGGTACCCTAATTAGCCCTGAATGCATAAGTGTCATAAGTCTTGAAAACGTACTGTGCAGTTAGTTTAATCTTGCATATAGTAAATGGAATGGAATGTTTGGGTCATAAAACCTTATGGTATTACTAACAGGCAGCTGAGTAACGGTGTTTAGGGAGGGGGAGGAAACATTTCCATCAAGTACTTTGTAGAAATTCCGTCTTCTCTCAGATGATATTGTGCTGTTCTATCCCAGTAGTTGCACTACAGATTTTCTCAAAGCAACGTGAGGTTTCGCTTGTGAAACGGGCTCGTCTGCTGTCTCAGAATCAAATACGAGAAATCGCAATGGATTCGTACAGCGACGAGGAGGAATGTTACGCATCTGAAGACACGGAAGACGAAGAGGAACCACGCCCACCTGCGCGACGGTCTTCCATTTCGCAGCCTCGAAGTCCAGATTATTCCGCCAGCAGCTCTGAAGATGAGGATGATGTTGGTAATATGGCAGGTCAACAGCCACAACCCTCCCAGTGGACACTGCCCCCTAAACCCCGAAGGCGTGTAGTGCACACTTTTACTGGGGCTCCCAACGGGAAAAGCAGTGAAGCTGCACACATTACTCCGGCAGAGTCCACTCCACTTAGCGTTCTGCTGCTGTTCTTCGCGGAAATTATTACTTTGCTGCTTGTGGAGACGAATCGCTACTACCACCAGTTCTTAGACAATTATGACAACAGACCTTCTCCCCAACGTGAGGTGAGAGAAGCAGAAATGTTTGCATTTTTGGCTCTGACAATACAGATGGGACATAAAATTCAAGACAGACTGGAGGACTACTGGACGAAACTGAAACAACTTTGCACTCCATTCTATGGACAAACGATGACACGTGCTAGGTATTGTCACATGCTACGCTTTCTACATTTCACGGACAATATTATGAATGGAGTTGACAGGACAGATGACAGACTGTGGAAAGTACCAGACTTGTTTGAAATTATAAGGACGAACTTTTCAAAACTTTACAATCCTTCCGAACATTTGGCAGTAGGTGAAGTCATTGTGAAATTCAAGGGAAGGATATTATTCAAAGAGTACATTCCGAAAAAACGCAAACGTTTCGGCATCAAAATGTTCAAACTATGCGACTCTACTGGATATACATATGACATGAATGTTTACCTCGGTAAAGACAACAAAAGGCGGCACAACACCTGACAGCAACCCACGCTACAGTGACTAATCTGACAAGGGGGTAGAAGGATTTGGCCACAAACTGTACACGGACAACTTCTTTTCCTCCCCTGACCTGTTTGATGACTTGGTCCAGAAAAAAAAATTCTTGTTGTGGGACTGTGAGACTGCATAGAAAGGGCATGCCCAAGGACCTCAAACCCAAGACACTAAGAATGAAACGCGGTGACATTCGAGTTAAGGACCAGGGGTGACTGGATAGCTGTTGTGTGGAGGGACAAGACAGACATTTGCCTGCTGACATTCACGATCCACCCACAGAAGGCGATTATTGCGATGAACACGTGGACGCGATAAAGCCGTCAATTGTGGCGGATTATAACCGTCACATGGGGCATGTTGATAATACAGATAGGGTGGCCAATAGCTACGCGGCCAGCCGTCGAACATGGAAGTGGACAAAAAAGCTCTTTTTCCACCTGTTGGACCTGGCCATTGTCAACAGTTACATCATTTTATCTTCATGTGGTGGGAAGAAAATCTCACACATATTTTCGAAACACCCTTATCAGAGAGATGCTGGCACGGGCTGGGCATGAGCCACGAGCATCCATGCCTGTAGGGAGACCAGCCTCATCTTGTAAAAACATCGGAAGACTGGACACACGTCATAATAAGCACTGGCCTGTCCGTAATCACAAGAAAGCCCGATGTCGCGTGTGTTCAGCGGGGGGCGTGAGGCGAACGGTGATACTCAGATGTGTGAAGTGTGACATGGCGCTTTGTGTTGACCGAAACTGTTTTCAGGTTTATCACACGAAGATCAATTTATAAGACATCTTTTCATCCGTCTTCGGTGCAAACAGTTGAAGCCTCGACCACTATGTAACTAAAAGAACATGTATATTTAAAAGTTTGTTTAGAAACTTATCTTCTCCATTAAGCAATAAGGAATTTTTAGCAGTTTAAGGCATTCTGATCAATGTCTGTTTCCTTCCCCACAAAATGATTTTTGTTTCACAAATTTGGTTCTCGAAATATTTAGGTTTTTCGAAAAGCATGCGCAAAATTTAAATACCCCGCAGAATAATTCGGCTAGCTGGACTTACAGATGGGATGTAACTCGGCGTTTAAATCGTTAAAGCGCTTGTAAAACAGTAACTTGATAATCCAACATATGTTGATATAGCATTTTACTTAAATTGAGTCATAAAATTACGTTCTGAAGTTTGGTACACTTTTCGCGGAACATTCTGTATCTTGGAATGTATCGAAACAATCTTAATATTAACACACAGAGAGCACTTGCTTCACGCAGTGCCTCAATTGGTCTATTTGAAGAGAAACATGGAATCCAGTTCAGAGAAGTGTAAAAGGATGTAAGGACTTTACTTCGTTTCGTTTTCCACGTCATCAAAAAATTATTACTTTCCATTTGTCATTTATTCCAAAACACCCAAAAGATGAAAAGTCAGCAAAAGTTTGTAGATCTCTGGAAGAAAAATCGATTATTGTTACTTGATAATTGATTCATAGAGGAAGAAATCTCTTACAAATGTCCGAGTGAAGAAAGTTTCGTACCACGAGGCCAAAAACAGAAAGAAAGTTGGTCTGCATTAAAATGACGGGTAGGGGGCCTGCTACGAGAGAGATAACACGGACGGCTGGATTCAGTGCCTTCTGACTGCAACAATTCCCAGATATTTTGTTAGCGACCCAGCGTTTCAAATTTAGTCTACCTGAAAATTCATAATTTTTAAATTTGAGGAAAATTAGAAATAAGATTTTATTTTGTAAATTACTAACATATTATTAGTAGTCGGTGAAAGGGGTACAATTTCAAGTACAATTGCAAAAGTACAGGCAGTCAATTCAAGCAGAAGACGAAGTGTTGTTTTGCCTTTAATCGACTTTCTATTAGGAATTTCACAATGCAATCCATGAAGAATTCCTCGAAACCAATTTTTTGGTCGCGACAGAACCTTTGGGAAGGTCTGGTACCATTATAAGTGCGAAAAAGTAAGTATCCTCAAATATGTTTTTTATGTGATGAGGATTGTGCCTAAAGAAGTGAGAATGACATGTGATTTACACATTTATGTATCCTTTAATATTTATTATTTAAACACATTTAGACATAGGGTAGTTTGTCAATAGCGTAAATTAAAATTATTGTTTTCAAGTTAGTTCATGGTGTCATTTTAATTTTCCTGTTTAAAACACAAAAATAGTTCTTAAGCATCTTTTATATTTAAAACGTCCTGACTTTGTTGTAGTCGATTAGGTACTTGTTTTATAAGTGATTTCAATATTAGTACTTTATCCAAGTATCGAAACATCTACCTGAATTGTCTCTTTATCGGGTTGAACGACATTTACACCTGTTTTAGATATCCATTTCTTAAGTAACGATAATTTCGTAGTTATTAAATCGGGCTGGCATTATATCGTATTCGAAATTTTCACTTTCCAGGAAAGTTTCATTGTGCCTTTAAGAACGTGTAAGTTTCTTGAGAAAAAAGTAATTGGTGTATTGGTACGGACTTTAATCTGCTTATAGTTTGGCGATATGGTTACAGATGTTAATATGAGCAAAATGTAAACACTGGTGCCTGACATGCCTCACTTACTTGGATTCATGCTCTCACGGATGCCTCTGTGAACACACTGTACTGGAATGTTGCCTTCGTCTTCGGTGTGGAGGGTGGGATCAGTGCTTTCTTCCGAGACTTTGTAAATGTCTACCAGAATGCATGGCGTCACATCCCACAAGAAAGTATCATTCAATGTTCCACTTACTAGCGAATTTGCATGGGTGAAAAGGTTTGCCATTCCTGCGATACAGAAACGGTTAGGTGACTACAGGATGTGATCTTAAAACTGTGTGACTGTCAGTACCTTACTCAACGCACTTGGACAAACGCAGGGAGCACATAACAGAAATCCATTTAAAAATATAACTTCTTTAGGCTTTTGCGGGACTAAAATATGCAGGAGAGCGAAATAAATAGACATATCTCTATTTTATTACGTGTAAACTGTGATGGGCGAGGCATGTAGCTCGTATGGGGAGACTTGAGGGAAGAAACAACCGGGAAGACCCAGGCGTAGATGGGAAGAATCTTAAAATGGATTTTCAAGATGTGGGATGAGAGGCAGGGACGGGATTGATTTGGCTCAGTTTAGGGATAGGTGGCGGTCTGTAGTGATTGCGGTAATGAACCTTCGGTTTTCATAAAATGCGGTAAATTTCTTGACTAGCTGAGGATCTGTTAGCTTCTCAAGGACTCCGTTCCATGGAGTTAGTTTAGTTGGTTAGTACTCTGTTGGTTTTTTCATCAGGCATGGAGAAACCAGAGGAACAAAAAACCATACGACCTACTGACCGGCATATAAGACCGGGCACTACGATTTTTTCTATCCAAGATTCATCCATCCATCCACTTACCCAAGCATCCAGTAGTACTGAAAGGGAAGTGGGGACAACGACGTTCCCTTTTCTTTGTTTCAAGACTGTTGTTTAGATATGTGGCCGTGTACTTTGAATTAGGATTTGGCCCGGCAGCGCTGACACACAAAAGGTAACACAGACACCGAATTAATGGGAAACGTATTCTTCCCGCAGTGGAATTCGAATTTATGATTACAGCGTTCGAGCTACAGAAGACAATACACACCTTACTCATTGCGGTCAATGTGATCGACCCCAAATATTATCAGCGAGGTGAAAACAAAGATGAAGATATGATGATTATGGATCACACATGGGAAGAAGAAACACGTCTAAACAATGTCAGTTATAATAAGAGAAATGAAGAAAGAACGTTACCATTGAAATTAGTCTTATGAACTTCGGTGAGAGAGAGTCGGTTTTATGTTTGCCAGTCTAGATTGGGCTATACTGGCAAGTTTTTTCCAATGTGGGAAAACTTTACGATTTTATAAAGACAAGGAATTTCTTGATCATCTGAGCGACTTCACAAGTAAGACACTCTCCTGTGGAGTTAATGTGGTGTTGTCACGTGCTGTCAATCTAAAGCTGGCACATTTAAAACTGGTAACTTCCATGAAATTGTTTCATGTGTGTTGCCACGACCTCATTGTATGGCCATGAACAAGGTTCAGTAAATACGGTAATGAAGCTACTAGCTGCACGAAGATAGAAATAATATGAGCGACTATTAGCGTGTGAAGACGTAGTCTTCTGTGGAGTTCGTTATAATCCCTTTTAGTAAAAAAAAGTTGTGATGTGAAATTCTCAATGCCTTCTGGCTTATGAAGCCATGTAGTTTTGCAGAAGTATCAACGATACGGTAGAATATACTGTCTTCAGGATGCAAGACGGAAGTAGCAAGTTCCACCGAACCACTTGTAGCTATCGACCAATCTACACGGTGTCACACGCAAGAAGACAGCAGTCTCGTTTGTACTGAGTGGGTTTTCTGTTTCCAGGACAGTAACAATTTATACTCAAAAGGGCAAGGAGAAACGAACAGGAAAAAAAGACAATTAAAGATGTTCTCAAGCCTATTTTAATTCTCACTTTACGGCGAAGAGCACGCTGACTTAATGAAGTTGTGCAGCAGAATTAAAGGAAGAAACGTAGAGGCGAAAGTGATTGGAAAATTAGGACGGTAATGATCTAAGAATTTTAAACAAACAGCTGATAACACTTGGAAAGTTAAGTAGATAGAAATCTTTAAGTTCGTTCGGAATAAACAGAAAATATTTGATATTCTGAGTTACTGGCCATGTTTTTCGCACGCTGGCAACGAAATCTGCAAACACGATTATGTTGGTTTCGAGAAGACACTCCGTTCGTCGGTCCGTACGTAACAACCCGAGAAGTAGTAAACAGATCTTCATGCAATTAGATATTGTTTGGTTGTACTAAAATTTGTTGATAAACATCAGTTTTCTTAAAATGGGATAAAAACACGGCTATTTTATAAAAAAAAATACGTGCATGCCTGAACGCTTCTCTGACGTAAAATAGGCGACTGGAGAAATGTGTTATAGGGTTATGTTAAGACATACAAATGAAGAATGAAATTTAATTCTACGTTTCATATGTCAAGTCCATTATTTGTATTATAGATATGTTTTTAAATGTTGCAAAAATCATTGGCGAAACATGGTCTGTTGGTCATTCTATGCGGAAGGTGTAGATTGCCTTCGTCTTACCCCTCCCCTTCACCAAGAAACTAACAGTCATTCAGCATTGCCCAAGACAGCAATTTCGAAAACTGTAAATAATAATAATAATAATAAAGATAATGTAAATGTGATCAAACAGAAATCACTAACTCTCTGCAAAAGAAAAAAAGTCTAAAAGTCTCTATTTATGTATTTTGGTCACATAAAATTAATTTCTCTTTCTTTATTTTCCTTGTTTAAACTCTTCGAGTTAGGTAAGGGGGCGGGGTATTCCGCTGTTTATTATCGTTAGTTTTTCCATCACACTTCTACTTAAGCTTGGCACCCCAACAAGTACTGAACACGCTCTTTTCAAATTTACTCACTACCATTCTTCAGAGAAAGATTTGTTATTAAAGGACAAAATAATTGAAAACTAGTTTTATGCATGACGCTAATGCCATCTTACAAAACCTTACAAGAAAACTCGTCTTATACTTCAGCAATCACTCGTGCACTACTTTCGCGGCAAACCCCCTTCCTTCAAATTCCAATTTGAAAATGACGAGATTTTTTCGAAAAAAAAAACATCAATAAACTTCACGGAAATGTACAACAGCCCTCATGACGGTACTGTCTTAGAATGTTTAGTACCAGCATATAATACTGAACAATAACCCCATTTCCCTTTAGTGGGCATGGTGTCATAACGAAGAGAGTTCCAACACCGCCGTGACTCTTCAAGAAATAATTTGTTTTCTGAAGTATTCTGTGAGTAACTGCACGATAACGCAGTAGATTACAAGGCCTTTTTGAAGCCTATTTATGATAAGATATGTTTAGAGATTATAGAGGACAAAAGGCTCTGTGTTATTTGACGGATTAAGAGTAACTATTAGGAGACAAAGCAGCCGTTTTGCACTGCGGACCACACAGAATAATCTTCATTTCTAGCTACTATATCCGCGTACAAAGCTTTCATAACTTAATACTTTGTAATGGTAAAAGCTCGTCAGAGTTGACGGCAAATACACCGTTTCTTGAAAATATGCCACATTCTGTTACAGTGTTCACGGGAAACAGTAAGGAGAGCGGACGAAAATAATACCATATGTTCTCATGAGTGACACTTACTGAAAAAAGTAGTGTAGTACAGCTTTTAATTGGTTGTTCGCAGACTGATGCAGTTCCATAAATTGTAGTTAGAATTGCCGTACTTAATTTTTAACATACTTCAATAAGTTAGGAAGCATATGCATAATAAAACATTCTGGACCGTTCTGTGGTTATTTCAAATACTGTAAGCTTTTACGGGTGAAGTGCATTGACAAAAGAATGTATTTATTTCCTCCAACAACTTTATTCCAAAAATATTTCCTTGCTCCAAAAAATATTTTAGCTTCTAGCGCCCGAGTTTGGCACAGAGGATTTTGAAAGAGTCCTCTGTATTTTTTTTTATTTGAACCGTAATTTGAACGTGTTTATAGACGTCATTACTACCAAACAACATACAGGTTACGGAAGTGTGATTCCACCGAAGATGCCGTGCAGTTCGGTGGACGAGTTCCGAAACTTCTGTGGAATCAATTGTGGAACATTACAATATGGTATATATTTTAGTGGACTTAATATGTAGGCCTACTGTTTGCAATACAGTTAATGTTCATGGTGTAAACATATGAAATTTGCGGTTGAGTGGACAACAATGTCGCTTCATAAAGAAGAGGTTCGTTTTGATAACTCGGGCCTAAGGCGTGTAATCCTGATTTCTTTCGTGGCAATCTTCAGTCTTCCCAGAAAGACGCCGCGGTATCAAATTCGTCCACGAATGGTCCTTCCTACGCCACTTCCAATGTATTATTAATTGATCGTCTTGATATGTATCTGAATTATAAGTGTTTCGTCTGATTAACTGATAGCGTCGGTAAACAAAAAATAGTTTAAATAATAAATAAATACTAAATCGTTAGCAATATTCAGAAAATTTGTCCGGGCGCTTGGTAAATAGAGTGAAATAAAAGTAGACCGAGGAAATCGAGTTTAATTTCCGGCAGGTACAAGCTTCTGTTCTGTATCCACTATGTCTAAACCACTCCTGGGGCCCATCGATTCTCCTGAGTAAGGAGAACAGTGGAACTGACCGTTTGCCACCACCAGAGCCGAAGGTAAGAAAGCGTGTGCTATACGCCAGTTATAATAATAATAATAATAATAATAATAATAATAATAATAATAATAATAATTATTATTATTATTATTATTATTATTATTATTATTATTATTATTATTAT
>Ga0209628_10002927_pt1 | contig 11783 bp, 8 predicted proteins | sample TergutCu122P4_FD_187285 | JGI IMG/M metagenome (GOLD analysis project Ga0209628, IMG submission 187285) | Cubitermes ugandensis P4 segment gut microbial communities from Kakamega Forest, Kenya - Cu122 P4 (SPAdes) (version 2) | ecosystem: Host-associated > Arthropoda: Insects > Digestive system >...
ATCTTGCTCAAGCTATATATATATATATATACAATTAATGGGACAAATTCCTTTCTATATAAGTTGATCCGTATCATCATCAAAAGAACCTGCCGCTGTACTCGAAGCTTATCCTCAGTCACTTTACTCGAAGTCATGTGTTTATTGCCTCTCATTCTAATGTTTACGTATTTCAGTCTCGTAAAGTTACAGTTTCAAAACGCACATTCTCTGTTAATCATAGACATTAAAGCCATTCTCCTACCCGTTTGTACGAATTAATCAAATATCTTTAATATATCTGCAACATATTTCGACCTCTCCGGGTCACTGTCAGACAGTTCACTTTAGTACGAATGGAAACATAAACTGCTTTACACGTGATAGTATGAGAAAAATTTATAAGCAATACTAAATTTAATTTGAAAGATGACTAAGCAGTACATGATTACGATATATATCTTTATTATTTAAATGAAATACTGCTGGAAAGATAGTGTTAAAACTTTTTCTAAATTGTATTCTGACTTTAACACAGCTCAATAACACAAACATTAATTGCATTGGTGGAAGTAGTTAACTTATCAAAGAAATACATTTCATTCGTATTCAAAGGAAATGCTGCGTGCAGATACTCAAACAGCACGTAATGCAAGCTTAAAATATACATTATAGAGTTCTGGTCAAGGGAAATGCAGAGAGATGCTTTTTGAAGTGTATAAAGCACTTTACAGCGAAATAAGAATGTTGCATTTTTAGACAAGTTTTGTTGTCTTAAACTTTCAAATGATATTTCACATTGACGTCATAGTTAATATCATACTCGCAGTCTTTGATGCTTCCACTCTTACTGCATTGAAATTCTAGATATCGTCCCGGACGGATCGAAACGTTTATCAGATAAATTAAAGACAGCTGGTTAACTCAAAGAACAATATACATGGTTCATTTTAAATCATATAATTAATATTCCATTTCCGTATTGAACTCCATTTCCTCTTTCATCTCTTCGACTGTGTCTCCCCTCTTTAGGCATTTTATTCAACTCCCGTTTTCACTGTACGTATTCCACTGTACGTATTATACGCCCCGCTGATCTCACCCTTCTTGATTTAATCACCCTAACAACATTAGGCGAACAGAAGCATCTCTGCGAATAATCTCAATTCTGCCCTTATTACACATCGCTTAAGTTAAAGTATTCTACTCAACTATTAACAATGGATATGTTGAATTGTAACACTTCCCATAACTCTACATAGACTACTCACGGTATGAAGGCTGGAAAAGCAATATACTACTTCAATGGTTCTTTTAGTAATCCCGAGCAAATAAAGCGGCAAAGTAAGTGGTTTCCGTTTAAGATTCCTGTACAGAGGGCAGACGTTTCTATGGCATTTCCTTCCAGTGTTTCTAACCCCGTCGTGTTGTTAACATCAAGACAGTTTCTAGTGGTGCGATTGTCTTAATGGATGAAGACCGTCAGGTTGCCATATTATGTGGAGAGTAAAGTTCCGTTTACTTAAATGTCTATCGTATCTTGCACACTACCGAAAAGGAATTCTTGCCGGCAACTTCATTATTCGTTTAATATAAAATCTAACTTCTGAGAGCAATTGCAACGTTTTTCAATGATGTGGCTGTAAAAGTGTTACAGGTCACTCTGCTCCTGTTTCTAAGTTGGGTGTTTTAGTTTAAATTAGACCTAAAGTCTTAAACGACTTATTTTTTATATAGGAGGCTCTCCGTAAATCAAGACTATGTAGTATTGATTGGTAGGAAGGTTGATAAATGATAAATTGTAAGGGATTTGGAAGAAAGCATTTGCGACCTAATTGGGATAATATGTCATTTGTGTGAAAGAACCCTTGTAACAGGAAGAAAATCTAGGATAGCCAATGACTCGGCAGAGATTTGAACCAGAAACTTTCCGAATACAAGTTTACAGCTTTGCCGCTACAACAATATGTATGCTCTTAGAGCTACTTAATTTGTTTATTGACTGTGTTAAATATTGTCTGTGCCTTGGATCATTTATCATATAACATCTGCTATCACAAGCAAGACAGAAATTAACATCGAACTCAGCACTTTAATTTCCAACTGATGCACACAACGTTAAAAAACGTAGAATTATTAGAACATTTTAAAATAAGTAAAACTGCTCCAACATGTTTCGGTTTACAAGGAAACCATCATCAGGGAGCCACAATCAGTATTTTACTAAAAATTACACACTTGCCAGTGTTATGGCGGCATAATATGCAGCCATAACACAGACAAGGTCCTGTACTGCCCCTAAATATCTACTTTTAACGAAGTGTGTAATTTTTAGCTAAATACTGATTGTGGCTCCCTGATGATGGTTTCCTTGTAAACCGAAACATGTTGGAGCAGTTTTAATTATTTTAAAATGTTCTAATAACTCTACGTTTTTTAAAGTTTTGTGCATCAGTTGAAAATTAAAGTGGTGAATATTATTGATGCACGGTGTAACCATGAAGTTTAGCATCAAATATGTACATTTTAAGCTGATTTCAGTCTGAGACTCCTGGTGATGCAGCCCGATTCGAGCTTCAGCCTTCTATTAAATGGTGAATTCACTTTTTTGGTAGCTGAGTCATCACAAGACGTCTAACGTCACATCCAAGGCAGAAAATTTAGATAACATCTAAATAATCCCGTGGAGACTCCCGTCTCTTCAATAAGTTTGTGAGAATGGTTCCAGATATGGAATATAAAATAATAATGGGAATATTCTGTAACACATATAGCACGTTTAACCAATGCAAGTGTCTGTTAATATCCTGTACTTCTAATTTTATGGATTTACTTTAAGGGTAGTGCTCTAAAAATTTCTGATATTTATTTGGTTTTAAAATTGTTGTCCAAGCTATTTTGTGTTATTCTGATAAATCTGCAAATGCGCAGATGATTTCTGCAAAAAGCTTTCTTTCACATCTTAATAATATTTATCATACTTTGAGCAGTAGGATTCGAATGATTTCACAAAGTCTCCGGCTTCAGACGTAGCTACAGCTAAAGAGCCTAGGCTCATATCACAAGTGAAGAGCGTGCGCGAAGCCGTGTGCGCGTAGACCAATGTGTTTCTTGAAGGGGAAACAGCGTCACGCAAAACCATGATGTTTTAAACTTTTTTTATTTTTTAGAATATTTTTCTAAAAGGCTTGAATATGTGTAAAAGTTCGTCTGAAATTTTATCCTATTTTAAATGTTATGTTTTCCAACCACTTCGAGAAAGGTGTGTTTGGGTTTCCTTCCCCATCGATTTCAAGACGAACTTAGGGACTAGATAGATGGATAAATTCTGAAGAGTGTACTTTTTATTTTATGTGGTTAGGATTAATGTGTGAAATACATGGGATGATATCAGCGAGTGAAAAAATGACCATTTACAGCGAAAAAAAAACAAACCAGCCCTCAGCGGCTGCATTGGGGTTTAAATTTATTGTACTTAAGAGATATTGTCGTCTGCATGGAAGGTTCAGGTGTGCTGTCTACTTCAACAGATCAGCTATGTAGCTGCTACAAGTATGTGGATTTACGTGGAAGTGTGGCCTCTGATAAATGGTGCCTGCTAACACGTGATTGAGGTAGGAGGACTGCAAAGTTTGTGATTCGCCCTGAAGTTTTCATTTAAAATCACGGGGACTTCCTGGAATTACTCGAGGTATACATACTTGCACATATACTTTAAACTCTCTACACACAGTACCCACACAAATATAGGCGGCGACAAAGTAATTGGTCTGTCAGTTAACTTAAAAAATAAATAACAATCATTCAGTGGCAAGTTTTGGTATGTTTATTTTGAGGTAAGAGAAAAATCAAACTTTATAGAATAGGGAAATCTGTTTCGTATAAATTTTGCTTTAAAAAGTTAGATCCTTATGTTTCTAGTTCATAAATAAATCCATTCCATTAGATGCTTACATTTGAATTTCGTTACTTCAGTAATTCTGTATTTAGAATAGAAGGTGATAAGTAATTCAACTTCTGGTAATTTTTTACTTCTTACGTTCATAGGAAAGACAGAGTATTTTCTATCAGAAGAACTACAAATTGACACTGAGATATAAAATTTGAAGGGGTTATTACTGGGCAACATTTTCTTTCAACAAGCTCTGGAAACCGAGAGAGAATCCATAGAACTATTTCACCAGAGTGGCTGAACTTGTGCAACCGGAATGAATTTTGATAGAAAAATTTATGTGTGTATATCTGTATGTGCATTCATTTGATAATCACAAAGGTTCTCAGAATTCACTAGCGATTCCAGTACGCAGATCAAGGAATGTTTTATTCCATCAGCGTAGAACGACTAGAGTAATTTTGCATGAATCTAATTAAACCGAACCACAATGAGAAACTTTGTCCCAGTCAGAAGATCATGAAAGGTGGATATTGCAGGAAGCTCAAAATTAATAGCGAGCTCATTATGAGGAATATTTTTATACGATTTTTTATAGTGCAAAGCAAATTGATACACAAAGGAAAATGTGGAAAACGGATATATTTTTCTGCACAAATGAACGTTTACCTATTGCAATTCATTAGCTTTTTAACAAACTGGTTAAAACAGGCTGCAGACAGTCAGCACTACACAGCATAGCAGTAGGCTGTTGTACTGTGCTGTCCTGACTTTAGCTAAGTACGTAGGCTGCTTCCAGTAGAGCCTATCTCAAGATCTATCACGTTAATACAACATCTCTACACATGAATGCCTACATTTCAACCACTTTTCTCTTTTGCACCACGTCAGCAGTAAAAAAAGTGACTGAATTGGTTTTATGTTGTATTACGTTGTTTGAGCCCCTGATGATGGTCCCCTGTGAACCGCAACATGTAAGAGTATTAAAAAGTAATATAACAGTGCTATTTTTGGTTTAGTCTCGTTTAACTGTCATCAGTAATGCGCAGAATGAACAATGTAAGTTTTTTGGATATTCATAAAATTAGACACAGGAGCTCTTAAACATGACATGTGACCTAGGAAAACTTTCATGAAAATTGGCGCTGTAAACTTTTCTACCCTACCTTCCATATTTATTCACAGGTTTCTGTTGCTGTTCATATATGAGATCCTTACTTATGTAATTCAGTATTTATGGGTTTCGTCGAAGTCCGTATAGTGCAAGTCACGCTTTACTTCGGTACTTCGGCCCTGAAATAAATATTTGTTTCTCTCTTTTAGGTTCTCCATACGATTTGGATAGAATTCAGTACATTAGGTCTCCTTGAAATACAGTAAAATTTATTGTGAGTTGTGAGAATATTGCTTTTGTGAAAGATATGCTGTACTGAAGGACATAAATTAATTTTTTCAGTATCTTCGGCGTCTATTGATTTTGATTGAATTACGCACAGATATCAAACAATTATCGAGTTATCATGACTTTGTATAATTAGGAACAGAGAAGGATATACTTTGTTATGGATGTAGATAAAACTACATTTATGCGTTTACTGTGAAATCGTAGGGTATATACATGGTAAATAATGACTCGGTAAAGGCTATACAGAAAGTTTCGGATTACGCGTTATGTAACAGTAGGTGGTAGGTACAACCTATAGGACTGTGACATAATAAAGGCCCTTTATTAATCAATAAGAAAAATGATGCCAGTGATGTGTAACACAGTGACAGTATGGTTAACCACTTTAAATTTACTTGTGATTTTGTAAATCTATTCTGTAAAATGAATATACTGTTCTCTTTATTCGGAATGTCTCAGATTCAATTCCCGGTCCAGGGACCGGAGGTTCTGACCTGACATTTCGGTTGCCTTTCTCAGTCAATCAAAATAAAAGCCAGGATAGTAACTCGACATAGCCGGCGACCTCTTCCATCAACATTATTTTCTTACTGATCATTAGACACTGAGCATTCTGAGCTAATCACAAATTCCTTAAATGTATCTACTTAAAAGATCTGTGTACTACTGCATACTACGGATACATAAAAATTGCCCAGAAGCCCACGTTTGCTCTCCTTAGTTATTCTGCGCCAAGTAGGAGAACCACTTTTCGTTGTTGCTCATGAATACAGGGACCGGGAATTTTGTATATAGGTCTAGTTCTGGAAACGCCAACCTGATTATTGCGGGATGCATTTATTAAAGTGCGTTTATGTTCAAAACTTTGGAGTTGTAATGATTGGTTGAATGACATCAGCTGGTTTCTGTATCCGCTCACTGGGGCGAAAATTACATTCCGCCAATCGAATTGATGGCCTGTCTGTGCATGCACGGGTTGCATGACAGCACGCTGACGGTAAAGTGGTTTGCGTGACAAACATAGATTCCTTTTCTCATGAAACACAAAAATTAAATTTTAGGAGAGAGGTGACTTTTTTTTGTCAGGATGGTTAAACTACAAATTAGTTATTAGTTCTGTTGCTGTTATCATCATTATCATCATCGCTCTAGCAGTGCAGCAGTACAGTTGTGCCTGCTAATTGCTCTATTGCTGCATGTTCTTCATTGTTGTACCTGTGAGTGTGGGACTGGCACGCCGGTCGCCTCTCTATGCCACCGAAATTACGGCGAGCTAGAATCTGCATAGTGCCTGCAGAAAAAGCATTCTATGGACAACAGAAATTCGTACGTTGTAGTGGTTCACGTGCTTCAAGAATTCACCAGACCTACTCATGGTTGAGTGACAATGAGTACTCCATATACTTTGCGAATGGCGATTTCACCTGTTGTTGCAAAACCTGCAGGATGAAACAACGTGCTGGGAGGAGCGACGATAACCCTCGTCTTTCTACACCGAAAGCTGGGTATGATAGTGACACTCTCGCTCGCAGTAGTCTTTTGGTTAACCTACACGAACAGTTAGAATACGTCCGTACCAACGGTGAGCGCCACAATAAATTGGCAGTAAACTTGGCCGACATTGTCCTAAAATTGTTAAATGAATTTAGGACATTATGGTAGGACAATGAAAATCTAAACATCGGACTGGGTCACATATCTGCTACTGAGTGTCGCTGCAGAATGTCCGCTACTCCGGTTGCAAACATGCCATTAAGACTCGCCACCTGCTGCTAAAGCCAACGAACACAAATCCTGTAGGGATTTACTAACTGCTAGATCTATATATTCTATCTCGCACCCAGGCAAAGCTGGTAACCCAGGAGTGCATATGGTATCTGCTGATAATCTGGTACATCAGGCTGAAATCCGTGACGACGGCTTCAATAAGGTTGTTAAGTTTCAGAGCAATAACCTGGTAATATTCGCAGTGTTCCCACATCAGGGGTTCATAATAATAAAACTGGTTGTGTTTGGGGTCAGGAACTCACCAGCCTCCCTGTGATATCTCAGCAACCTACATTAAAATCACTTTTCATATCTCTTCCTGGTCCTGATCTTGGCCTCAGATACTGAAAAATTCTACTAATTTTTTCCATTTTTCCTCGTGTAAACGACAGTGAATCCTGGCCAAATGGCTGGCTAATTCCATCGTTTTATAGGAGGTCTAGGCCTGAACAGGTATTCGTCATTGACTGTCCCGACTGACTTTCTGAGTGCCAAAAGCCTGTTTCATCATGTACCAATAACTGTACATCAGAAACATTTGTTTCCTCCGACACCGTTAAGACTGAGAGATGAGGCATTTGCCCAAGCGAATAAATGACCACATCTACCACGCATGATTATGGAGTCTGGCTATCTTCAAACTCGTAAAACCCTTCAAATTTTACTACCAAAATATACGTGGCCTTACGGCAAAAGATTCTGAACTACTTTCCAATGTCTATTCATCCAAATTCCATGTGATATTTTGGCCGAAACGTGGCTCAAGCTTTTGTGATTCAATTGAAATTTCTTCCCAGACATGTACCTTGTTTATAGAGCCGATACAATGAGCTCTGAAAAAAATGCGTGGCGGTGGTACCTTTATTCCCGCATCTGTCAGTGTCTCAGGCGTTTACGTAGAAATGACCTGGAAGTGGCTGAGGAATGTGTTTGGGTTGCAGTTCTTTCTTCCGGTGGCCGTAATTTACGTATCGGCAACCACTGTTTTGATCCTAACACAACTGCGGACACTTAGGCGTTATTTTAGCCACCTAGATCACGTATTATACATCCATAACTTTCGTGTCCTTCTTCTGGAAGACTTTAACTTACCCTTATTCGAATGGAAACTTGGAATACATCCTGCCATTTCTCACTACTACAACAAATTGAGGGGCGAAACCATTTTTTCCTCGACGTAGTTCCTCGGCTTATATCAGCATAATTATTTCCTCAAGTGGCAACATCCTTGATCTTGGTTTACTTATCTTTCTATTAACCATGTTGTTCGTTTGCTGGTGTCCCTTGATACTTACTATCCTCCATCTGTCACATAAGTGTGTCTACCTATTAGAAAATCAAATTGGTCATCTAATATTTCTTTCAGAAAATACTTTTCTCGTGATTACTTCTGCCATACAATACCCTTTCCACACACGAATGGTCTTCTTTCTACACCGAGACTACTGTTGACGTAGCTGTTGACAGATTCGTTGTTGCCGTAACACAAGTAATTGAAACAGCTGTCCCTGCTCTGTGTATAAAGAAATGTCAATTTCCTGTATGGTTTTTTTGGAATTTAAAATATTACATAAAGGAAAAGAATTAATTCTACAGGCGTTTTAAGAAATGTTTTTCTTATTACTTTTATGACAAAACTTTTCCTCGTAACGTTGTCTTGTTGAAACAACCAATAAATAGCGATAAACTCAACCGGCTTAAATTATCGATAGTAACTTCAAGAGAAATCTGGCGCATTTGTGGCAGTGCGTCTTCTTTCAGGAAAAACAAAAAAATCCCATTGAACTTGAGATTGATGGAAACCGTCTTACCTAAACATGTGAAGTTGCAGAGGCTTTTGCTGTGTACCTTAACAGCTTCTTCAACAATCAATGCATGCATGATTTTTCTGCTGCTTTACGGTCATCTGATTCTCTATCTATAGCATCTACCTCTGACTCAGACGTCCTCAAGGCTTTAAGAAGTCTATGCCCATCAAAATCTGCTGGATGTGATGGCATTTCTGCATTTAGTATAGGATATTTTAATACATGTTCTTAAATTTATTGCCACTCTCAACTTAGCACAGCGAAATTTCCCTACCTTCTGGAAGCAAGCTGCCGTTGCTCCCATTTTCAAAAAAAGAAAAGATTGTCTTAGTGAATAATTACAGACCTATCTCTATTCTCAAAACCTTTTCCAAAATATTTGAATTTATCAAACATGAACATGTTTAAACCATTTGAACTCCAAATTTAATCCCCGTCAGCATGGATTCATCAAATATAAATCTACAACCACAAATTGGTTTGCTTATTTTGACTTCTTTACTCCCCTGGTTCATTCCCAGCGCCAGGTTGATGCCATTTATTTCAATTTCAGCAACGTATTCGATCTAGTTCCGCATACACTGCTTCTTCGTCAGCTTTAAGTCGGACTAGCTCCTGTTTAATTTGTTTGGTTCCATAGTTAGCTGACCAACATATTACCCCATGTTCGCCATCATGGCGTACTTTCGATGCCGTATGAAGTGTTATCTGGTGTGCCACAAGGATCAGTTCTGGGACCAGTTTTTGATAATATTCACAAACGTCTTGCGCATTGTGGTTAAGAATACAAATTGCTTTCTCTTTGCTGACGATGTCAAAATATATCGAAAAATAAAATCCCCTGATGACAGTTGGTTGCTCCTATCAGATACAAATAATGTTCGAGCGTGGTTCACTTCAAATTACATGGAACTAAATGTCAACAAAACCAGAGTATTTTATTTTTGTATAAAAACAGACTGGCATGATTCTGATTACAAACTGTATGAATCTTCTGTCACAAACTCGGACTGCATCAAGGATCTGGGTGTGTTTGTAGACACAAAGATTCATTTTCACCAAGAGGTAGATAATATTTTTTCTCAGGCTATTAGAATATTAGGGTTAATTCGGAATGCGACTTTCTCCTTTTCGTCACTGCACAGCCTTCTGGTGCTATACTGCATTTTAGTGAGACCCAAGTAAAAATATGCCGCTGTTGCTTTGAATTCTATCACTTCCTCGGATCCTTGTCAAATGGAGCGTATCTAGCGGAAATTTGTATCTCTTTGTTAACATCATTTTTTTCAGTCGCCTATGTTAACAGCTATGGTAATGTTCAAATTATTTTAAATTACACACCTTAAGCGCTCGGATGTGTTACCAGATGTCCTTTTTGTTACGAATGTTTTCAGTGGTTCAAAATATTGCCCTACGCTTTTGGAAACTGTTGGCCTACGCATGACCAATTGAAATTGTAGAGAATTTAGTTTGTTTAATGTGTGACTTCATATGTCGAAACTGCTCTTCCGCTCGATGCCCTTCGGCGGCAAATGCCATCGACAGTGATACCGACATATTCAATGGAAGTTCGATTTCGGTTAATATGATTGGTTAGTATCTAATACTTTTACTGTATAATTCATACACTGTCTAAATGTCTGGTCGTGTAGTAAATGCAATCTGTGTGTTTTATACATTAGATGCTGTTTTATTTTTGTATATTTTTTAGTACCTTCAAAAATTGGTCCTGTGCAGGTGTGTTTGGTATATTAGTTCTTTTAATTTTGTATACTTTGTGCTAGTATTATAATTCGTATTGTGCTGTTAATCTTGCACGTTATAAATGAGAAATTGAAATATATTATTATTATTATTCAATGTGGGAGAATTAAAGGAAAATTTTGCCCGTGTGTTTTTTATTTGTTTCGGGCCATCATGGCTCATATTATAGGTGAGGGTAATTAATTGTTTGTATACTGACGTAGTATTAAATATTGTTTATAATACAAATTCAATACGCAAGTAAAATTTACGCCTTACAAACATGCACAGATTTCATTTGATAGATTACTCAGAATGTTTTCAATTTTACAAGTCTCACGATAATCACCAAATATGGCACAACGAATTTATATTTACCGGCATTACTGAACACTAAGGTTTCTTATCGAGTGTAGTCCGAGGAAAGATTGTGCATTGTACTAATGCATAAGCGGCTGTCCAAGTCAAGCGAAGTAACAACAGTTTTAAGGATATTGCTTCCATGAAGCACATGCTTTCTATTGCAGCTTAATACTCGCTACAGGGACCAGGACATTTCCGGCATTTTATGAAAGAACGATTGTCATCAGTGTGTCCATAAGACCTGCCACGGGATCTAATCCAGGGTCGGAAGAATAAAATATGCTTTCTCACACGCATTTCTTCCCGCCTTTTGCGAAATTTACATAATTCGATCGCGGTATATCACTTTCTCGAATCTTCAGGTAAGGGGTATACTGTTAAAAGTCAGTGATGTTCCACTACTGAACACCATCCTATACCTCAGCTATCGTATACTGTGTGCTTCCTAGAGGATTAACTCGAAGCCATTTCGCCATACAAGGAACAGAATACAAGGGGGAGGGAAGACCCATATTGGTTGCCGCGAAACACACAGCTTGACACACCGACGAACCACAGCCAAGTTTATTTCACCACAAACAAAATCCCTGTCCCAGATTCCGCCCTGAGCGTTGCCACTACACCAACAACCGACACCACTATCATGGCGTCGATAACATTGCCTCAAACCCAACTCGATGCAAAGGACCCCTAAGCTCCGTGAGAGTTCTATTCTAAAGCCCTTTGAATTTCGGGACACACAGGAACAGAAACCTAAATTGAAACTTCGCGCATTAAAGAGACAAAGTGACAAAATATGTCGCATCTCTACCTTAAAATTTTCCAT
>Ga0209628_10002928_pt1 | contig 11780 bp, 8 predicted proteins | sample TergutCu122P4_FD_187285 | JGI IMG/M metagenome (GOLD analysis project Ga0209628, IMG submission 187285) | Cubitermes ugandensis P4 segment gut microbial communities from Kakamega Forest, Kenya - Cu122 P4 (SPAdes) (version 2) | ecosystem: Host-associated > Arthropoda: Insects > Digestive system >...
CGCCATGGGCACGCAACTGGGGGCGCAGCATCCGGCCCGCGAACTGCTGCTGGCCGGCAAGACCTTCACCGGCAAGGCGCGCCTGTTCGGAACCGACTACATGACGAGCTACCAGCCGGTATTCGATGCCGCCGGCAAGGTCGTCGGCGCGCTTTTCGTCGGCCTGAATTTCAGCGAGCAGCTCGCCGAGATGAAGAAGAAACTGTTGAGCGTCAAGCTGTACAACACGGGCTACATCTACGCCGTCGATGCCGCCGCGAACAAGGGCGAACTGGTCGTCCACCCGACCAAGGAAGGCACCAGCCTGTGGGATGCCAAGGACGGCAACGATTTTTACTACATGCGGGAAATCGTCGAGAAAAAGGAGGGGGTGACCTCCTACCTGTTCCCCAAGAAGGGCGAAACCGTCGAAAGCCAGAAGATCGCGGTGTACGGCTTCGTGCCGACGTGGAACTGGGTCGTGGTGTCCAGCGTCTATACCGACGAGTTCATGGACAACACGGTCGCCGTGCGCAACCGGCTGATCGCCGGCGCGCTGCTGCTGTGCGTGCTGCTCGGCGCCATCGTGTTCTTTTCCTCGCGGCGCTGGGTCACGCGGCCGCTGACCGAGGTGGTGGGGGCCATGCGGCGCATCGCCGCCGGCGATCTGACGGTTTCCGTCGCCCGGCACGGCGAGGACGAGGTGGGCCAGTTGCTCGACGCGACCAACCGCATGGCCAGCGAGATGCGCGCCACGCTGAGCGACATCCAGTCCGCTTCCTTCCAGCTTGCCGAGAGCGCCGGCCAGTTGTCCGGCTCGGCCACGCAGGTGGCGAACCAGTCCGGGCAGCAAAGCGACGCGGCGGCGACGATGGCCTCGAGCATCGAGCAGATCAACGCCAACATCGTCCACGTGGCCGAAAACGCCAATCACGCCAACAGCGTGTCGGTGGAATCCGGGCATGTTTCCAGCCAGGGCGCGGAAGTGATCGGGCAGGCCGTTTCCAGCATGACGCGCATCGCCGAAACCGTGCGCGCCGCGTCGGCGGCGGTGACGGCGCTGGGACATGAATCGAAGGCGATCTCGACCATCGTCGGCGTGATCCGCGAAATCGCCGAACAGACCAATCTGCTGGCGCTCAACGCCGCCATCGAGGCCGCCCGCGCCGGCGAGCAGGGACGCGGATTCGCCGTCGTCGCCGACGAAGTCAGGAAACTCGCCGAACGCACCTCCGCGTCGACGCAGGAAATCAGCACCCTGATCGGCAGAATCCTGCGCGGCACCGAGGACGCGGTGACGAGCATGGACAGCGGCGTGCGCCAGGTCGAGGAAGGCATGGTGTACGCCGAAAACGCCGGCGCCAGCATCGCCAACATCCGCGACAGCGCGAGCCAGGTGACGGTCGCCGTGACGAGCATTTCGCACGCGCTGGAAGAACAGACCGCCGCCATCGCGGAAATCGCCGGCAATGTCGAAAAAATCTCCAGCATGGCCGACGACAGCAGCGTGACGGCGAAAAAATCCGCCGATTCCGCGGTCGAACTGGAAAAACTGGCGGAAAGCCTGCGCGAGCGAGTGTCGCACTTCACGATCTGACCCTCTCCCCCGACCCCTCTCCCGCAAGCGGGAGAGGGTGGCCCGCAGGGCCGGGAGAGGGCAAGACGGGAGTCATTGCTTGAACCGAAACCGCTCTAATGCTCCCGCCCATCGACGCGCGGCTGCATCAGCAGCGGGATGGTGCGCCAGGCGAGGATGCCGTAGGCCAGCGTCCAGGTGGCGGCGGCAAGGTAGATCCAGCCCGGATAGGCGGCGGGCCACAACTGCGGCAGACCGACGCGGAACAGCAGCGCGGCCGGCATCAGGTAGAGCACCAGGCGGTCGATGCCGTCGAACGCCACCTTGCGCCCGGTGTGCCCCCTGGAGATGCGGATGATCATCGCCGGAATGACGCAACCCATCGCCCCCGCGGTGAACAGGTGCGTCGGCGCGGTGCCGATCCAGACCAGGCCGGCGAAATGGCCGAGAGCGTCGGCCAGCAGTTGGGCGATGATGAGCAGATAGCCGATGTACATGATGCCGATGTCGATGCGACGCAGGCCCAGTTGCGGTTTCCAGAAGCAGAAGCGGACGCCGAGCAGCGCCGCCAGCGCCAGCGCGAGTTCGGCGGCGAGCGGGCGCGGCAGCAGGAAGTCGAAGGCCAGGAGCAGGGCGAGCAGCTTGATCGCCATGTCCAGCCTGGGCTGGCGCAGGATCTGCGCCTGGAAGGCGGCTTTCATGAATTGCGTCAGCGTGCGTTCGAGCATTATCAGCAGCGCCAGCCGGAACAGGCCGATGCTCATCGCATAACCGGCGGTGAAGTCGCCGCCGTCCAGCATCAGGTATTTGGCGGCGATGAAGGCGGGCAGCAGGAGCAGGAAAAAGACGTTGTCGCCGCGGTAGTCGTCGGTTTTCCGGTGGCGGATCAGCGTCGCCAGCAGCATGACGACGATGCTGACGAGAAAGACGTTGTTGGCCAGCAGAAAGAGCGGCCTGGGCCAGCGGCCGCCGAAGCTCATGGCCAGGCGCTCGACGATCCAGGCGGCGGTCAGCAGCAGCAGCGCCGGGCCGTGGTAGCCGCGGATGCCGACCCAGTTCTTGGTCGAGGTCAGCAGGAAGCCGCCGAGCATCGCCCAGCCGAAGCCGAAAAACATCTCGTGGGCATGCCACTGGACGGGGTTGAAGGGAATGTCCGGCGCCGCCAGCAGGCCGCCGAACATCAGCGACCAAAGGAGCGGCAGGCAGAGGCCGGTCAGGCAGGCGAGCGTGAAAAAGGGGCGGAAACCGACCAGCCAGAGAGGATGCGAGGCCAGGCGCATGATGTGATGGACCTTTGCTGCGGGGAATTGAACGAAGCGGGAGTTTAGCCATCCCGGCGCGGCGAGTGTTTGATTTATCCGGGGGCGGCAATAACTCGGCATACATTGGCGTAAAATTACGGTCTTGGCCCGGTCGCGCGCGTTGAGCGCGAGCGCGCCGGTTTCCATAGGGATGAAGATGAAGCGTGTGGACGATTTCCGCTTGCGCCTTGGCAAGCACGAACTTGTGCCGATCATGATTGGCGGCATGGGGGTCGATATCTCGACCGCCGATCTGGCGCTGGAAGCGGCCCGCCTGGGCGGCATCGGCCATATTTCGGACGCGATGATCAACACCGTCTCCGACCGCCGCTACGAAACCAGGCACGTCAAGGAAAAGCTGGCGCTCTACAAGTACAACGTGCTGAACGAGGACAAGTCCCCGGTCAAGTTCGATCTCGGCCGCCTGGCCGAGGCGACCCGCCTGCACGTCGAGGCCACCATGCGGCGCAAGCAGGGCGACGGGCTGGTGTTCATCAACTGCATGGAAAAGCTGACCATGAACGCCCCGCGCGAAACCCTCAAGGTTCGCATGTCGGCGGCGCTCGACGCCGGCATCGACGGCATCACGCTGGCGGCCGGCCTGCATCTCGGCTCCTTCGGGCTGATCGAGGATCATCCGCGTTTCCGCGACGCCAGGCTCGGCATCATCGTCTCCTCGGTGCGCGCGCTGCAACTGTTCCTGAAGAAAATCGCCCGCACCAACCGCCCGCCCGATTTCGTCGTCGTCGAGGGGCCTTTGGCCGGCGGCCATCTCGGCTTCGGCATGGATTGGGCCAAGTACGATCTGGCGACCATCGTCGCCGACGTGCTCCGCTATCTGAAGGATGAGCATCTCGATATTCCGGTGATTCCGGCGGGCGGCATTTTCACCGGCAGCGACGCCGCCCGCTTTCTCGAACAGGGCGCCGCCGCCGTGCAGGTGGCGACCCGCTTCACGGTGGCCGAGGAATGCGGCCTGCCGGCCGAGGTCAAGCAGGAGTATTTCAAGGCCAGCGAGGAAGATATCGAGGTCAACCAGATCTCGCCGACCGGCTATCCGATGCGCATGATCCGCGCCAGCCCCGGCATCGGCGACGGCATCCGGCCGAATTGCGAGGCTTACGGCTACCTGCTCGACGCCGCCGGCAAATGCGCCTACATCACCGCCTACAACAGCGAAGTGGCGGCGCATCCCGGCGCCCGCAAGGTCAAGGTGCGGGACAAGACCTGTCTATGCACCCACATGCGCAATTTCGACATCTGGACCTGCGGCCAACTGGCCTGGCGCCTGAAGGACACCTCCCATCGCCTGCCCGACGGCGGCTACCAGTTGCTGACGGCTGAACACATTTTCAAGGACTACCAGTTCAGCGCGGATGACCAGGTGGCGCTGCCGGAGCAGCGGCTTCCCTGAGCCTGTGGCAATTCGACGAGGGCCGAGATGATGATGACTGAACCCAGCGTAACGGCTATCGGCGGCATTCCCGATGGTTCGCCCGGCGAGGCGGCGGCGCGCTGGCTGGCCGCCTATGCCGGGGAAGGCGTCGGCGCCGCGCGCCGGGTGAAGGGTGATTTTTCGGTCGTCATCGCCTGGCCCAATGGCGACGTGTATTGCGCCATCGACCGTTTCGCCATCCGTTCGCTGTGCTATCGCGTTCAGGACGGCAGGCTGCGCGTCGCCGAGCGCGCCGATGAACTGGCCGACGCCGACACCCCGCTCGATCCGCAGGCGCTTTACGATTACCTCTACTTCCACATGATCCCGGCGCCGCGCACGGTGTTCCGGGATATTTTCCGGCTGCCGGCGGGCCATTACGCCCGCTTCGAGAACGGCCGCCTGACCGTCGCGCCGTGGTGGCAGCCGCAATTCGACGAACAGCGCCGGGCGCCCGTCGCCGAGCTGAAGGCCGAATTCCGCCAGATTCTGCTCGACGGCGTGCGCGACCGGCTGGCCGGCAACACCGGCTGCTTCCTCAGCGGCGGCACCGACAGCTCGACGGTGGCCGGCCTGCTGCGGGAAGTGACGGGGCAGCCGGCGCGCGCCTTCTCGATCGGCTTCGCCGCCGCCGGTTATGACGAAATGGAGTACGCGCGCCTGGCCGCCCGCCATTTCGGCGCCGAGCACCACGAGTATTACGTGACGCCGGAAGACCTGGTGCGCAGCATCCCGGAAGTCGCCGCCTCCTACGACCAGCCCTTCGGCAATTCCTCGGTGGTGCCCGCCTATCACTGCGCCAGGGTGGCGCGCGAGGCCGGCCTGACCCGCATTCTGGCGGGCGACGGCGGCGACGAGCTGTTCGGCGGCAACGCCCGCTATGCCAAGCAGCGCGTTTTCGGCTACTACGAGCGCATCCCCGGCTTCCTGCGGCGCGGCCTGCTGGAACCGGCGCTGACCGGCTGCGCCCTGCCGGGGAAAATTCCCGGCCTCAAGAAGGCCGTCAGTTACGTCGAGCAGGCCAGCGTGCCGATGCCGGACCGGATGCAGATGTACAACCTGCTGGCCCGGCTGGGTCTGGATCAGGTATTGACGCCGGAATTCCTGGCCCTGGTCGCCCCGCCGGACACCCTGCGCCAGCAGCAGGAAACCTACCGCGCCGCCAACGCCCGCTCGCTGGTCAACCGCATGCTCTGGTACGACTGGAAATACACGCTGGCCGACAACGACCTGCCGAAAGTGCTCGGCGCGACGCGGCTGGCCGGCCTGGAAACGGGCTTTCCGCTGCTCGACGACCAGTTGGTCGATTTCTCGCTGCGCCTCGACCCGGAACTGAAACTCAAGGGCCTGACGCTGCGCTGGTTCTTCAAGGAGGCGCTGCGCGACTTCCTGCCGCCGGAAATCATCGCCAAGAAGAAACACGGCTTCGGCCTGCCCTTCGGCGTCTGGGCGGTCGAACACGCCGCGCTGCGCAAGCTGGCCGTCGAATCGCTGGATCATCTGCGGGGCTGCCGCGTCATCCGCGCGGATTTTCTCGACCGGCTGCTGAAGGACTACCTGCCGCAACATCCGGGTTACTACGGCGAACTGGTCTGGATACTGATGATCCTCTCCCAGTGGCTGCAAGCCAGGCCGCGCCCGTTTGCCATCTGAACCGGCCAGCTTCCCGCCCCCCCGATCCTTGTCGACGACCCGCAAAGCCCTCGCGCTATCCTTCCTCGACCGTTATTCCGGGCTGGTGATCCACACCGCCTCGTCGATGGTGATCGCCCGGCTGCTGACGCCGTCGCAGATCGGCGTCTATTCGGTGACCATGGTTCTGCTCGGCTTCGTCGCCACCTTCCGCGACCTGGGGGCCGGGCAGTACCTGGTGCAGAACAAGGCGCTGACCGAGGAAAAAATGCGCGCCACCTGGAGCGTGCAACTGGGGCTTGGCCTCTTCTTCGCGGCGCTGGTGCTGGCGGCGGCGGCGCCGGTGGCCGGCTTCTACGGCGAGCCGCAGATGGTCGACATCATGCTGGTGCTGGCCCTGAATTTCGCCATCACGCCCTTTTCGGCCTATCCCTACTCCTGGCTGGTCCGCGAAATGCGCTTCGGCTCGATCGCCGGCATGCGCTTCGCCAGCGCCCTGATGCACGGCGCCACGGCGATCGGCCTGGCCTGGCTCGGCTACGGCCCGATCAGCCTGGCCTGGGCCAATGCCCTGAGCACCGTGGCGGCCATCGTCACCGTCTGGCTCGTCGCCCGCCCCAGTCTGCCCTGGAAGCCGATCATGCGCGGCATCGGCGATGTGATCTCCTTCGGCAGCAAGCTGACCGCCGCCTCGCTGCTCAACACCCTGGCCAAGGGCGCGCCGGAACTGCTGCTGGGCAAGCTCCAGAACATGACGCAGGCCGGCCTCTTCAGCCGCGGGCAAGGGCTGGTGGCGATGTTCCAGAACCTGGTGCTGGATGCGGTCAACTCCGTGGCCCTGCCCTATTTCGCCCGCCAGTCCCGCGAGGCGCGCGATCTCGGCGTCTCCTTCCTGGCCGCCATGGAACTCATCACCGGCCTGGGCTGGGCCTTCTTCTCCGCCATCGCCCTGATGGCCTATCCGGTCATCCGCATCCTCTACGGCCCGCAATGGGACGACGCCGTCGACGCGGCGCGCTGGCTGGCCGTCGCCAGCGCCATCTCCACCCCGGCGGCGATCTGTTCCTCGCCGCTGATCGGCATCGGCGCGATCAATGACGTCATCAAGACCACCCTGCTGACGACCATCGCCACCCTGGCCGCGACAGCGGCCGGCGCGCTGTCCGGTCTGCTGGCCCTCAGCCAGTGCCTGATCGCCGCCGCCGCGCTGACCTCGGCGCTGTGGATGTATACCGTGCGCAAGCACATCCCCTTCACCCCCGGCGCGCTGCTGGCCGCCTGGGGAAAAAGCCTGCTGGTGGCGGCGGGGGCCTCGGCGGGATCGATCGCGGTCATCCTCAACTGGGGCTGGCGGCCCGGCGACCTGTTCGCCGCGACGCTCATCGCCGGCCTCGGCGGGGCGCTGGGCGCGCTGCTGATGGCCAGACTGAGCGGCCATCAACTGTGGCGCGAGACAGAGCGGCTGTGGTCGGCGCGCTTCGGCAAGCGCCCGGCCTGAAACCCGCCGCCGGGAAGAATGACCGTTTGCGGTCAGGTAAAGTAAAATCAGCGTTTTGCCCGCATCGCGGCGCGACGGAACGCTCCCATGAAACATATCAAGAAATCGGCCAAACTCGCCAATGTCTGCTATGACATTCGCGGCCCGGTGCTGCAAATCGCCAAGCAGATGGAAGAAGAAGGCCACAAGATCATCAAGCTGAACATCGGCAACCTGGCCGCCTTCGGCTTCGACGCGCCGGAGGAAATCCAGCAGGACATGATCCGCAACCTGCCCGGCGCGGCCGGCTACACCGATTCCAAGGGCATTTTCTCGGCGCGCAAGGCGGTCATGCACTACACCCAGCAGAAGCACATCAAGGGCGTGACGCTGGAAGACATCTACATCGGCAACGGCATTTCCGAACTGATCGTGATGTCCATGAACGCCCTGCTCGACGCCGGCGACGAGGTGCTGGTGCCGACGCCGGATTATCCGCTGTGGACGGCGGCGGTCAGCCTTTCCGGCGGCAAGCCGGTGCATTACCTGTGCGATGAGGAAAAAGGCTGGCTGCCCGATCTGGACGACATGCGCGCCAAGATCAACAAGAACACCAAAGCCATCGTCATCATCAACCCCAACAACCCGACCGGCGCGCTGTACCCGGACGACCTGCTGCACGAAATCGTCGAGATTGCCCGCCAGCACCACCTGCCCATCTACGCCGACGAGATTTATGACAAGGTGCTGTACGACGGCAACCAGCACACCTCCATTGCCGCGCTGTCGGAAGACGTGCTGACCATCACCTTCTGCGGCCTCTCGAAAAACTACCGCGCCTGCGGCTACCGCGCCGGCTGGCTGATCGTCTCCGGCGACAAGCGCCACGCCAGGGATTACATCGAGGGGCTGGACATCCTCGCCTCGATGCGCCTGTGCGCCAACGCGCCGGGCCAGCACGGCATCCAGACCGCACTGGGCGGCTACCAGAGCATCGACGACCTGGTGATCGAGGGCGGGCGCCTGCGCCGCCAGCGCGACATCGCGCACGAACTGATCACGGCCATCCCCGGCGTCACCTGCGTCAAGCCCAAGGCGTCGCTGTACATGTTCCCCCGGCTCGACCCGAAGATTTACCCGATCAAGAACGATCAGGCCTTCATCGCCGAACTGTTGCAGGAAGAAAAGGTGCTGCTGGTGCAGGGCAGCGGCTTCAACTGGGTGCATCCCGACCACTTCCGCCTGGTCTTTCTGCCGCACGAGGACGACCTGCGCGAAGCCATCGGCCGCATCGCCCGCTTCCTCGAAGGCTACCGCAAGCGGCATGGCACCGCTTGAGGAGATCATTGAAATCACCAGGGCGGACGGCGCGCTGGCCGAGCCGGCGTGGCTGGCGCGCGCCGAGGGCGTGCACCGGCAACTGCGCCCGGGGCTGCCGGCGGATTACGCCGGACGGCTGGCCGAGGTGTTCGCCAATGGCGGACGCATGGCCGTCGCCGTCGAGGACGGCGCGGTGCGCGCCGTGGCGCTGTGGCGGCTGATCGAAAACACCTACGAGGGCCGCCGGCTTTATGTCGACGATCTCGTCACCGACCAGGCGCGGCGCTCGCAAGGCTTCGGCCGGCGGCTGTTCGGCTGGTTGCAGGACAAGGCGCGGCAACTCGGCTGCGACACGGTGGCGCTCGATTCCGGCGTGCAGCGCGCCGGGGCGCACCGCTTCTATTTTCGTGAGGGCATGCACATACCCTCGTTTTGCTTCAGGAAGGCAATCAAATCATGAAACCCATCAATGTTGGCCTCATCGGCATCGGCACCGTCGGCGGCGGCGTCTGGACGGTTCTTCAGCGCAACGCGGAGGAAATCACCCGCCGCGCCGGCCGGCCGATCCGCATCACCGCCGTGGCCGACAAGAATCTCGAATTGGCCAAAAAAGTCACCGGCGGCGCCTGCCGCATCACCGATGACGCCTTCGCCGTCATCCGGGACCCGGACATCGACATCGTCATCGAACTGATCGGCGGTTATGGCGTGGCCAGGGAAGTCGTCATGCAGTCCATCGCCAGCGGCAAGCATGTGGTCACGGCCAACAAGGCGCTGCTGGCCGTGCATGGCACGGAAATCTTCACCGCCGCCCAGCAGCGGGGCGTCATGGTGGCCTTCGAGGCCGCCGTGGCCGGCGGGGTTCCCATCATCAAGGCGCTGCGCGAGGGGCTGACCGCCAACCGCATCGAATGGGCCGCCGGCATCATCAACGGCACCACCAATTTCATTTTGTCGGAAATGCGCGACAAGGGGCTGTCCTTTGCCGAAGTCTTGAAGGAAGCGCAGCGCCTGGGCTATGCCGAGGCCGATCCGACCTTCGATATCGAGGGCGTCGACGCGGCGCACAAGGCGACCATCATCTCGGCCATCGCCTTCGGCATTCCGGTGCAGTTCGCCAAGGCTTATGTCGAAGGCATCACCCGGCTGGAAGCCGCCGACATCCGCTACGCCGAGCAGCTCGGCTACCGCATCAAGCTGCTCGGCATCGCCAGGCGCCGCGCCAATGGCGTCGAACTGCGCGTGCATCCGACCCTGATTCCGGAAAAGCGCCTGATCGCCAATGTCGAGGGGGCGATGAACGCCGTCATGGTCAAGGGCGACGCCGTCGGCGTCACGCTGTACTACGGCAAGGGCGCCGGCGCCGAGCCGACCGCCTCGGCGGTGATCGCCGATCTGGTCGATGTCACCCGCCTCTCGACCGCCGATCCCGAACATCGCGTACCGCATCTGGCCTTCCAGCCGGATGCCATGTCCAGCCTGCCGATCCTGCCGATGAGCGAGGTCGAAACCGGCTACTACCTGCGCCTGCGCGTCGAGGACAAGACCGGCGTGCTGGCCGACATCACCCGCATCCTGGCCGAACAGGGCATCTCCATCGACGCGCTGTTGCAGCGCGAGCCGGAGGAAGGCGAGGGCGAAACCGACATCATCATCCTCACCCACGTCTGCAAGGAAAGCGCCGCCGACGCGGCGATCGCCCGCATCGAGGGGCTGCCGGCGCAAAAGGGCAAGATCAAGCGCATTCGGCTGGAGGATTTGCAGTAGGCGAGGCGTTTTCCTGTCGTTTTGAAGCGGCGACGGAATTATTCCATTTTCACTTCAAACGATAAATTATCGAGGTGCTCTGTCATTCCGCGCGTAGTCGCGGAATCCACGCAGCGTCTGGATTCTGCGACTACGCTTCGCTACGCGCAGAATGACGACGGCTGAGGTTATCGAAATGGAATTACCTGGCGATGCCCAGAAACACCGCCAGGCAACGCTCGACTTCGGCCAGCGCGGGGGCGTCGATGTGTCCGATGGCCGGCCCCACCTTGTCGCGCATGACCGTCATGGCCTTGTCCACCATCACTTGCGACGTTTTCCGCAGACCGCTTTCGGCGCCCGGCTGCACCGTAACGCGCAGCAAGGGCGCGACGATCAGCGTGCCGGTGACGGGCAGCACCGTGACGCTGGCGTGCTCGCTGAACGGGTCGGCCTGAATCACCAGGGCGGGCCTCGGCTTGCCGAAGTCGCCCTGCATGGCGATGGTGACGAAATCGCCGCGAATCATCCTAAAAACCGTAGTTGGACGCGCCTGAGCAGGCCGGCATCGGCCGGGCTGGCAAGGCGCGACGACGCGGCAGGCTCGCGCCTGCGAGGAGGAGCAACGCCGCCAGCGCGGCCGAGGGCGGCCTGATCGGGCGCGTAGCGACCTCACCCATGCAGTGACGGTCATCGAGATCGGGAAAGGTCATACTCATGCGACGTTTATCGAATTCACAAGCGGTCAACTACGGTTTTCAGGATCATGTCCAGCCTTCGACATCGGCCAGGGCTTCATCCATGAATTGCCGCATGGCTGCGTCGGCCGAATCCGCCTGAGCCGCCAGGCGGCACTGGCGGCGGCATTCCTCCGCGAAGCCTGGGCGGCGGCTGTCCGGCACCCAGATCTGAACCGGGCGAAGCCCCGCCCTGCGAAGGCTGTCGCGGTGCTTCTGAACTCGTGAATTGACGTGCGTCATGCCGGCCCCCTGATCGTTGCATGCAACACCCTACGCCACTTCGGCGTTACATGCAACGATGGCAGGCGGCGCTGAGATTTCCGGCCATTCCGGTATATGCTCCCTTCCCCCGATTACGACACCGATCAAGGAATCTGCGCCGGCTGTCCGGCAGAATTCGCGGCTGCCGCGTTGGCGGCGCAATTTCCAAGGAGACAAACGATGCATGCCTGCAATCACACGACCCCCGAAGCCCTGTATCCCTTCGACGCCCGCGGCGTCGCCAAGCGTTTTCGCCATGCCGCCATTTTCGGCGCGCTCGATTCGCTGAATCCCGGCGAAACCATGCGTTTCT
>Ga0209628_10002929_pt1 | contig 11779 bp, 12 predicted proteins | sample TergutCu122P4_FD_187285 | JGI IMG/M metagenome (GOLD analysis project Ga0209628, IMG submission 187285) | Cubitermes ugandensis P4 segment gut microbial communities from Kakamega Forest, Kenya - Cu122 P4 (SPAdes) (version 2) | ecosystem: Host-associated > Arthropoda: Insects > Digestive system...
GAAACATGTAGCTTCATGCTCACCGTTATTTTTAATAAATAACAGTATCTTGTATTTATTGTGTGTGATTGACGATTATTTGTACTAGTTTAGAAACACACGCCTTTGTGCTGTGCCGGTGCCCCATGAACTCAACTGCTATGTATGGTCTCCGCATGCGAACTGAACAAAGAAACTTGATGAATGCTATTGCCTTATGCAGTTCTAACATTCACACGTTCAGTCACTGCAGATTTCTCCTTGAGACTGCCATGTAATTTAACTGTTAATACTGATAATATGTGCACAACAATTCCTGTAATAGTTGGACATAAGTAAGATGATAACATTTGTGTCAGTGTGATTTGCGTCTGCCTCATGCAGAATGCAACCTACACGTCTTGTTAGGCGTGGAGTTAGTTGGTAACTGACTTGAAACAAAGGAACAGGAACACTCCTTGCCTGCGTCCTGCCATCACATGACCATGCTACTGAAACTTCTAGAAGTGTGTGACTCTTAACCATCAGTGTGCCTTGTTGCTTTGCACATAGGCACTTGGAAATGAAATAACATGATGCAACTACTAGTAGCAAATATGAAGTGAAAAATTATGCACAAATTAATACAAAAATTTGTCACTGGGCACGTACACCCTATATGTCTTCAATGTGTGCACCTTTGTTTACCCTCTACCTTACAATATGATGTGAATGTAATTAATGAGGCACAGTGTGTTCTAATTACACCAGTAATGATAGTGCTTTTGTTCTCCAGTTTATGCTCCCATCCTAGGAAACCTACAAGACAGAAACTGCAGTCCATATATAGTTACATTGCTCTGATCCACAAGTTCCCCCACTGAACTAACCGGTAGAAAGTCTAGTCCATCAGCAACTAATATTTGAGTAGGTGGATTAGGAAGGCCACAAAGTTTGACTGCTGGAAACTTAGAGTTGACTGTCCCAGATGCAACTCATTAACCACTGGGCAGACAATCCATATGGAGAGCAAAGCCATGAGAAATTGAGATTAGCAGAACTGTGACCACTGTCAAATCTTGTCAAAGACAAACTACATTGCATTTTCCTTCCCTGAGCACCAACAAATACATAATGCACTTAAAAAGTAGTACATGTTCAGGTCACCTACCAATTCAAGTTCAGGCCCTTGGTTACTGTAACACACAGTCTCTTACAACAAGCATGGCACTGATAACAATGGAAACAGCTAAGTACAGTCTCTTCCTGCAACACAAGTATGTTGTGTACTCACAATTTAAAAGCAGCAGTGACATGAAATGGCTAGTGGGCCCTGCCATAGTGGCATTACTTTACAGATTGCCTATGCCTATGTGAACTATAAAATTCTTTATATTTTCCTCAGTCTCCTGTTAGTCTGTATCTCTTATGATTTTTTTGACCAGAACTCTTGTCTTCATGTTAATTAATTTATGCACATAGTTCAAACTGAGTTAATTCTAATGGCATTTTCTGTATTACAAAGTATTATTGTGCCTGAAAGTTTTTAAAAAGTCCTTTTCTTTTGCAGCCCTTTCAAACAAGTCTGTGTGGGCTGAAGGTCTACTTGTATTTTATGAAATATTCCGCTACCTTGAAGAAGCCATGATACGCTTAAAAGACACTCTTGTTGGGGAACTATGCATTGAAGGTCTGCAGAGAACAGAGGCATTTGAGAGAGATTTAAGTTTCTACTTGGGCAATGACTGGAAGAAAACATATCAACCCAGAGAGAGTGTAATAAAATACCTCCTCCATTTGAGGAAACTTGAGGATTCTGATCCAAACCAACTAATGGCATATATATACCATTTATACATGGGTCTTTTATCTGGTGGCCAGATTCTCAGGAAAAAACGTGCCATGGTTAAGAAGTTCACGCTTTTTCCAAGTCAGCATGCATACCAAGATGCAGTGACAGATTTTGGAGCTACTAATATATCAAAAATGAAAAAGGATCTTGTGGAAGCAATGAATGGAATTGCTGGAGTCTTGGATGAGAAGACCAAAGAGAAGTTAATTGAAGAAAGCAAAACTGTCTTTGTAAGGAATAATGAAATTATTAGAAGTATTCAAGGTACAAATGCAGTCATTCTGAAGAAGTTCATAACAGTTACTATAATTATGTTACTCACTGGAATTGTATATATAACATACTATGGAGAATAAAATGTTATGTCAAATTCAGGTAGAATAATATACATGGGCCATTTCATAAATAATGCGCAAGGTGGCAAAACTGCAGAGTGGATAATGCAATCCCAGTGAAAGTTATGTCAGTTACAGTTGAATACTTGAGGAAGCAGCATGTGTGTTCATTACTTCCCTAGTGTACGCCGTTTTGAATTGACGAGTGTTAGACATGGCGTCTGCAGGCGCCTCGGGTACTGTGATAGTGCAGATCAAAGATCATACATCAAGACTGAAACTTTGTGTGGCAAAACCCTTACAGAAATTCACAGTGCTTTGCGTGAAGTTTGTGGTGAGCAGACAGTGGAACGTATTACAGTTTCCCATTGGGCAACCCGTTTTAGTCAAGGATGTGTCACCATAAACGATGATCCAAGGCCAGAAAGGCCGAAAACATCAACAGATGAACAAAGTGTGAAACTTGTGGTGGACTTTCTTGCGGAAGATCATCGAGCGACGTGCGAGGAAATATCACAAGGTACTGGGATTTCACCAACATCAGTATTCCATATTTTGACAAATGAAAAGAAAAGAAAAGAAAAGAAAAGAAAAATTTGTGCCTGATGGGTCCCTCACTTCTTGACTGCCGAACAGAAACAGAAATGCCTGGAAATTGCAACATTACTGAAACAAAGATTTAACGTTGAAGGTCAAGCATTCCTGTATCGAATTGTTGCTATTGACGAAACGTGGGTTAGAGACTTTGAACTGGAGTTGAAATCACAGTCAAACGAGTGGAGAAGTCCATCCTCCCCACGACCCAAAAAATTTCGACGAGCGCAATCAAAGGTCAAGCAGATGATGATCTTTGCTTATGATCCCCGAGGAATCATCATGACAGATAGAGTTCCACGTGGAACAAGTGTGACAGCAGTGTATTATCATGACTGGATGCAAGACTTGCGCAGAAAAATGCACAAAAACCGACCTGACTTGCTCGGGGATGGGCCACTCACTTTGCACGACAACGCTCACCCGCACCTGGGGAAGGTTGTGACCGATTTGCTGAGTAAATACGAGTGGGAAGTGTTACCTCACACGCCATACAGTCCAGACATGAGTCCACCGGACTTCGACTTATTTCCCAAGTTAAAAGAGCCCATGCGTGGACACTGTTTTTCCTCCCAGGAAGAGGTTTCTGCAGTGGTTACCCAAGCCATCAGAGGACTGAACAAAAGTGGCACCCTAAATGGAATAGAAAAACTTCCGAAACGTTGGGACGCGGTCATTGAGAAGCAGGGGGACTACATAGAAGGATTGTAAAGAGATACTGCCTAAAATAAAATATACGCATAAGTAAAAAAATAGTGTGCATTATTTATGAAATGCCCCTCATAATTACCATAACTTACACACATTGGTACATGTACAGTAAACAGGTCAATTAAATAACAGTCTATCTGTACCTTCTCATTTGTAGTAGTATCCTACTCATTGTTTCCTAAGATGGTACTGAGATTACAAAAGAATCTTTGAGTTCTCAGTTTATTTTCTTCAATTTTTTCATTTGCTTTCCTTGTGAGAAACTTCAGGTACTGTAAGTAGAAGACATTATGTACACAGTTATTCACCAAAACCCTCAGATGGCTGGTATAATACTGTCTAGTCTAGTTTTCAAACGTTTAAAATTCATGGATCCACAAATTTTCCAAAAATCTAGAAGCCACCTCAAAAGTCTTGGTGCAAGAACAGTGACAAAAAATAAGTTTCATACTGAGGATCCAAAATTCTTGAGAGACCTTTGAACCTGGTGTCTGGTGTGTTAGGCTTGGTGCATGTGAACTGTACATATTTTGTATGTAAGCCAACAACTGTAGTGATTATGCAGAAAATATTAAGCACCACTATACAAAATTTAGTCACCAGGCACCTGGGATTTGTGCACTTCTGACAACCACATTCATGCCGAGAAAGACTGTCAGATAGTATCTGAATTAAATTTAACAAAAATCTGACCCATGCATAATTTTCAGTTAATTTGCCATTAAGGACAGTAAGCAGGACTTATGGGAAAGTAAACAGTGCTGTTTCACTTAAATATAAGGGGGGGGGGAATATGCGTAACTTCTTACAGTCAAAAAAACTTATGAGGTGCTAGTAGTTCAGTGATTTGCTTTTATCCCATAATGATTTGAAAATCATCTATGACTTAAGATACAAAGCTCTCACGGTGTTTATTGATGAAGTTTTAAAGTTTTCTGGGACATGGCACCATGTTGGTAAATAGTCACATTCTGGAGGAGCTTGCTGCCTCCATCTTTAGGGGCTCAGTAGTCCACTCATCTTGTATTACTCAGAACCTGATTATGGATTGAGCAAGCTCCTCCAAAATGTTAATAACTATGTACTGACACGAGACATCCCAAAACTTGGACCTGTACCATCTTTTACACTTAAACAAATGGATAACCCTCCTATCAGTCTAAATATAAAAACAGTAATACCTGAGACATGCTCTACAGAAGAGATAAAAATGTCATGTAGCCAGGCACCACATCATAACGGTGCAGAGAAGACAAATTTGCAAAACCCCAACTATGAACTTAAACCTTTCCGGATTTTTCCCCCGTTTTAAAGTAGAACAATAAATCATGAAGACTGTACAAGGCAGTGAATGTTCATCTGGCACATGAATATGACTGACACATCCATCATATTTTCTAAATACACACCTGTTCTGCAACCAATAGAATGCCATCTTCAGTTAATGGTACTTCCAAACCAATACAGCTTCTTACTGCTAAAATAATTTTACCCTGTTTTCCCATTGTGATGCCTGAATTACGGAACCCTGATTCTAATGCACATGTATGCTGAAATAGAAAAGAAGATAAATGTCACTTTGTCACTAAACACTGTCCATAATTTAAATGTAACATGAACTAATAGGCATCTATTTGAAGTGTCAGTATGCTGACACTTTCAGGAGTATGTTTGTAACAAAAAAATTATGCATAGGCAAGACTATTTCAAAATGGCAATAAAGAAATTCTGATATAGTGCATTTCAGATTTCTAAGGAAAATGACAATACAAATAATATTACAAAGGTCAGTTAATGGCAAGTAATCAATTACTATCACAGCATTAAAATAGTTCTTACTGTTTTACATCCCCCCCCCCCAAAAAAAATCCCTTCATGAAGGTTGCATACCTTTCAAACATCTAATGCCGTACAAAACCTGAGACACTACAGTTAAGCGGTGCTAGTGTTGCTGCATCTCACAAATCTGTGACAGTCATGTTGATACTCCTTGTGCAGAAAGTTAAAAGCACTAAAATTTACACAAGGGATATCCAGTGGCATGATATGCATACTGAGTTTCATGGAAATTGGTACCTTAATGTCTGTTAGACTGACATTCACAATTGAGATGGATACAACCCAAACAAATCCTCTGTTAACACAAACTTTTCTATCATGTAATTGTTCTGGGTTGCAACTGAAATTCTGGCAACTAATGTCATTGTTCATGGGTATTTTGTTTACTTTACCATCAGAAGTTAAACATATGCCTATGATATGATGTAAGAGATAATTCCAATTATTATTCTGCTTTCATGATGCACACTATGTACATGAGGATGTGGTAGCATACTTTCAACATTTAATCCCAACCCTTCATGTCAAATGTCACTTTGTATTAAGAAAATAACTGTAAGACTTTGGGTGTTGATACCATGCAGTCTTGTAGGGCAGCACCCTTGTTAGAAGAAACTTGCTTGCCTCCATCTGCAGGATTGAAGGGTTAGTTGAAAATCTGACACAGAAGTAATTAGGGTGACTGCAGTTTGGTTGTGTAGGTTGGATGCTGCGAAGGTGGCCAGTTTAGACGCAGAGGAAGGCAGACAGAGCCTACAATGTACTTGGCCCTGTTTCCTCCTGTTTTTGTGATTTTGACTGGCCACTTTCCTTGCAGTTGGTCTATATAACCAAACCACGTCCTCATCCTTATCACTTTGGTGTTAAGACTTGGACCTAATCCTTCCATCCTGAAGATGGAGATAGGCAGCACATTCCTGTGAGATGCTGCTATCCACCTACAAGTATCAAAACCCAGAAGAAAATTATTTACAAAATGTAGTGCAATAACAATGCATTGTCTTACTATGGACATTCTGTATGTTCTTTACCATTGACTTCAGTGTGTGTCACCCAACTAAGAAATTAGTCTCTCATACTTCTACTATATATATATGTATATAGTTACTATGCCACATACCGTAAGTATCTTTTGTAAGTGTTAAAATTATATTATCAGAACTTAGAGCTTTTGTCTTCATTACCTCATTTAATTTCTTGTATGTAAGTACCAATAAAATTGTATTTTACACACCATTAACTTGGCGCTGTCCAGTGTACGACACTGAACGTGCAGAATAAGTGGTTCATATTTAAGAACATTATTTCCTTCCTTTGGATCTATACTATTCAGTAAGTCATTCTCTGTAATATTTTCGTGACTGGTAAACAACCATTTGCAGCTCTTCTTATGGTTTCCATTTGTCAAATCCTGGAAGAAGGAGTCCACAGACCATGCAGATTATTAGAACAGCAACACATTCAACTTGCATTCAGGAAGTATCTTGTTCATAATATGATCTATATAATGTTCAACACATGTGAGGCAGCAGCAGATTTAGACCCAGTTGAGCAAAGATTTTGCACTTGCTTACACACACATTGAGCCAAGATCACAGGTAGGTCATGGGCTGGACATCAAGGAATTGGAAGCCAATTTCTGGCAGAGGCACGAGACTTCTCCTCCTCGAAGCACCCAGACCAGTTACGGGAACCACCCACCATTTTATTCAGTGGGTACCAAGAGTCTCTTTCCCTGGAGGGCAAAACAGGCCAGGGCACAAAGCTGCCCAGTCAGTCTGTTGTCAAGGTTAAGAATGTGTGGATTTAAACGTTACTGGCATGCACATAACAACTTTGCCTTCACCTTTTACACACACAGTGCCATTATTTTCAATGACCCCAACTGTTAGCCACTTGTCAGTGGGTCACTTATGATATACACTATGTCCATGTGCTGGCTCATTCCCATACTGCTTAATGGACTGAGGCCTTTGTGACTCACTTGCAGTCACTACATTACATATACTAAATACAGTTGTTGTACAAAGTGTCATAATTCAGATGAAAATTTCTGGATGCACCAGTTTCATAGTGGAAAATAAATAAGTAAAAAGGTTCCAAGTAAAAGGTCCATTTTTAGGCAGCAGGAGTACATGCAGAAGACAGGTGTCGAGGAGGAACTAGACAACTGGCGCTAGCTCAGAGACCTCCAATAGACCATCTGGCATGAATTGCACAGCGAAGGGGGATCTTTGTGTCCTCAGCACAAAATGCAACAAGACTGCACTTATAGCCATATAATGCACCTGGTTCCCCAACTCCATGATCCAGAGTGCAAAATAAAACTGAATTTTGTGAACTGGTACCTTCAGGGGGTGTATGTTGGAGAAAATGGACACTCATTATGTATGGTTATGAAGCCTGGCTTCAGCTCAGATTTCTTAACTCTGAGTGTAACAGGTACTTGTCTGCACAAAACCACATTATAATCCATGGAGTGTCATGTGATTTTAAGGTTAGCGTGTGGTGTGTTGTGAGTGCAACTATGATTACCGGGTCCATTTTTCTGAGATCATAAATTCTCATCAATATGTAACACACATTCTGAAACTACCATTTTTTTAACATAAATTTGTGAGAGAATATGTGCCTTCTTCAAGCCAGACAACATAACACCTAATGCTACAAATCATTTCCAGCACCTGTCTTAAATGTGGCAAGTAAAAACTTAATATTATTAACTTAAATTCATTGAAGTACAGTGCATGGACTGCATTCACAGCAAATTTGAACAGAGGTGACCACCGCCCTTCCTGTTGTCATACAAAATGGTGTCAGTATAGAGTGATGTGTGGGGCCATTTAACAAAATGTGACTGTACAAGAAAACCATATTTTTGGACTTTCTAAAATGGCTATAACTCAGTAAAGTAACTGTATTCAAAAACATAAATATACTCTTGTACAGGTGAAATTCACATCACTTTGAAACTTTAAACTGGATGAGACTGTTCAGCAAGTTCATTTCCCCTCTCACTACTAGGGAAGGAATTTAAAATATCATTTACACAGGAGACAAAAGGCCCCACACTAATCCAGAACATAATGGTAATACTATTATGTCATAATACCAGTCTCATCACAGAACTATATTTAATTTAAGCTTACCAGACCTAAATACAAATAGTAAATGAACTTAATTAAACAGATCTGACCAAACCAGTGTTCTAATTTGAGTTTATTAGTCACCAAAATATAAATATAAGGTACTTTTCAACTTCACTTGTACAACTAAAGCATTCCTGTCAGTAATTAATGATGTATGTCAAAAACACTGAGGAAAAAGGAGTGTAAGGAACTGGTAACCATGCTGTAAAGGGAAAAACAGACACCCTGAGACAAAAGAAGTTACAACTTTTAAATGTAAAATATGTTGAGTTTGTGAATGGTGTTCCTAACACTCACTACTTGCATTATGCTCAGATGCCTGTTTCAATGTTAGTGGGAAATTTAATTTATTAACACTCTCTATTACAAACACATACCTCACAAAATAGAATAACTCTTCCTGAGCAAGAACTTGTGGTGACAAATTCACTGTTTTCATTGATTAATTGTAGTAAATCTTTAATAGGATCATCAATGCACCCTTTACGACTCAAATCAATTCCATCCAATATCTGGCTCTTCTGGCGAGCAAATTCTGCTGATGTCATCTATAAAGAGAAAATCTAACTACTGCATTATTAGCCAAACTGAACATATTATACCTTCCATTTCTAGTGCTGTAATAATAAGCCCAACTCATGGGCCACAGAAAGGTCAAAGGCTATACTGAAGCAAACTCAATTGATCTCGTCCAGGCGGTTTTGCTTTGTGGTCTCCAAAGGATCTAAAATAAGGCCTGATCTTTAGAAGCATTTAAAAATTAATCTATTCGGTATGTCCATCCACCTGCTGGTCAGAGCACATAGATTAATCAACTCTGTTTAAAGTAAGTTTCATTAATTCACAACAGTATCTTCTGTTGAACCAGTTTGAGTTACTTACTCTTGCTGATTTTATAAGCCACTTTACTTGAGAGACTAAATGAACCTTTATATATAGCTTCAAAGTACTTTGCAAGATTCTGATGAAAGCTGATCAAGATTTCTGTTACACTACTCTGCATTTTTTTTGGGGGGGGGGGATTCAATGTTTTAAATATAAGTGTTCTTTCTGTAAAATTTTTTGAGTGCTGATTCCAGAAATGACAATAGGTTCTCACCATCACTACACATTTTAATGAAAATGTAAGGAATAGCATTTGGCCTTTAATTACAATCTGTAGTATTCAATGGACAGTATATTATGCTATTTACATGAAAATTCTGATATGAACATATGAGGGTTATCCAGAAATTAAAGATACAAAATGGGTTGGAGGAGAAGGGAAATCACCCCTGTGAAGGTGGCAACACAATCATGTCCAGCACACTCCCATTCCCCCCCTTTTTTTTGTTGCATTTAAAGAAACATCTGGCTGGCCAGAAGTTTCATGTAGATGAAGAGGTGAAAAATGAAGACAGTACATAGTTGTGTGTGCAAGCAGCTGAGTGCCATGACACTGGAATACAAAACCTCATACCCAGGCTAAACAAATGCCTTGACAAAGGTGGTGATTATGTTGAAAAATAGCTAAAGCCATGTGTTAAAAAACAGTTTTTTCACTCGATTTTGTCAATAAATATTTTTTAAAAACATTGTGTTTGTATCTCCACTCTCTGAACATCTTATGCATGTCAATAATAGTCGCTGGTTGCAAAATCACATTTGAAACACCAAAACCAATATTCACTCAGGTGTTTACTGTCATCTACAACTGACCTCTACACAAGGATGAAATTTCTTTTTTTTTTCTTTCTGCAGCTTTCGACACAGGTGCCTTCTTTCTTGACTATCCAATAATAGTCTGCCACCATGTTCACAGTCCATCTTTTCCATTTCCATTATGTCCTGGTGAAATATTTCATGTTTTTCATTATTAACAGTACTGAGATTGTGTGTGAAGTAGTCTATGTGTGAATACAGAAAGTACAGCTTTATACTCCTGTTGTAGCCCAAGTTTTTAAAGTCCTCGAACAAATTTTGCACAATGTCCTTAAAATCTGGCCTCCTTGTGTTTCGCAGAAAGTTGTCCACAAATTTTATTGATGCTCTACCATGCTTGTCAGTCAAGATGATTCACGGAATTTTCAAAGAATGAATCAGTCAAGAGTTTATGAATCTGAAACATGGTAAAAAACACCTGCTTTCAGCTTATTATGGGTCATAGTGCAGAACATCTGACACATGTATTTAAAACAATTCCTTGTCCACAGCCTGTACAAACTGTGTTATGATAACAGGTTTAATATGTAACAGAGGAAGTAATACCTTAGCATGATCTACCAATGGCTCCTGCATTACATTCAACTCCAGAGTCAAAGATATTCTTAGTGGCCACTTTCATCTTTCCCAGTGCTAGCTCTTTGCCTAGCTATCACACTCACACAAAAAATGTGGCATCTGTAGACCAAGCAAGAAACCAACTACTCAGAAGCGCGCGCACGCACACACGCACACACACACACAAAAAAGCCATCTAGGTGCTTTGTTGTTTACATTGTTCAGCAAAAGCTTCAGGCTGTAATATGTTTCTTTTATGTGGATAGAATGTGCACCAGGAATAGATGCAAACACATTTTCATTATGGAGTCCCACATCTTTGAGACTTGACTGCCATGAATTGATAAACATCTTCCAATCAGAAGTGTTGTAATCTACACCAAACCAACTGATAAATCCATTGATATCCTTCCAGCACACCACCTTACCATCTTGATGGAAGTATGAAATATGCTTCAGTTTACGGTGCCTATACCACTAAAAATTAGTTCCTATAGAAAGAAAGTTTTTAGCTCTGCGACTTGAATGTAAAACTTCTACAGAGTCTGTGGGTACATCATTATCAGAAACTGCTCTCACTGCAGATAAATGTGTGGGGTACATTATGTCTTTCTTATTCTTTTCACTGTACCCTTCCACTTTCATGTGACAAAAATAGCTTTGTCTCTGTGGTTTCTTGATTCCTTTCATACTACAGATATAGCAAAGGCATGGATATCTTTTTTCCAAACTTCCATGAACTTGGCCTTCAATGCATGTTCAGCATACCTTGTGTGTGCCTATGCCGTAACCTGTTTCCTAGCTTCACTCCAAAATAACCAAAATATGTGTTTGTCACAAGGTGTGTGATGTTCTGTCACCGTTTCAGTACCACAAAGCTCCCACAAACATAACATGTCAGGCTTGTTTATACAGCAGTGAAAAGCCATACTTGCCCCATTAACAAACTATCATATAATTTGATGTTTTTCTGACCGTGCATCATAGTATAGACTTTTCAAAATACCAACTTAGTGCATAATTCTTCAACAGTACATATGCTACACTACACTCCTCAACATGTTTCGAGCAGCATGTTGCTC
>Ga0209628_10002931_pt1 | contig 11776 bp, 11 predicted proteins | sample TergutCu122P4_FD_187285 | JGI IMG/M metagenome (GOLD analysis project Ga0209628, IMG submission 187285) | Cubitermes ugandensis P4 segment gut microbial communities from Kakamega Forest, Kenya - Cu122 P4 (SPAdes) (version 2) | ecosystem: Host-associated > Arthropoda: Insects > Digestive system...
CCTTCGGCGCCCCCGACAGCGTACCCGCCGGCAGCACCGCCGCGATCGCGTCGAGCGCCGTCAGGCCCTCGCGGAGGGTACCCGTGACGACCGAACCCAGGTGCATCACGTGCGAGAACCGCAGCACGGTGAGGTACGACGAGACGGCGACACTGCCGATCTCCGCGATGCGGCCGATGTCGTTGCGCCCCAGATCGACGAGCATGTTGTGCTCGGCCAGCTCCTTGGCGTCGGCGAGCAGTTCGGCCTCCAGGGCATCGTCCGCCTCCGGCGTCGCTCCGCGCGGGCGGGTTCCGGCAAGGGGGTACGTTGTCACCTCCCGGCCGGACAGCTTGACGAGCGTCTCCGGGCTGGCACCGGCGAGTTCCAGTTCGTCCGAGGCGAAGTAGAACATGTACGGGCTGGGGTTGGTCCGTCGCAGCAGCTCGTACGTCTCGAACAGCGACCCGGTCGCCGGCGCGCGCAGCCGGTTCGACAAGACGACCTGGAAGATATCGCCATCCGATATCCGCTGTTTCGCCTGCCGGACCACGTCGCAGAACCCGGCCCGGTCGAATAGCGCTTCGACACCGCCCGTCGTGACAAGCGGCGGCATGTCGGCCGGCGGTCCGTACGTGACCAGCCGCGCCATGTCGTCAAGCTCGCGGACCGCCCGCGAGCAGTTCTCGCTGATGGCGTCCAGCTTGACCGTGACAATGAGATACACATCCCCGGTGCTGTTGTCGAACGCGATCACATGATCGAACAACATGAGGTCGACATCGCGGAACGCTTCATCGTCGACGCCGTCGAGACGAAGCGTCGGCTCGGTGTATTTGATGTAGTCAAAGCTGAAATACCCGGCCAGTCCGCCCGTGAAGGGCGGCAACTCGGGGACATGGGGCCCGGCGTTGTCGGCGATGACCTTCGCGATCGCCGCCGCCGGAGAGTCCACATCGATGTCGAACTGCGCCCCCGACCGGACGGTGAGCCGCCCGTCCTTGCAGGCGACGGTCATCGACGGGTCGTACCCGATGAATGTGTAGCGGCCGGTCCCGGTGGCGTCCTCCATGCTCTCCAGGATGAAGCAGTGCCGGCTGATGGTCTTGCAGGCGCGGAAGACTTCCACCGCCGTACGCTCGACGCCGGTCAAGCGCAGCGCGACGGGCGCGGTCTTGAAGTCGTTGGCCCACGCCTCCAACCGCTCTCGATCCAGCATAAGGTATGGCGGCATGCAATAAGGATATCCGAGCCGGGCCACCCGGTACGGGACACCTGAGGACTGAGACGGACCGGGGGGCCGGCCGGTGGTTTTCATGCGATTGCGCCGATTGGGACAGTCCCTGTTGGCGCGATGGCATCTCCTGTGGTTTGCGGAAAGGTTACCATTGTAGTAATGTTTTCGCATGGATGCCGGGGTGTTGACGTATCTGGATCGGCTGCGGGAAGTCGCGCTGGACCAGCATGGGTATGTCACGTCCGCACAGGCCCTGGACGCGGGAGTGCCGCGGACCGAGCTGTCGAAGATGGTACGCCGGGGCCGCCTCGACCGGGTCGCCCACGGTGTTTACCAGGTGCCACAGGTGATCACGGGACGGTACGCGCCGTACATGCTCGCCGTGTTGTGGACTGGAGCGCCGGAGGCATGTCTGTCGCACGAGACTGCGTTGCAGGCGTGGGAGATCTGCGACATCAACCCGGATCGGATCCATGTCGCGGTCGCCAAGCGTCGCCGTGTTGAGCGGCAGGGCGGGCGGGGCTACGTCATCCACCATTGCGATCTCGCACCGGATCAAGTGACCTGGTGGGAGCAGATCCGCATCACCGATGTGCCCACCACGATCGAGCAGTGCATCGATTGGGGTGTGCCGACGTACTTGATCAAGCAGGCGTTGGAGCGAGCGGGCCGGACCAGCCTGCTGCTGGCGCCCGACCGCCACCGCCTCGCCGCGCGACTGGAGGAACGAGACTATGGCAAACGATGAGCCCTTCAATCTGGCGGCGGCCTTGAGTACGCTGCCGACAAAGAGCAAGCTTCCCAACTCGGCCCATGTGCTGGATAACTGGATCACCCAGGCGGAGTCCAGGCTCGGTACCACGAGAGGACGGCTGGGTTGGCTGGTCGCATCGACTGTCGTGGCGGCTGCGCTTCAGCAGGTCGTCGATGAGCGTGGGGAACCGCTGTTCCTGCTCAAGGGTGGGACGATGCTGCAGCACCGCCTGCCCGGCTCCCGGGCGACCACCGACCTTGATGGTTTGGCGAGGGGAAGCGTCGACACCTTCATGGGCGCACTTGACGGTGTGCTCGCCCGCCCGTGGGGCGCGCTGCGACTGCGCCGTGACCCGATCGAGGTCATCAACGTCCCTGGGAAGCTTGTCAAGCCTCGCCGGTTTGACGTGGTCGTCACGCTCAACGGCGTTACGTGGAGACGCGTCCAGGTTGAGGTTTCACCGGATGAGGGCGGAGCTGGGGTCTTGGGCGAGCGCGTGCCTGCGCCAGCGTTGGGGGCCGTGGGTTTGCCGACCCCAGACCACCTGGTGACGCTGGCTCTGCGCTACCAGATCGCCCAGAAGTCCCACGCAGTGACTGACCCGCATGATCCGCCCGAGTCAGAAAACGACCGGGCGCGCGATGTGGTAGACCTCTTGTTGCTGCGTGACCTTTCGCGCGAGAGCGGACATCCGGCGTTGGTCGACATCCGGGCCGCCATCCTCGACATCTTCGATGCCCGTGCCGCAGAGGCCATCGCGACGGGACGGACGCCCCGGCGTTGGCCTGCCCGGCTCGTCGGCTATCCGCACTGGGAGACCTCTTACAAGAAAGCCGCCGAATCCGCAGGCGTCACACTGACTCTTGAGGAGGCCGTCGCCGAGGTCAACGCCTGGCTGGACGAAATCGATCGAGCCTGATCCCCGGGGGCTTCTGTGCGGAAGACACCCCGGTCAGACGGTTCGTCTTCCTCGGGCGGTCGACGGCAGGCAGAGACCAGCAGACACTGTGGCCCTGCGCGCCCGCATCCAGCAATTGGTATAGTCTGATGAGAGATATCTTTCGCCCCCGAGGAGAGGCTCGGCAATGGACCAACATACAGTCATGGTGCTGGTGCGGGACGATACGTACGGCAGATGGGACGACTACACCGAGCGGGTCTCGCGCGTTCAGCCACTGGGGGAACGCACGATGGTGTCCTTTACCGACGGCCGGTCGTATCATTATCGGTCCGACCGCGTCCGGGTGTTCCCGCGTGTCGGCGATGACGTGGAACTCGGGGATTCCCGGCGCGTCGAGGTGAATGGTGCGGTGTGCCACAACGCCACCCGGGTCGGCTGGTTTCTCTCGTCGGATCACGTTATCGCCCGAGTCTCCTATGGATCGGATGAGCGTTCAAGCAGTCACCCCGCATCGGAGGTACGCATTGTGGCCAGTCCGGTCCGGCCGGGCTCGGTTTCGGAGGAGGTGTTCTCCTACCTGCATCGCGTGGTCGACTGCCTGGGCGATGCCGCTGACGGGCGGGTGGATCCGATACGCCCCGTCTTCAATGCACTCACGTTCGTCCATCCTGACAGCGTCTTGGCGCGCTATCTCTCGGCGGCTCCCATCGAGAAGCGCTCTCTTGACCGATCGCCCATTTTTCCGTTCTCATCCAACCTCAGTCAGACTCAGGCGGTCAGGACGGCACTGATGTCGCCGATTTCCATCATCGAGGGTCCACCGGGAACCGGGAAGACTCAGACGATTCTGAACCTGGTGGCGACCCTTGTCGCCTCGCCCGGGACAAGTGTGGGAGTCGTGTCCTTGGGCAACGCCGCCGTGGACAATGTACGCGAGAAGCTTGAGGCTGAAGGCCTCGGATTCCTTGTGGCGAACCTGGGAAGGGCAGACAGGCGGGCAGCCTTCTTCGCCGATCAGCCCAACCGGCGGATGAGGCTGGAGACATATCTCACCGGTCACAGTGATCCGGGCCGAGTCGAGAGGCTGGCCGACATAGAACGTCGTCTCAGCAAGGCGCAACAACACGAACGTGACCTGAAAAAGGCCCAGCAGTTGGGTGATGCCCTGCGCCTGGAGCGGCAGCATATGTCCGGCCTGGTCGAGCGACAGGGAGTGAGCCAGGTTGCGGATATCCCGCTCCTGCGCCGGTCTCCCCAGCGGATCCTCGACTTCCTGGTCGAGACCGAGTTGGCCGGGCGCCCGAGTTCCCGGGCGGTTGCTCTGGCGCGCAAGTTGAGACGCTTGGCCAAGTACGGCCCGCACGGCGGTCTCGACGTCGAGAGTTCAGAAACTGTCATTGGTCTTCAGCTGGCGTACATCGACCGGTGCGTCACCGACATCGACCGGACCATTGCCCGGCTCGGCAGATCGGTGAGACGCGATCGGCTCCGACAGCTCGAGAAGGAGTACGAGCGGATCGCCCGAAGCGTACTACGCGCCGGGATCGTGCAGCGGTACGCGCATTCGCAACGACCGACATTTGACGAGCGGACCTACAATCGGACCGAATTCCGCCCCTTCATCGATGAATACCCGGTGATCCTGAGCTCGTGCCACTCGTTGCGGCGGAGCATCGGGCCGGACCACCTGCTGGACTACCTGATCATCGATGAGGCGTCCCAGGTCGATCTGCTCACGGGCGCCGTGGCGCTCGCCTGTTGCCGCAATGTGGTGGTTGTCGGAGACCTGAAGCAACTGGAGCCGGTCATCGACAACTCGGTGAAGCAGCGGCTCAGTCCGCCATCGGCCGCGTACGACTATACGCAGCGCAGCATCATGTCGTCCCTGAGGGATCTCTACGGTCCCAGGCTTCCCGTCACGCTGCTGCGTGAGCATTACCGGTGCGACCCGGCCATCATCGGTTTCTGCAACGAGAAGTTCTATCGCAATGAACTCATTCCCTTCACGCAAAGCAAGCCAGGCGCGCGACCACTGATCGTACACAGAACGGTCGAGGGGAACCACATGCGCTCACCACGAAGCGGTGGACACGACAACCAGCGCGAAGCCGAGGTGATCGAGCAGGAGGTCATTCCGTCGTACTGCGATGGTGTCGAAAGAGAGGACATTGGTCTCATCACTCCTTATCGCGCCAAGTCGAGAAGATCACGCAGGTGGCGGGCGGGCGCCAGAGCGACACCAGCACTGTGCACGCCTTCCAGGGCCGACAGAAGCGAACAATCATCATGAGTACGGTCCTGGATGAGCCCGGATCCACCGATTGCTCGCGTCGCGAGCGGCACCCGGAGGGTGCGATGGGTGTGGCGGAGACGTGAAGGCAGGCTGGTGGCCTGCCGAGCGGCGCCGACGCGCCCAGCGTGCCCTCCGGGGGTCGCGTAGCAGCGATGAATCGGTGGATCCGGGATGAGACACGTGCCGGTCGCTCGGGCATCTGGTTCGTGGACAACCCCAATCTGGTGAACGTGGCGGTCTCGCGGGCGGAAGAGAGGTTCATCCTCGTCACGGACCATGAGATGCTGCCCAAGAGCCGGAACCTCCGCGATCTGATCGGCTACATCTCGTATCACGATCCCGCGCATCCGGTGGGTGAAAGCCGGCTCGTGTCCGTCTTCGATCTGCTCTACCGGCAGTACTCGGACCGCTTGATGGCGTTCGCCCGGCGGCTGCGCGGCGAGATGCGCTACCGTTCCGAAGATATCGTCTGGACTCTGCTGACCGGCATCCTGACCGAACCCAAGTACGCCGGCCTGTCCGTTGTGGCCCAAGTGCTGTTGCAGGATGTGTTGGTCGACCTGACGCGCCTGACGGACGAACAGGCCGCCTATGTCACGCACCGCGCCTCGTTCGACTTCCTGGTGTTCAACGCGGTCACCCGGAGACCCGCCCTGGCGGTGGAGGTGGACGGATGGGCGTTCCATGAGAACAAGCCGGACCAACTGCGCAGAGACAACCTCAAGGACGCCATCTGCCGCGAATACCGCCTGCCCCTGCTGCGTCTGGCCACGACTGGCAGCAGCGAGGAAGCCCGGATCAGGCGAGCACTTGACAGCGTCATCGAGATGCTGCAGGAGTAGGACCGCTGGATCAGTCCTGGGGCTGGTGAGCCACTGACCGGATTTGGGCCGTGTGCGCCAACTGCGAGCCAGTGGAGACAGTCCCTCTTGGCACAGGAGCGGACCCACCCGGCCCGGGGACCCTGAGAAGCGACAAACGTACCGTCCCCCTGTCACACCGTCCCCCTGTCACAGCGGACCCACCCGGCCCGGGGACCCTGAGTGCTGAGACGAACCGCCGGGGGGCGCGGGAATCCATGGACTGGGGAACCGTAGGGTCTTGCGGCCGACGGGAGATCGCTGTAGCCAACCCGCTCCGATCTTGCGTTCGGACTGGGGTCAACTGAAATCGGAGCGGGTTCGCGCACCAATTCCGGGGATTCCAGGCTCGGATTTCGCTTGACCGGTGTGCGGACCTGCTCCGATTTCTTTCTGGGGGCCCCAGAGCCCAAGATCGGAGCAGGTTGTCACCAGTTGCCAAGCGCAGCCACGCATTGGGATGTGAGACATTGGAGGTCCGAGTGTCACTCCCGGGCGTAGGGCATGTGGGCTTCGGAAGGCGGCAGGGCGTGGATCTGCGGCTACTGAGCATGCCAGGGGGTCGGAGGTCGTTCGTAGGGTTCAAGTATGAGTGAATCGGTTGCCCTGACAGCGGGAGAGATGCTCGACACTGTCGTGGGTCTGCTGCGGGATTGTCCCGAAGCGATGACTGCCCACACCTGGTGTGGTGGCTCGCGAATGAGTTTTCATTACGAGGTGTCATGTGGCTGACCTGGCAAGGCGGAGGAGGTAGGCGGTCTGGACGGCCGCCGACTGACGGTAACTCAGTCCAGGGCGGCCATATGACGCCCAGAACGGAAATGTGATGTCACCAGCGTCCGGACCACCGAGCGCGGCGCGTGGAACGCGCCCTCATCCTTGCCCGCATCGTTGCCGGCGAACTGGCCCGGGAAGTATTCGTACACACGCCCAAGCACATCGTCGGAACCGTGGTCCTGGTCCGAGCCGAACCCGATCCATCAGGTCCGATGCCCCTGCTGACCCTTGGGTATTGGGGACGCGGATTACGATGACCAGGGCACCGTGTCCAGTGTTGGGCCTCCGACGCGTTCGTGTCCGAACTGGGTGCCATGCTTGAGGTGTTGGATAGCAATGGCAATGATCGTCGACGGGACCGTTTGGGCTCTCCGCGCGAGGATCGGAAAGGCAACACCATGATCATCAGAGTGCGCGGGACGTACGAGAGGTTCTATCCGCCTGAACGGGGCACGGTTGTGATCCGTCTGGGGCTTGAGGGGCCGACGAAGTCGCCGGTGACCGCAGCCATGACGGGGTTGATCAAGCAGGTGACAGACCTGGTGAGGAAGGACCACCACCCGTCGTCCGGGCCGATCACCTGGTACAGCCAGTCCCAGATGCAGAACTCGTCCTACCGGCCATGGAACAAGGACGGCAGAATCATGCCGTTGGTGTACCGGAGCCGCGCCGACTTGAAGGTCAAGTTCTCCGACCTGGGCCGTCTGTTCGGTTTCGTGGAAACGGTCAGCGACATCGAAGGGGTCGACGTGCAACGCATCGAGTGGGCGCTGACGCAGGCGTCGAGACGGAAAGCCGTCGACAGCGCGCAGGCCGAAGCTGTCAAAGACGCGTTCGCCAAAGCCGGGCGGTACGCCGAGGCGGTCGGTCTGCACACCGTGACCCCGAGGATGGTGGCGGACCCGGGTCTGCTGACTGACGGCGCAGGCCAAGGCCATATTGGCCCCGGCTACCGCGCCGCCACGACGAGTTTGGACCGGGGCACCGGCGGCGCGTCCGGAATGGAGTTCAAGCCGGAGGATATCTCTGTCGAGTGCAACGTCGAGGCCGAGTTCGAGGCCGTGTGACAGGTCCCTACGTCTTGCCTGGTTCGGCACGACCATGACTGGGCCAATGGGGACAGTCTCTGTTGGCACACGATAGTGGCCCGGAGCGTGTCGATCAGCAGGCGGCGCGACTGGTTGACTGCCAGTACGGTATCGGCCGGCGTGACAGGTGGGCGGGTTGGGGGAGGGGGCGGCATGATCACGCTGGCTCCGAGATCAGGTCATCGATGAGGTACATCGTCGCGTCGGGTTGCCTGCCGGGGCACGCCAGCGAATCGAGAAGCGCCAACTCGCGGGTCACCATCGCCGTGCCGTTCTCGTCGCGAGCGACCGCACGTACGCTAGAACCGTTGGCGTCACTCCCGCTGTGGACGCTCAATGGCTGAATGTCTCCCAGTGACTGCGCCGCTGACCTATACCTGATGTCGGGGCGGCCGTCATGCAGTCATCAGATCTTGGGGTCGCGGATGATTTCGCGAGGCGGACGGTGCTCTGACTGCACTGGTTCGACGTCTGGGAATGCGTCGGCCATGACCGCGAACAGTCTCGGGTGCAGTAGGGCAACGTGAGCGTGGACGGACTCAGTGGAGACCTTGCCGTAACTCAATATGCTGATCGCCTGGCAGTACGCCTCGACGCTGAGGTGATCAGCCAAGAACAGGTCGTAGTGGATCGCGGTGACTCCGGTCGCGCGCAGATCGTCCCAGCCGAAGTCCGGCACGTTCTCGGTGACGAGCCAGCGGGCGTCGGCTGCGACGGCGTCGGCGAGGATCTGACGGTCCTTGGCATCCGTGGCGGCATACCGGTCAGTGCTGCCTCCAGTCGGTGACAACGACAGGCCACGTTCCGCTCGAAAGACGTCCAGTGTCTTCGCATGAGCGCGCAGGTGCCGGTTTCCCTCGGCCTCCGCATACTTGCTCCAGCCGACCGTGTAATCGGCGTCCTCCTGGGCGGCTCCGACCACAATGAGTGTGCGGGTGAACGGCTTGGCGAGCACATTCGCATCAAGGAACGCCAGTCGCCTCACGCCTGGTCTCCGAACAAGTCGGCGAGCATGTCATCAGCGTTGGACTGGATCGTGTCGTGAATATACCAGGCGCGGAACCGCTCGACCTCGTCGAGCGAGATGCGGTGGTTCACGCCGTACCGTGTCGTGGCAATCCTGCCCTGCCCGATCCAACGCATGATCGCGGGCCGGGAGATGCCGATGCTGTCGGCCATCTGCTGAGGGCTCATCCACGGGGTCTCGAACCGCACCACCGCGTACTGGCCGGCGGCCAGACGTTCCTGGATGGTCTCCGCCCAGCCGGTTGTTCTGGGTGTGACGGTGAGAGTAGCAGTGCTGTCCATGTCTTCATGTTACAGGATTGACGTCAAATCTGTAACATCAGACGAGGTTGGCCTTGGTTGTCGCAATGAGGTCGCCGACGAGGTGCATCGTGGCGTCGGGTTGACGTCCTGGGGAGGCCAGCGAGTCGAGCAGAGCCCACTCGCGCGACACCATCGCCACGCTGTCCACATCGAGCCTCACGCCCCGGATGTTGTCGGTGGTCGGAAGAAGGAACAGGACCGTGGGGCACGTGCGCGTCGCTGGCGCGAAACCGCTGACCCTTCCGGGGTCGTCAACGTAGATCACTGGCGAGAACGACCGAGTCTGGCTGGCGTCCCCGGCGTACGCCTCGAGCGACGAGACCACAGGGGCCTGGTTCTGCTCGACCAACACGGCGATGGCCCGACCGGCGGAGGTGTCAAGCTGAACGCGGCGCGCTCCGGCACGACGAGCAACCAAGGCGAGTTTCGCAACCGCCGGGAACCGTCGGATGATCGTGGGGCGCTCGTCCGCTGGCGCGGCCTCCAGTCGTCGAATGATCCCGGCGAAGGGCTCGTCAGTGACCGCGTCTGTCAGCGTGGGGTCCAACCGGAACCCGGCGGCGGTCAGGATTCGGCCCATCATCGACCAGGTCGGCTCGGCCTTGCCGGACTCGATCCGTGAGATCGTCGAAGCGGGAACGCCGGACACGTCCGCCAGTGCGTTCATGGACAACCGGCGGGCCGACCTCGCCTCCGCGAGCAATCGAGACGCCTCAACCATGTCATCGAATCCAGTCTGCTTCGTTGCACATACGCAACAAGGCACTGACATGCATAATCGCAATCACTAGATCTGTAAGTCTATGGTCGTCAGACTGCCCGATCTGGCCAAGGTTGGGCCAGTAGATCCTCCTGCCGTCCGCCACCGCGGGGCAAGCTGCCCTGTTCCGGTACGAGCCCGAGCCGGGTGAAGATCTCACGGCAGGCCGGGCGTCGGCGCGCGCCGTCCCACAGGTTGCGCAGGTAGGCCGCGAACCAGTCATATTGTCCGGCGGCATCGGCGAACCTGCGCAGGAGGACCAGTCGGCCACCCGCCGCCTCGTAGCGGCTACGGCCCGTGTCGGCCAGGGAGTCGTCGATCAGCGTCTTGTAGTGTTGCAGCACGTCTTCCGGATGCGTCGCGCCGCGCGCCTCCAGGAGGCGGTCCCAGACGCCGTGGCCATGGAGCCCCGTACGGCCTTGCCCGAACCGCCAGGCCTCGTCGACGCGTCCCTGGTCAAGGAGTTCGACCTCCCACTGTGTGGGAGACTGGCTGGCCATCAGGGTCTCCGCCTCCTCGCGTAGCGTGCCCCAAGCTCCCTTGTCAAGCGCCAGATCACGCAGGTGGGCGCACGACTCTCTGCCCGGTCTGGCCCGATGGGCCCGCATTCGCACGCGCAGGACATCGGCCAATTCCTGGGCGACTTCATCCACGTAGACGTCCTCGTATTCCAGGCGGCTCCTGGCGGCATCCACTTTTTCGAGAGCCCGCTCCAACAGGGGCAACAGGTCCAAACGCGGGCGCTCCTCGGCGCTGGACAGCAGGGGGGCGAGAGCGGACCTGACCTCCTCCGCGTACTCGTAGCCGGCCGGATCATTGTCCCAGTCGTCTTGGTAACGCCAAGAATCGTCGGTGAGGAACCAGTCCTCGTCCGGCATGCGTTCCACCGCCAACTCGCAGACGGCTGCGTCGCCCAGTACGGCCTGGGTCCAGATCCGCTCGACGTATTCACGGAATTCCGGGATGGCGCTTCGTGCCGACTCGACGATGTCAGCCAGGTCGGTGGCCGGCAGACTGTGCAGCCATTCGCCGAGATCGGGTCCGGGCTTGCGGTTCTTCTTCCCCACGGCGCAATCGCCTCCCTTGTTGTCGGCCCGTCGCCTCTCATTGTACGGATTCGCGTCGCCATGTGGTGTCCGCGGCCGCGTTGTCGGCACGGCGATGCCGCCGTCGCCTCACTCCTTCGCGGGGCCCGATGCGTCGTGTCGCAGCGTCCTCCCAACCGTTGACAGCACCGTCGCATCCGTACACGGACGGCGGGATGGGCAAGGGTCTCGATCAGCAGTGCTCCAAGCCTTCCTCATCGATGGCGTCGATCTCGGCGATCCAAGCCTGGACTCTGGCGATGGCCTCGTCCAGTGTCAGTTCAAGGCCGACGGACTCGGCAAGTGGGGGGTACTGCTCTCGCCATAATGCGTTGGCACGAACAACAGGCCGCCATGTGCGCGGCGTTTCGCCCAACTGGACCGCTTCAGCGGCCCGAGCGTCAAACAGATCCAGACACGCCGCCTTCAGACTCACAGGCGGTGTTCTGGCGTAGAAGTGGTCGTGCAGGAGGTTGAGGTCGACGATGTCGCGTACCCGGTCGTTGATCCAGTCTTCGGTGTCGGGGTCGGTGCAGGCGTGGATTTTCTGGGCGACCTGGTAGTCCATGGCGATGCCGACCAGATGCTCCGGTGCGTCAATCCCGAAGAAACCGATGGGTGGTGTCGGCACAGAATCTGCGTGATCGGCGATGCTGCCTTCGGGGAAGGACACTTCGACCTTCACCCGCCGCCAGACTGCGCCTTTCAGGATG
>Ga0209628_10002932_pt1 | contig 11774 bp, 7 predicted proteins | sample TergutCu122P4_FD_187285 | JGI IMG/M metagenome (GOLD analysis project Ga0209628, IMG submission 187285) | Cubitermes ugandensis P4 segment gut microbial communities from Kakamega Forest, Kenya - Cu122 P4 (SPAdes) (version 2) | ecosystem: Host-associated > Arthropoda: Insects > Digestive system >...
TACACTCTTAATTTTAAACAACCAGACCTAAGTAGACTGCTTACTTTGCTGAATTTGTGAGCATCCTGTGAATGGATCACCAGTGTATCCCGTCTCACAGTAACACATTGGGGCATGTTTAACAACAACACAAGTTGCATGGGAGCCACATGACCCAGGACAGGGATCTCTACAACGCTCATTCTGACATGCTAAGTTGCCTGGGCACTCGGCACTGATAGTACACTCTGGTCGACAGTTGGGTGCTCGGCCCAAAAAATTTGGCAAACAAGAGCATGCTGGAGTATTCCCAAGAGCACGACACTGAGAGTTCGGCCCACAAGGTGAAGGAACACAAGGATTTCCACTTGGTGGCTGCTGAACAGGTGGTTCTAGAAAAAGAGTAATCACATGCCAAAAAGAAACCTTCCACCAGTACTGGAATAAGAGAAATGAAATATTTCAAGGACAAATATGTACACCTTTTTAACTGAGAACTTAGATATTTCCAGATTTAATTTCATGCAAACATAAAACCTCACTCAGTATATATTGCAATATTCCGAATTATTAAATGAAGGAAATGTAGACAGTAAACTCACTGCATATAAGTCAAATAATATGAATTATTATATCACGGAAAACAATGGAATGTAGATAATCCTCAAAGCACAGAAGTTTAAGAGTTTTCTTGTTGAACTGAAATGCTCATTCGAAGTACTTTGGTAAAGACTGATAAATACACAGTGTTATAAAGTTGTGTTACCTGAAAGTCACTCAATATGGAACACAAAAACTTTCATCTGTATAAAACACAAGCAGTGCATCGAAAAGGAATAAAAGAAAGTACAGAAAAAATAAAATATAGATAATCAATTCCTAATACATTACATAACATGCATCCATACAAGCAATAATACAAAATTAAATTTTGAAATGATTTTTAAGTTTAGGACATATTATTTGCAATACATATCACAACAGTATCATGTAAGATTTCAACTTTCAGATAGTGTTACTTGAAACTGGACTAAAAAACTAGAAAGTTTGGGATTCTAGCATCTATGTAATTAGGAAAATTTCAGTCCTGGATGACAGTGATATAAGCTGTCAAATACTAAAAACTGTATGAAAGAAAACTTTATAATTGTCCATATATCATACTTGAAGTGTGAAAGAAAAAGGTTAGTGCTTACTTTCTTCCTTCAGACATCTTGTAAAGGGATCACCAGTGAAGCCAGGGTTACAACTACATATGGGGTTGTGATTCACAACTTGACAGCGAGCATTGACGCCACAAGTGCCAGGACAAGGGTCCACACACTTCTGGTTGACACATGCTTTGTCTTGAGAACATTCTGTGCTCACAACACATTCAGGTTTGCAACTTGGAGGTGTTCCTACATAATTAGCCTGACATGAGCAAACTGCATGACCATTCACCACACGGCATTGGCTGAATGGCCCACATGGAGAAGGCTTGCAGGGATCCATAACAGGCTGTTCTGTTGGAGCTGAAGGCATGCAAAGAAATGGTACATGCATGAAAAACTACACATATAATGAAAAGAAAAGATAATTCCAAGTACGTCAAATTCCATGAATTGAAAATAAAATAAGTACAGGTTTTATGAAATAAAGAGTATGGTAGAACCTCCATTATTTGATTTCCACATAGCCACACATCTTCTACTTAGTTATGGTGAATACTAATGGTACTGACATAATTGACATTAATAGTGTAATAATCTTTAAGTGTACTGGATCTGGATAAGAATTAATTTAGATCAGTTCAATAAAAAAAAACTTCCATATGAAGTTACCTCAGCACTGATTATCTGAAATACTGAATGTGCAAAAATAAACACAGATCATGTTAAGGTGTACATAACTGTACATTCACAGCTAAGTAAGTTGTGAGTCAACAGTAACTAAAATATTTAACCTGAATATGCAACACACAAGTAATATACATGAATAGAAACACTTCATGTCAGACAGAACTCTATATACCAGTATGTCTTGTATCAAATACTGGGTTTTATATGTCAGCCTGTCCATTTCCAGGTACACACTTATCAGCATCAATATATCATTTGTTGACACTAAAATCCCTATCATATTCCAATTATATAACATCTCTCATCTTCCACTGTCATTATTGTATCAAACAATTGAGATTACTACCTAGAAAGAAAGACAAATTTCCACTTTCAAGAGATGTAAGTAATATTTAGTATTGTCTTACTAGGTGGAGGAAGATGGCAAGAACTGAGAGGGTTGCCAGTATAGCCAGGCAGACAGCTGCACGAAGGAGCATGATTCACAACACGACACTCTGCATTGAGACCACAAGTGCCTGGGCATGGGTCCACACATTTGTTTCGTACACATGCCTTTGCCCTATCACAGTCTGTGTTGAGAACACACTCAGGGCGACAGCCTGCATAAGGATCACCCGTGTATTCAGGTAGACAGGTGCATGATCCAGCACCATTACGTTCTTTGCACACAGCATTTGCACCACATGGTGACGGATTGCAAGGATCAAGTGGAGCCTCAACTGGGTGAACAGCTGAAAGTTTCATTCAGTCCCTGTTGTTAGCATGTCCATTAAACAGAATACTAGTAAAATTAATTGAAAACCTCGTAGTACCAAACTGTCTATGATGCAGAAAAAGACTAACACAAAATGTGCCATCTTTTAAAGTTGCTGCCACATACACACTACTTGTTAGGCAATATTACTTTGTTGAGTATTATTGTAAAATTCTAAACATTTATCCTAATTTAAAATATATCCACTGAGCTGTTAAAATCTCACACAATTATTACCCTAAGCTGATTAAAATAAGATAATTTATGCAGAAAATGGAACTGTCCATGGCTGAATCCCTGGACTACAAAGCTGATGACAATGAGTACAATACAGGTTAAGAATATATAATACTGGGATGTGACATTATGCAGTTCAGTAAATGCACACAAACACTTCAGAGGAACCTATCTACCAATTTACATGACGTCCCACCTCAAAGAACACAATCTTCATATACATTGTCATGGGAATCACAACCAAGGAAACAGAAACGCTAGTTGGATGAATCATTTTCATGAACCAGATTTCGAAGACTAAGAGAAAGTATGAAGAATAAAGTTCAGTTTGACAGAGTTTCTTTTCCATATTACAAATATATGTCACTGTCTGATGCCAAATTTTTGTAATACAGAAACAAGAAATGTTTGAAACTGAAATTTTCTTTTTTAGTTAATATTTTGTACAATGGGCTGTTCTCCATCAAAATACTAAATACAGTTGAAGAGTTTCTGTGAGGAAATAAGGTTACGTTTTAAAAATCAAAATTCTAACATTCATACGTGTCCACCAAAAGGCGATACAATGCCTTGATTTCATAGCAACCGCGAACACATAAATAGATAATACATACAATGCATTAACAGTCTTTCATGATCTGAGGACAGAGAATGTATTATCTTGTGAGATAATGCCTTCTCAACAGTGAAGGTGATTCTCATATAGTCCATTTTCTTTCCCCATGGCTTATTTAGGTTTTACCTCAGTATCTACAATCAATAATCACACAACCAATTTTGTGTTTCTATGGCTTATTTAGCAATGATATCTTAAGCTAAAAGAAATACAAGTATGGAGCACTGGTGGAGTGATCAATGAAAGTGTACAACCAAAGCACTTGGATAAAAACCTGTTTCAGTGCCATTTCATCCACCATAAATCCCACATGCCCGTCCATGTAGGATTTGTAATGAGCAAAATGGCACTGAGGTTTTATCTAAGCATTTCAGTTTTTCCTTGTTAATCATTCTACCCATGCCCCATAATCATATTTATTCACCTGACACCAGTCTATGATCTAGGAACTGACATCATTATTAAACAAACCACAGAAGAGATTATCTGTGAATTACCATCACTGTTGACAAGACTTTGCCTCATCTCATTTACACAGAACTTAATGCTATGTTCTCAAATCAAGACAGATGTATGTTCATCATATATACCATTCTGCTGATATGGACACGTTATAAATCAAAATTCTAGTCACCTGGGATCTTGAATCTAAAGCAGCACCATAAGGAGAAACTCAAATCATGCAAATTACAAATGCTATACAGCTTTACCCATTCTCTGTAACACATAAATATTAAATTCTTTCCAGGAACAAACCAACCAATCTACCTATCAACCATCATTTATATAATAGTGCTTGCATTGTAACCAAGATAAACAATTCTTACATGGTATGGGAGAGCATCCAGTGAAAGGATCGCCTGTAAATCCTGGTTGACATGTGCATACTGGGGCATGTTTCACTACAACACAAGTTGCCTGAACCCCACATGAACCTGGACAAGGGTCCCCACAACGTGTATTCTGACATGCCAAATTGCTGGGGCATTCTGCATTGATAGCACACTCTGGGCGACAGTTAGGGGCTCGGCCCACATAGTGAGGCAAGCATGAGCAAGCAGGCGTATTGCCAACTGCACGGCATTGAGAGTTTGGACCACAAGGCGAAGGCACACAAGGATTGCCACTTGGAGGCTGAACAGGAGGTTCTAGAAAACAGACAGATGAAGTCAAACCACTACACAGTTCACAGAAACATGCATCTGAGAGGGAAAAAAAAAAATGCATGAAGTAGTCAAAAGGACATAGAAGAAATATAAAATCTCAATACTTGATTACAAATGATAAGAATATATTTTATCTGAGGTAAGACAATTTGTAGCTTAACAGTTACAGCAAGGAATTTAAATCTGAAATAAGAAATCAATAATTCAGCTACTTGTCTGTGTACCAAAAGGAACTCCAAAACAAAGCCAGGTCCCTAGTAATTGTCAATGTGCAGAGGGCTTTTAACTGTAAGATTCCTTGCATGCAATTTAAACCCATTTCAATGTACAAGAAACCATATCCAATTAAAGAGATGAAAATTCTTACTTTCTTCCTTGAGACACCTGGTGAAAGGATCACCAGTGAAACCAGGACCACAGCTACAGATAGGGTTGTGATTCACAACTTGACAACGAGCATTGAGACCACAAGTACCCGGACAAGGATCCACACACTTTTGATTGACACATGCTTTGTCTTGAACGCATTCTGTGCTCACAACACATTCAGGTTTGCAACTTGGTGGTGTTCCTACATAATTAGCCTGACATGAGCAAACTGCATGACCATTCACCACACGGCATTGGCTGAATGGCCCACATGGAGAAGGCTCGCATGGATTCTTTGTAGGTGGCTCTGTTGGTGCTACAAGAAAATGAAATGACAGTAAAGAAGACGTGCAAGACTCATGCTAAACAAAAGGACAGGTAAAAGAAGAATCTGGTAAATAGACACAGAATTTGTTTCACAGTATGACTAACAATAACAAATCATTGTGGATACTAAACAGACGTAAGACAAGTGAATGGAAAACAAAAGTTCAAGCTTTTATGAACTGAGAGCAATTTTTTGTATTACTACTTCTTGTTTGTCGTGTACTTAAGTGGGCACATAGCTGTCAAGCTTCCGACTCTGTCATTCATATTACCCAACAAATACCATGTTATAAATTGTTAAGTCTACATGATATATATATATATATAAATATATATATATAAAAAGAGCAAAAATAAATGTATGTCTCAAGAAATAAACAGTTCTTAGAAACTGAAGAACTGACAAAAGATCAAAAATTAATGCAACAGAAATCAACTTCTTAACACAAGAAAATTTTGTGAATCTTTTTGCCTGAATATTGCTGACCCTATGACCATTGCTTGAACAGGTGCAAGTTTACCACACAAACGTGATTAACCAAGAATATCAGAGAATAAATAGAGAATAAATACTAGCATCAAGCAGCATTTTAAACTACGATGCTACCAAAAACTATGTGCCAAAATACAATGTGTGTGTAGTACTCAAATTACAAATACTGCATTTGTGTTGTGGCACACTTTCTGGCATGTCACATGTAAGTACTTCACAGGGGATCAGACATATGGAATGGTAAAACCTACAACTGGCCAAAAGGCATAAAATTACTTGTGTTACAGGCACATGGGGGGAAAAAAAAAGTTCATGGATAATTTTAAATCTGCTTGTAATCTGATCTATCAAGATGTACAAAACACTATGGCATGTGTACGGAAATATGAATGTCTTTGAATTCTTTTAGCTTGAAATTATTAAACCTAAGTATAGAATACATTCATCTACCTTTCAGAACTGAATTCATATTCATATACAGTGAGAGATAAAGTATTTAAAATAAAAAAAAAACTAGGTAATAAAATTGATATCCAGTTAAGTTACTGAGAAGGAGGAATAAATTTTCAAACCAGAACCATTTTTACAAGTACCTTAGCAAGCACAATTAGAACTCTGATTTATCCAGTCTACAACATGATATTTGTGTATTCCATTCCTTGTTTCTTTTTATTTCTGTCTTCACTGCCATAAGAAACCAAAATCTACTCTTGTTTTGCAGCAAAAATGCTTGCACACAGCACACATAAGTTGTGGGCAAATGGTTAAATTTCTTTATTTTACCTAGTAAAATGTTCATTTGCATAATTTAAGTTTTCTTTAACATACATAGCATTGTGTTTAGTGACTACAGACACATTTACTTGTGTATCTTTCTTGATAAACATTTTTCAAACTGCTCAAACATTAATGCAAAGCTTCATTTCACAACCACATAAATATAAAATATAGTCTTTCAAGAAATTTTAACTCAGACATAAAGGGAAGAAAATATAAGGCTTGTGTTCTAGGGCTTCAGTTGTTGGAAAAAATTGTTAGTTCCTATGTTCATATAAAATAATAGCTGTTATATCAAATCTGTGCTTAAAATTGATTCAGTCCTGTGTAAGATTTAATGTTATAAACTCAAATATGAAACTGTTACTACATAACAAATCTACCCATCAGGTACTGTCACACATTTTGTATAGATTATTTACTACTCAGCAATTAGTAAGTGTCTGATAATGTTACAACACTTCATGATATAAAATTACAAAATGATGACTGTATATAAACAGACATCAATAAACAAACATGCATATGCAAGTGAATAACTGTGCATAAAATCTGTTGTACTCAATATGTCTGCAGCAAGCTGACATTACAGAACGAAAAAAATTGGATAAAGCTTTACAAATGGAATACGAAAGTCTGTGAAATGAAATTAATGTGGAGGTAAACCTACAAACACAATGTCACACATGACACTTAGCATATTCTGAACATATTGACATATAGGTTTCTAATTCATTGGTTGTGAAACAGGACATTAATTAAGTTTTCTACCATTTAGGTACAGGCAATCCTTCAGCACCAATTAAGGTACAAATTTTATCTACCAGAAAAGTTTTCTTCTTGATCCCACTAATCAAGCAGGCACAGATTTAAATCTACAGCAGTCCAACAAGTTTCTACTCATCTGAAATAAACATAATTCCTTGTTCATTTACATAAAAATGCATTTATGCATTTGAGTATTTTAAATATTTATTTTCTTGGACTTTCTGCATGTTATGCTGGATAAATCCAGATTCTACTACAGATATTATTAACAGCTAAAAGAAGGAAAGCTTAAGAAATATTCTTACTAGGTGGAGGAAGATTGCAAGAATTGAGAGGGTTGCCAGTATAGCCAGGCAGACAGCTGCAGGAAGGAGCATGATTCACCACACGACACTCTGCATTGAGACCACAAGTGCCTGGGCACGGGTCCACACATTTGTTTCGTACACATGCTCTTGCTTTACTGCAATCTGTATTCAGAACACACTCTGGTCGACAGCCAGTGTAAGGATCTCCTGAATATTCTGGCAGACATGTACATGAACCAGCACCATTACGTTCCTTGCATACAGCATTTGCACCACATGGTGATGGATTGCAAGGCTCAGGAAACTCAACTGGTTGCACAGCTGCAAGTCATGGAAAGATGTACAGGTTCATGCAAAATAAAAAATTCATAAGCAGCTTGCCACAGGCTTCATTTATGAACTCAGTATATTTACCAACAAAATGCACTAAGTAAAATACAATAAAACACAATTCATGTTAATTGCCATCTACTGCATGTTTCGCCACCAAAGTGCCATCCTCAGGGAGTTTAATAACAACAAAGGCGCATAAGTCCAACACATACTTTAGATATTAGTTGCCCTCAATTTCATCATTAAAATTAAAAATTAAAGATCTTAGAATGTTAAAATTCTAGATTCCATGGACTGACATGCATAAGTCCATATTGCTGTGACAACAACAAAATCCAGTAGTGAGCCTTTTCAGGTACAAGTTCGCAGTTGTTTGTAATATTCTCTGGGTTGTGTGTATAAACACAGGCCACAATATATGATCCAAATGATCTCATCCTGTAAAATTGTTGATTTGCAGCAACTGTATATTAATGAATATTAAAAGTAGAACATGAAATGATATGTTATATTAAAGAGTGTGTATATATATATATATATATATATATACAGCAGAACATACCAGCTGAAGCATGCAGTGTATCTTGCATCGGGGGGATGTAGTCTACTGAATGAGTGTGCTGTGATGTTACTCAGGTTGAGTGTAGCAACTGCACACTTGCATGTTGAGCGCCTGAGTCATGGGACAAGAGCAAATTTCGCCAATATTTCTTCATTTTTTAAGGATACCTGAAGTTGGTATTATTGAATGTAAACGTTTTTGACACAATTCGTACGCCAAACTTCTTTACATGGTTTTATTACCCACAGTATAGTTTGTATATGGCTGTATTCATGTTTATTGTTTAAAATGTGGGGTGCATATCCATATTTTGGATTGTTTGTCCTTATGTACCTCTGATGCTCTAAAAACCTTATTTTAAGATTACATTACACATTTTAAACAATAAACATGAATATGGCCTTATGCAGCCTACAATTCAGGCAATAAAAACATGCAAAAATGTCTGATATTTGAATTGCGTAGAAAACTTTTACATTCAATGATACCAACTTCGGGGATCCTAACAAATGGACAAATATTGGCGACATAATTCCTCATTTGCTCTTGACCATGACTCAAGCACTCAACATGCAAGCACACAGATGCTACACTCCACCTAAGCAACACCACAGCACACTCATTCAGTAACTACATCTCCTGATGCAAGATATGCTGCATGCTTCAGCTGGTATGTTCTGCTATATATATCTTCTTCTTCATCAGGCGCTTAACTTTTTTTCTTAAAAGTTTTGGCCTTCTCAACAACGTTTTTCCATTTTGTTCGATCTTGGACACAAACTGTCCAATTTTTGATATTCAGTTGTCAGATATCTTGTATAACATTGTCTTCCCATCTTTGTTTGGGCCTTCCCTTGGCTGCTATGTATATACTCTTTAATATAACACATCATTTCACATTTTACTTTTAGTATTCATTAATATACAGTTACTGCAAATCAACAATTTTACAGGATGAGATCATCTGGATCATATATTGTGGCCTGTGTTTATATACACAACCCAGAGAATATTACAAACAACTGAGAACTTGTACCAGAAAAGGCACACTACTGGATGTTATTGTTGTCACAGCAATATGGACTTATGCATGTCAACTCATGGAATCTAGAATTTTAACATTCTAGATCTTTAATTTTTAATTTTAATGATGAAATTGAGGGCAACATGTTTGACTTATGATCCTTTGTTGTTACGAAACTCCCTGAGGATGGTACTTTGGTGACAAATCATGTAGGAGTTGGTGCACTTAACATGAATTTTTGTTTTATGATTTGAATTTTATTTTATTTTACTTAGTGCATTTTGTTGGTTAATACACTGAATGTAAGAAAATGCATGGTATGAATAACAAAATGCATTCATGGACCTTGGCAAATATACTGCAGTACAATAAGATGGCTGAACGAAATCTAACCACACAGGTTTTCCTCTACTTGTAATAACGGGCTTATTTGTCAACAAAACAGATGACATAGATCACAGAGGAATGTTACTGCACATATTGCTGATGATTATAAAGATATTTGTGACATAAATTCTTAAGTTTCTCTTAGTCACATCTACTTTCTAACTACATACAAATCTCAGATGTGTGAATGCATATTCACATAAGTTTCTGCAGAGACTACACAAAATGGCTATTGGTTAAGTGGCTGGCTACGAACAGCCCATGGCACTAAGAAGTCATCATAAAAACCTGAAAAAATGGTACACAGAAATGTTGACGTCTTGGATTGAAAATGCCAATTTCAGCAGTGATACAAAATAACAATTACAGCAAGGAGAACCATGACATAAACACTAAACTCAATCTGAAGATAACAATGAACTGAAACGAACCCAAAACAACTTAATTTCATTATCCTCTATCTCATACATGCATACTGTACACACACACACAAATACAACTACAAGTATGTGACAAGAAATTGTAAGAGTTCAGCCTACACTTTTCATAAATTTGACGGGAAATGTAGAATTTAAAAGTATTTTTGTGACTGTTGTAATGTCAGAAAGAAATGACTGTGGCTTGAACAAGGAATACTAAATGTAACTTTCCATGGTACCGCATGTAACATGAAAATCCGAGATGACAGTGATCTTCAAACCACAATGTTGTGCTGAGTGAATCTGGTCATCTATGTTGTTTAACTTGCAGTATTCATATCCTACCTATTTCTAGCATATGACCACATAGATTTAACTTATATACCAAAACATTCCCCCAGTCCCTTAGGAAAAGAGGATAAACAGCTATTTACCACCCAGTATACCTTATATATGCTCATGTATTTTCTTTGTGTACCATGGTGTTTCAAGTGGCACAGGAGAGGTTTCACTAAGAGTAATTTTGTTTTCCCATCAGTATCATCCCACCAATGCTTGATACTAAAATTTTATTCACCTAATAACAATGCTCCATAATCTTAGGAAACAAAGCAACTGTTGATGCTTTTCCACTGACTAGAAGCCACATAGCTAAGTTCATGCACAACAGCCATTAAAAATACACAACCTTCGTATGAAGTAGGATTATGTACTATTATGTAAATCTGGCCATGAAGAAATTTCCTATGCTTACAGCCTAATTCCCAAGACTATGATTCTGTTTACCACTACAGTTCTGTGGAAAATTACTTACTATTTTATGGTTTCATACTAGTCCACTTTCACATTAAATCACTCATAACATGGCTTGCTCTGTCCCCAATGAATGTAATAAAAACACAACCTACGAGTATCTCTAGCACTGTTTTCATAGTGTAGACTCAACATTAAGCACAGTATGTCAAAATATATTTTCTTTGCATATTCTTTTCTTTGTGGGTATAAAAGAAACCAAACTAAAACAAGGTTACCTAAATACAAAGTTACAGATAAGAAATTTCTATGTTGGATAAATCAGATACTTCAATAGCAAAGTTTACCTGTAGATACAGAGAAGCAGTTACAGAAATATATCTGTATTCCAAGAAATGATTGCTGAAAGTCTTTCTATATGAATACAAATAAATTATATATATAAATATATATATTTATATATATACACACACATATACATATATATATATATATATATATATATATATATATATGGATATTTTTCCTTTACACACACACACACACACACACACACATATGCAGGCACATGTATGCAAATACATACATTTATCAACAATTCATTTACTGGACACTAATGGACAACTGAAGTATTTATCTTCAACAGAAATAAATTAAA
>Ga0209628_10002933_pt1 | contig 11771 bp, 6 predicted proteins | sample TergutCu122P4_FD_187285 | JGI IMG/M metagenome (GOLD analysis project Ga0209628, IMG submission 187285) | Cubitermes ugandensis P4 segment gut microbial communities from Kakamega Forest, Kenya - Cu122 P4 (SPAdes) (version 2) | ecosystem: Host-associated > Arthropoda: Insects > Digestive system >...
ATTGACGGAGTGTATAATGCAACAGCGGTTACGGCAGGTTTTCATACATTTAGTAATATTGCGGCAAATCACAGCATTCTCGTAACCTTTGCCATAGATACCTTTGTTATTTCGGCAACGGCAGGAGGCAATGGAACTATTTCACCTTCTGGAGATATAACCGTAAATTATGACGACAATTTAATAGTTAATTTTACGCCAAATACAGGCTATCATATTGATAGTGTGTTTATTGACGGAGTTTATAATGCAACGGCAGTTTTGGCGGGTTTTCATACATTTAGTAATGTTACCGCAAATCACAGCATTCACGTAACCTTTGCCATAGATACCTTTGTTATTTCGGCAACGGCAGGAAATAACGGAAGTATCAGTCCATCAGGGAATATAACCGTAAATTACGATGATAATTTAACATTCTATTTTATTTCTGATGTCGGCTATCATATTGATAGTGTGTTTGTTGATGGCATTTACACTAAAAATGCAGTTACGAGCGGTTTTTATGAGTTTGAAAATATCACTGAAAATCATACCATTAGCGTAACTTTTGCAATCAATACTTATACAATTACAACCGCAACAAATGGAAATGGAATCATTGTGCCTAAGGGAGTTATAACTGTAAATCACGGCGATGATTTAACATTTAATTTTACTTCTGATATCGGCTATCATATTGACAGTGTGTTTATTGATAATATTTACAATGAAAATGCGGTTACAGACGGTTTTTATGAATTTACCAATATCACTGAAAATCATACGATTAGAATAAACTTTGCGATTGATGAATTTATAATCTCGGCAACGGCAGGAAATAACGGAAGTATCAGTCCCTCAGGAGATATAACTGTAAATTACGATGATAATCTAACATTTAATTTTATTTCAGATGTCGGCTATCATATTGATAGTGTGTTTGTTGATGCTATTTACAATGAAAATGCAGTTGCAGACGGTTTTTATGAATTTACCAATGTTACTGATAATCACAGCATTCACGCAACTTTTGCAATGAACACTTACACGATTACGGCTACCTCGACTGGAAACGGAATCATTGAGCCAGAAGGAGTTATAACTGTAACTCACGGCGATGATTTAACATTTACTTTTGCTCCCGTTATGTGTTGTAATGTTTTTTCGCTTTTTATTGATAATGTGAGCGTTACCGTTCCAAGTGATTATACTTATACCTTTGAAAACATTGTTGCCAATCATACCATTCACGTTGATTTCTCTACCGGTGTTACAGAATACAACCTGAAAAATGCAATTACACTTTACCCTAACCCAACAACGGGACAATTACGAATTACGAATTACGAACTAAAAGAAAATACGGTTGTAGAAATTTACGATGTTGTCGGCAGAAAACTTTCACATTCCACATTTGAGTCAGTGAGCGGAGCCGAACTGCACGATTCACAATTCACGATAGATATTTCACATTTATCTGCGGGATTGTATTTTTTGAAAGTAGATGGGAAGGCGTTTAAAATAATTAAAGAGTGATTATTTGTTAATAAAAAATCATACAAATCATAATTCAGACAAAATAAAGAAGGCTGTTCAAAATGGGTAGCCTTTTTTGTAACTTGCAATGAAAGAATTTTGGAATTAAATGTCGTTTGCCACCAATTCCGCAATATCTTGAATAGTATCTTTTTTTCCATGTGAAAATGCACGTTTACACATCGGACAAGCAGTGGCAATAATATCGGGATTTGTTTTTGTTAGGTTTTTTAACGAATTATTGCGAATTTGCATCTGTTGGTCTAATTCTAATACCGTATTTCCGAGATTATATCCGCAACAAATGCTTTTTTCTTTGTCGTTTTGCGGACTTAACAAATTGCCGATAGTACGAATTATTCTACGTGGTTCTTCGTAAATTCCACAACTTCTGCCCAACTCGCAAGGGTCGTGATAAACAATGTTTAAATCTGATTTTTTAAGTTGAATAATGTTGTTAGTAATCAGTCTATCAATGTATTGCGTGTGATGTAAAATTTCTATTTTCAGGTTATATTCTTTGGTAAACGATTGATAACAAATCGGGCAAGAGGCAACCAACAATTTTGCTCCCGATTTTTCAATTAATTCCGTATTTTTATCCCGCAAAATACTTGATTGTTTTTGAAATCCTTGTTGCAACAACGGTCGTCCGCAACAGATAGTTTTGTCTTCGTCCATAAACCAAAACGTCTGATTAGCAGCACGAAAGATTTTTTTCATAGACTCAATCTTATTCGGCGTAAGGTGCGACATACAGCCTGCAAAATAAATTACATCTACATTTTTTTCAACCGATTTTTCATCTATAAAATCGTAATAATTTTTGTTTTCAAAATGATTTTTTTTACGAAAAATTTCACGAATTTTAGTGGATTCTACACCCACCGGACAGATATTTACGCATCTATCGCACATCAAGCAATTATCGGTTATCTCATTGACAACCCGATTATAACGAGCATCTTTAATAAAATAAATTGATTGTATATCTCTAATATCCAAAGCCGTATTCAAAGGGCAAATATCTATGCAGACTCCGCAGCGGGAGCAAGAATTTAACTCTATAGATGTGTATCCGCTTTTGTTTTTTTCTTCTGTAACGCCCCATTTACGCAAAAATACAAGCAAAAACTCCGTAAAAATGTGCATATAGCGAGTAAACGGCATTCCTATAAAAAACAGGCAAAGCGAAATGGAATATGCCCACCAAAAAATTAATTCCAAATCTTGTAACGGCAAGAAAGTGAGTGCGTTACCTAAGGCTTGCGTAAAAAATCCGCCATTGTTTCGTATTCCTGCTGTGATGCTTTCTGCCAAAAATCGAAGCGGAAAAATGCACCAAAGTGCCGCAAGAGTTATTCTATCGTATATCGAATGCTTTGTTCTTCGCCTCATGCCGACAATTTTGGTATAAAAACGCTTGATAAATGCCAAAAGCAGTCCCGAAAGAACAAATAATAAAAGAAAATCCATCACAAAATTGAAAAGGTATTTTCCTGCAAAAGTATGCGTTGTATCTTCAAAATAACGGAAAAAAATAGCCATCCAAGGCTCATTTAAAAATTTGTTGTAATATGTGGTTTCAATTTTTCCGACAACGATTAACAAAATCCATCCGAAAGCAATGCTCATGTGCATATATCCTAACAAAAGGTTGGCTTTGAATACGTTCCGATGCAACATACATTCGCGGACGGCTTCTCCAATCGCTTTTATTGTTCGTAAAGAAAGAATATTTTTTCGGACAGTTTTTTTCTGATTCTCACTTAAATTACGTATCCATTTTATATAAAAGAAAAAAAGTGTCCCAAACAAAAAGATCGTTCCCACACAAAAGGGGATAACAAAAGGGTGATAATCCATCAATTGTATCTTATACTAAAAAGTGCAAATGTACATTTTTTTTGTGAATTTTAGCCACAAATTACACGATTTTTTGTGTGAAACGTGAATTGTGAAAAAATTTTTGTCCACGAATTACACCAATTTTCACAAGAAAACGCTAACAGAGTTCCAAACCCTGTTAGCGTTGTAAATTGTCTGAACTTTGATTCTTTTATTGCTTAACTATTTTAAATACCTTCCCATCTACCTTCAAAAAATACAATCCGTTTGCTAAATGCGAAATATCTATTTCAATTTTTCCATTCTGCTTTCTGCATTCTGCTTTCTGCAATTTTCCAACAATATCGTATATTTTAATAGTCGAAATTTCTCGTAACTCGTTACTTGTAACTTGTAACTTGCCTATCGTTGGATTTGGATAAATTACGTAATTCGTAATTTTTAATTCGTAATTGTTAATGCCTACATTGGAAACCATCACCTTGCGACTTGTTTGAAAACCTCCATCGTCAGAAGTAACTACAATATATGTCTCCCCGTAAGAAATACCTCTAACTTTGCCGTTTTTATCTACCGTTGCGACTGTTGTGTCTAAACTTTGCCATATTACATTCTGATTACATGCGTTTTCTGGATTGAAAATAACCGTAAATGTTGCTTCTTGGTTTATATCTACAGTAAGACTTCCTTCCATAACATAAATTGAAGTAAGCGGAATGTTTTGTGCCGCTACGATTATTGTGTCTAACGCTGCACAAAAATTTGCCTTCGGGTACATTGTAAGTCTCTTTGCATAAGAACTATTTGTATCAACAATAGTACTATTAATAAGTGTATCTGTAACCTTTATTGTATAAGTTCCTGTATCCAAATTTATTGCAGAATCACCACCTATAAGAGCAACTTGAGTTCCATTGTATCTCTTTATTTCAAATTTGTAAGGCGGAAGTCCACCCGTTGCAGAAAGTTTTAATCTTCCATTATCCAGTCCACAAGTAGCAGAATATGATATTGCTGATATTTTTAGTGAATCATATTGTTTTATTTCTACCTCGCCATACATCTGACAATCATTGGCATCTATCGCATGAAAATAGTAAATGTCTGCGGGTAAATTGTGGTACGCTCCACTGCTTGGGCTTCCATCAATAGTATTGTTTCCTATAACCCATTGAAAAAGTTTAAACGGTGCTACCCCATTAATTATTGGTCCGTGTATAAACTGTCCCGTTGCAGTGCCATAACAGGATACATCCCATACATCCAAAGTATTAAATTTTGGTCTTATAGGAACAACTTTTAACGTATCTCGTGCATAGCAGCCTGTACTGTCTAAAGAGGTAAGTATGTACGTTCCTATGCCGTAAATTTCAAGAGAATCTTCGCTTATTAGGGTTGGCGGGTTGCCCGGTACGTTAAACCAACTCCATTGATGACGAACAAATTTTGATTTGATAGCCGTTGCCACTAAATACGCCGCATTTCCTTCGCATATTTGGTCATTGCCCACAATTTTTACCTTTGACGATGGAAAGATAGTAATATGCTGTTCAGGTCTTGATTGTGAAGTATCCCGACACCCATTTTCAGCCTCAACAGTTAAGCGAACCCTATACCTTGTAGGTGTATCTGGGTCTGGAAAAGTATGTGTAAATAAAGAATCTGATGATGACCATAATACACCCTTTCCACTTCTGTCTGCAGGATCCATTATTTCCCACAAAATAGATGCTTTTGTACTATTGTATACTCTGGTATAATCCACAAAAGTAGCGGTACGATTACAAGTATCATACCAATTTTTAAAATTATTACAAGGTATACAAACGCAATTCGCACAAACTCCAAAGGCTCCTTTTACCCCGTAGTAAAAGTTAGCATCAATTTGTGTTCTTTTGATTTCACACTTTACATTTGCATTGCAACTAGCACCCAACTCCGAAGTCATCGTGCAGGTAAATATTTCTCCGTCTATGGGATCGACACAAACAATTTGTCTTGCCACTATTGCATTACCTTCCTTATAATTTGTTGGTTGCCCTTTACTTCTTGTCCATTTGTAGTACGTAAATCCCTGAGGTGCTGTCATACGGGCTGCCGTTTGTCCTGAACAAAACTGTAAATCTATTTTCATTGGTCTGCACTCCGCTGCTAAATAGGCATAGCCAAAATGACAGCCTAATGCACAATCCCGCGTCTCAAAATAGATTTTTATTGTTCGTCCCATTAATGCTTCCAAACTAAATCCGACTGTCGTCCAGTTACGTGCCACAAAACCAGAACTTCCCGTTACGTTACAGGCTAAGGATGGGTCGTCAGACACTGCTGGAAAATTTACATCACTACAAGGAAGTCCCAAAGGTCTTCCTAAACTATCTTTTAGTGTCATCGTAAATCGTGGTTGTTCAGTGATTGAATGCCCCGGATTTTGCAAAACGAATGCAAAGTGCAATATTAGCAGTGAATTGTTGCTATCCACCCTTAAAGTGTATTCCAATGCTTCCATTTCGGCACCTGCGTTTGCGTTGCCCAATTTTGCAGAATAAGCAAAACCAGCTGGCACCTTGGGAATATGGGGACAATACTCATCATAGAAATTGTTAGTTAGTATGAGTTGCTGTGCGTTCATTATAGTATGCCTATCGTTAATCGGCTGACTTGTATTTATTGTAAATACAGTATTCCAATTACCAATATATGCTTGCCAATTAGTAAAATTAGCCATACTAAAATCTAAATTCGGGCAACTATTTTGTGCCTGAATGCTCTTTGTAGGCATAAAAAACGATGCGCCTACCGCTAATCCGATTAACAAAAATGACTTTTTCATGATTAATTACTTTTTATAATGTTAAACAATTTTTTTTTATTTCTACACTCATGACTACTTTTTTACTAAAAACGCTGCCTGAACGATTAAAAAAAGTTGACTTTTTTTCAAAATGTAAAAATAATGTATCTGTATTCAATGTTGTGAAGGTACAATTTTTTGCTTTATCTCCTTCTGCTTTCTGCTTTATTATTTCATTGAAAAAACATTTTTTCCATTTTCTTTAAGCGTTTGCATAGCGGATTGATTTTGCATAATATGCCCTCCCCAATAATCGAAATCGTACAGAAAGGGTTCTTTAAACCAATTATTGATGTTCATAATAACTGTCAATGTTGTAGATTCGTCTCTTTTTATAGAGAACGATTTGGGAAGACAAACGTGAAAATAATTAGGTACAAATCCAATTATAGAATCTATATTATGTGTTTCGCCTTTGTAAATTTGACCTCTTCCCAGATGAATATTCAAAGGAATTTTAAGCGAATCACCTCGGTAAAACCACCCGTTAAGCATCATATAGTGATAGCCGCCGCCAAGTGTTTCTGACCACGCCATATTAGACTCAGGCGGATTTTTAAAACGAAATGATTGATTATCAATTTCATTCAATCCGAAAATAAAAGCAATCGAATCGTAAACACCTTCGGGAATTTGTTGAGAAACTTTCCATGTCAACGTATTTTCAAAAGAGACATCTACATAGTGAATGCCATCGTTATATTTAATATTAATTTTCGTGCCGTCTCGCTTGTATAACTGTATCGAGGAAATAAAATATTTTATCTCTTGCAAACAATATCTATTATTAGCAGCATTGGTGTAGTATTCCCCTAAAACGATTTCTTTGTCGTCTACACGATGTTCAAAAACAAAAGTAAGGTTTGATTTTCTCGGAGAAATAGGCGTTTCTTTGCAAGAATACAATAAATAAATGAGCGAATAAGTGAATAAGTAAATAAGTGAATAAGTAATTATTTTTTTTGTGTTTTTTGGATTAGATTTCATTTTACTATGCCATTTCATTACGAAATGTATAACGCAAAAGAGAAACTTTTATTTTCAGTTACAAATTTCCGATATTTTTATCGATAAAATGTAAGAAAATAAGCCGTAACGTCTAACGTGATTCGTAATTAAATAAAAATTTGTACCTTTGCAACTTTGTATTCTTTTTTGAAAAAGATGAAAAACAGTAATAAAAAGTTTGAGTCGGCGCTTTATATACAAGACGGAGTTGAACAGCCCTCGATAGTAAATCCGTATTTAGACATTTCTAAACTGCAAAAGTCGGCTTTGTTGGACAAACAGACCTATATTGACGGAATTTTAAGCGGAAACAGAGTGATATTAAGTCAGGCTATTACGCTGATAGAGAGCAATAAACAGGAACATTATAAATTATCGCAATCTATTTTAGATGCTTGTATTCCTCATTCGGGCAAATCCATTCGTATAGGAATTACAGGTGTTCCGGGGGCGGGAAAAAGTACGTTTATTGAGGCTTTTGGCAAACATCTTACAAATCTTGGACATAAATTAGCCGTTTTGGCAATAGACCCCAGCAGTGAGCGTTCCAAAGGCAGTATTTTAGGCGATAAAACGCGTATGGAAGAACTTGCTATCGATGAAAATGCGTTTATTCGTCCTTCGCCTTCGGCAGGTTCTTTGGGAGGCGTTACGCGTAAAACTGCCGAAACGCTTATTCTCTGCGAGGCAGCAGGTTTTGATGTTATTTTCATTGAAACAGTGGGAGTTGGACAGTCGGAAACCGCCGTACATAGTATGGTTGATTTTTTTATACTTTTAATGATTTCGGGTGCAGGAGACGAACTACAAGGCATCAAACGCGGAATTATGGAAATGGCTGATGCAATTATTATCAACAAAGCAGACGGAGACAATATAGAAAAAGCAAAATTAACTCGAACTCAATATGCGAATGCGTTGATGTTATTTCCTCCGCCGCTATCGGACTGGAAACCACCTGTATTGACGGCATCTTCCCTCTATAAAACAGGAATATCTGAAATTTGGAATACAATTTTGAAATACAAGGATTTAACAACTAAAAACGGTTATTTTGAACAAAACAGAACAAATCAATTACAAAGTAGATTTTATAGTTTTATGGAAGAAGAACTATTGAACCGTTTTTATGCCAATATCAATGTACAAGAATCTATCGAACAATACAAATTACAAGTAGCAAACAAAAAAATTACCCCATACACAGCAGGAAAAATAGTGTTGGATGAATATTAGTTGCTTTTTTTGTGGCAAAAAAAATAAATTTTCTCATTTACTATTTACTTTTTCACTAATAAAAAAAACTGTACCTTTGCAAAAAAAATAATTTATAATTGGATAATGGGCGTTGTTATTCGGCAGAGTTTTAAGGGAAGCATTGTAAACTACGTAGGGGCTTTTATTGGCTTTTTGACTACCCTTTATATCATAACAAAGTTTTTAACCGCAGAAGAATATGGTTTAACCAGAGTTTTAATTGAAGCATCTCTGTTGGTTGCCGCTTTGGCACAACTTGGAACGACAAATTCTATTATAAAATTTTTTCCTTACTTTAAAAGTATAGACAAAAAACACAACGGTTTTTTGGGACTTTCAGTTCTTATTCCATTTATAGGACTTGTTTTTTTTAGTCTTCTTTATCTTTTGCTAAAACAACCTATTGTTCACCTTTTTAGCGAAAAATCAGCATTGTTTTTGAAATATTTTTATTATGTGATTCCTTTTGCTGTTTTTTGGGTTTATATAGGCGTATTCGAGACCTATTCAAATGTTTTGCATCGTATTGTAGTGCCTCGTTTTATTCGAGAGGTGGGCATACGAGTTTTGACTATCGGAGTGTATTTACTTTGGGCATTCCGATTAGTAACATTTGATACATTTGTTTTGCTTTTTATTCTATTATATGGAGTTGCTGCCGTCTTGAATTTAATGTATATTTTTGCATTAAAACAATATTCCTTCAAACCAAACTTTGAAATAGCAAAACCTTTACGAAAAAATTTTTATTCCTACACTGCCTTTCTACTTCCTGCTGCTATTGGAGGTACGATTACCGTAAAAATAGATACTTTTATGGTAAGTTCTATGTTAGGATTGGGATATACAGGTATTTTTTCAATAGCATATTTTATCGCAGTAATTGTTGAAATTCCTTATCGTTCTTTAAATGCTATTTCCATGCCAATTGTTTCCGATTATTTGAAAAATGAAGATTATAAATCGGTTGGGTTTCATTATAAAAGAGTTTCTTTAAATCAATTACTTGTAGGCAGTTTGATTTTCCTTTTGGTTTGGATAAACATAGATTCTATTTACGCAATTATTCCCAATGGAGATACATATAAAAGCGGAATATATGTTGTTTTATTCATCGCACTGTCTCGGTTGATAGATTCGGGATTTAACTTTGGTTTATCCATATTAAGTCTTTCAAAATATTATTATTATTACTTGTTTTTTATATTCTTTTTAGCGATATTAGGTGCTGTAACCAACCTTATTTTTATACCCATTTACGGAATATCTGGAGCAGCATTATCTACTTTTATTTCATTTGTCATTTATAATTTATTTGTCATTTTAATTGTGTATAAAAAAATGAAAATAGCCCCATTCACAAGTGGAATGCTAAAAGTAGCAGCACTGACAGGCGTTTTGCTTATGCTAAATTATTTAATTCCTTCTATAACAAATCCTTACGTAAATATTGCTGTAAGGGGTCTTTTAACCGGTGGAATTTTTATTTTAATTGCTTGTTTTTGGAACATATCTCAAGATGCCAATCACGTTATTCAAGTTGTTTTGAATAGATTAAAACAATACGTAATTAGGTGATAACTTAGCATAGCATACTTATTCATACCTCAACGCCTCAATAGGTCTGATGGCGACGGCTTTTCGGGCGGGGAAATAGCCTGCCAAAACACCTGCAATGATTAAAACAAGCGTAGCACCTAAGGCAATACGCAAATCAATGGTCGGATTTAGAAACATAGTGGGCATATCTTCGTTTGTTTGTTCCATTACAGCGGATAGAATCTTGCTAATTCCCTCCGTAAGCAAAATACCCAAAATCATACCCAAATACCCAAATAACGCCATTACGACTATGGTTTCAGAAATAATCAGTTTAATGATAGACGCCGGTTTTGCCCCCAACGCCTTGCGGATGCCGAACTCTTTGGTGCGTTCCCGTACCGTTATCAGCATAATGTTGCTCACGCCCACCACGCCCGCAATCAGCGTTCCCAGACCGATAATCCATAAAAGCGTTGAAATAGCGGAAAAAATTTTAATCGTTTGCAAATAATCTGTCAATGAACTCCTTACAAAAATACCCCAATCATCTTCGGGGTCGTATTGGTGTTTTTTGCTCAACCGCATTCGCAGCGTTTGCGTAAAGGCTTCGTTTTCTTCTAACGTGGTTAATCCTTCAATTGTGCAGAGCATTTCTCTCAAACGATTGGTTGTGTTGTACATACTTAAAGCGGTGGTCAAAGGAACATAGCAACTTGTCCGCCAACTCATTCTGTTTTTTTTGTAAATTCCCACTATTTGAAAAACAATTTTATCTATCACAACGTGTTCGCCTACAACGTCTTCTTTTCCAAACAGCAAATTGGCATCTTCGGTGGAAATGATGATTGTTTTTCGTTTTTCATTCATATCCAAGCGATTGAAAGGTCTACCGTAACAAAAATTCAATTTTTCCAAATCAAAATAGTTAGGAACGATTGCCTCTATGCTCGTTTGAGAATATTTTTTTCCGTTATACAGCGTTTTTCCGCCTAATTGATAGGTTGGGTACACGCCGCTAACTTCGATAAAACTATATGCCATCAACATGGAATCGGTATAATCCATATAAATTTGTCTTCCAGCGGGATAGCCGTTGTAGGGTTTAGATGTCCAGTAGGCTCTCAAATTCAATTTGTTAATTGCCTCGCCTGCAAAGTTGGACATCACGCCATTTTTCAGTCCATTGCCCGCCGCCAACAACACAATCAGAATAAAAATTCCCCACGCAATAGAAAATCCCGTTAGGAACGTCCGCAACTTATTGCGTTTGAGCGTATTGACTATTTCGGATAAAAATTCCATTATTCAATGATTAATGATTAGTGATTAATGGTTAGTGGTTAAAACAATTTTTTTTTCTCAAATCTTTGTAACGATTCTCTATGCTTACCGCAAACTTAAAACTCTTTTCTTTCAATATATTCACTTTCACCTTCATTATTGTATTAAAAATTAATCATTAACCACTAATAACCCCATCTTTTATTCTAATAATTCGTTTGGTAGCCTCCGCCACCATTTGTTCGTGGGTAACGATGACGATGGTCATACCTTCGGCGTTTACTTCTTTGAATAAATCAATCATTTCGAGCGAGGTTTGACTGTCCAATGCTCCTGTGGGTTCGTCTGCTAAAATGATTTTGGGCTGCGTAATCAAAGCACGGGCAATGGCAACACGCTGTTTCTGTCCGCCGCTCATTTGGTTAGGAAAATAATTTGCCCAATCTTTTAAACCCATTTTGTCCAA
>Ga0209628_10002934_pt1 | contig 11765 bp, 12 predicted proteins | sample TergutCu122P4_FD_187285 | JGI IMG/M metagenome (GOLD analysis project Ga0209628, IMG submission 187285) | Cubitermes ugandensis P4 segment gut microbial communities from Kakamega Forest, Kenya - Cu122 P4 (SPAdes) (version 2) | ecosystem: Host-associated > Arthropoda: Insects > Digestive system...
CGCTAAAACCCGCCCCATCAACCGTCAGTGGAGCATCAACCGCCGCCAAAGACAGCGGCGCTAAAGCTGACCGGCTAAAGCCGGTGGTTTCAACCTTGGAGATGGAAATGAACATCCCCGGCTTCAAGTTTCATGGGCTGTCCGGCTTCAATCCCCGGCGTTACGCCGTGAGCGTGTCGGGCAATTGGCGAATCACCTTTGCCTTTGTCGGCGAGGATGCCGTTGACGTTGATCTGGAGGATTACCACTGATGAGCCTGCGCAACCCGAACCGAAAGCCAACCCACCCCGGCGCGATTTTCCGTGAGGATGTCTTGCCCGCCCTGGACATGACGCAAACCGAACTGGCGCGCCGGCTCGCCGTGTCTCGCCTGACGGTTTCCGAACTGCTGCACGAAAAGCGCGCCCTCTCCCCCGATCTGGCGATCCGACTGGGCAAACTGACCGGAACGACGCCGGAAAGCTGGTTGCGAATGCAAGAGGCCATCGACCTCTGGGCATTGAACCGGGACAAAGCCGGGGAGTATGCCCGAATCGAACGACTGGCAGCCTGACAAGTTGCCCGATGGAATCCGACAGGCCGGAAAGCGGCTGTGACATGAACGCCATCGGCTTCGGCAAAGAGATCGTAGGGTGCAATAAGCGCAGCGCATTGCACCGATCGTTCGCGCGGTCGATTGCGGCGGGATGGCGCAATGCGCTTTGCTTATTGCGCCCTACACGCTACCGCGCTTGGTGGCCGCGAGGCATCCAGGGCAAAAAAAACGGCCACCCGAAGGTGGCCGTTTGGTGGGGTCTAAACCAGCGGGGCTGGATTAGAAGCTGTGGCGCATGCCAACCATGAAGCCGGCGTACCGGGCGTCAACAATGCCGCTGGTATTGGTGCCGTTGTTGCTAACCGGGTTGTTGTAGAAGTTGAAATTACCCCCATTGCCATTGCTCAGGCGGCTATAACGCGCTTGCAGCATGGTGCGCTTGGACAGCTCGTACTGGTAACCCAGGGTCCAGATATTGGCCTTGTCGTTCCAGTTGTCATGACCGTGATCCAGCTTGGTTTCGCTAGAACGAGCATACTGCAAGCCAATGGTGTTGGCGCCGAAGGTATGGGCGGCGCCGAGGGACCAGGCGTAACGCTTGCCGCTGGCATCCCCTTCGAGGTTGTCAACCTTGGTGTTGTCGTACAGGCCCGAGAAGCGGGTACCGAACGGCGCGGTGTAAACAGCGGCCAAGCGCCAGACACGGGCATCCAGGCTGTAAGCAGAGGGGATTGCGCCATTGACCAAACCATCTTTGGTCTTGTGGTAGCCGAGGCCGACGAACAGCGGGCCGTTGTCGTATTTGCCGGCGATTTGCCAAGCGCGGGTGTTGACGCTGTTGGTGCCGTTGGTACGCGTCTCGCCATTGACCCAAGCCGCAGTGGCGCTGAAGCCGCCGCCGAAGGTCGGCGAAATGTAGGCCACGGCGTTGGAAGCGCGCTCGTCAGCACCGGTCTTGAGGCCGGCCAGCTGGCCGGTCACCGAGTTGACGGTGCCAATGCCGGCATCGCCCGGCAGAATGTCGACGCGCACGCCCATTTCGCGCAGCGGGTGGGTCAGGCGGCCGGCGGCCACAGTGCCGAAAGCGCCGGCCAGGCCAGCGTAGGTGTCGCGACCAGCGCCGAAACCACCGGTATCGGCATTGACAGTGGTTTCAAACTGGAACACGGCGGTCAGGCCATTGCCCAGCGCCTCGGCGCCCTTGAAGCCGATATAGGACGAGTTGCTGTCCAGACGGCCGACGGTCGGCTGGTTCACTCGATTGCCAGCAGCATCCTTGCCGCTGGTGCTCTTGACCCAGGCCTGGCCGACGTCGGCGACGCCGTAGATGGTGACGTTGGCCTGGGCAAAGGCGGCGCTGGAAGCCAGACCAGCGATAGCCAGAGCGATGATTTTCTTTTGCATCGGAGAATCTCCTTAGTGGTTAGGTTTCAACTGGCTGCATCAACCAGTCAAGCTCCACCTCTCGGATCGAAAGGTTGGGAGCGATTCTGCAACCCGGCGATACAGAGAGCAAGTTGTAACGCGGCCTTGAGGGCATGGGCCGGGAAAAATGTTGCACTGATGCAACAGCGGCAGGGCACTGCCAAGGCAGAGTGAATCGCCCCGGAATTTGAGGAAGCTCTGGCTCTTGAGAAGAGAACCCCCCATGAAGACGAAATTCTATTCCCCGGAAGTGAAAAAGCGGGCGCGCTCATTCCACTTTTAATCAGCCGAGGACGCGAAGGCGAAGCGAGAGACAGTGCGGTTGTACGGCAAGCGAAGCCGACAAAGTCATCGGTTGATTGAGAAATGGAATCAGGCCGGCGCCGGGCGCAGCGCGTAGTAGGCGGCCAGCGCCCGCGCCACGGCGGCGTTCGGCTGGACCGGGTCGCCGAGGCCGAACTCGGCTTGCAGGGCGGTCTTGTTCTGGTCCAGGTAATCGATGACGCGGGTCAGATTGGCCATCCGGTTGGGGATGAAATTGCCTTCGGCATTGAGCAGTTCCGCCGAGCGGGCGAAATTGCCGCCGAATTCGCGGATCGCCGCCACTGCGCCGGCGCGGTTGCCGGCCAGCGCCGCATCGAGGCGGGCCGTGTCGAGACGGGCCAGGCGGGTCACCGGGTCGATGCTGACGCCGAGATCAGCGAGGCCGCGAACGCCGTTCCAGGCGCCGTTGAAGGGGCTTTCGATGCTTTTCTCCAGTTCCCATTGCGCGACCGTGGCCGCCTGCGTGCCGGCAAGCAGGCCGCCGCTGGCCAAGCCTTCGGCGAAGCGGTCGATCCAGCCGTTGTAAGCGCTGATGAAGGTTTGCAGGCGCTCGCGGATTTCGCCGGGCGGCGTCGCCGCGTCGATCTCGCCCAGGGGCAGCGCAGCCTGGCGCAGCGTTGCGACATAGCTTCCGAGATCGGACATTTCGGCGTACTCGGCGCGGTAAATCACGTCGCGCCGGTTGATCTCGGTCATCATCCGGTAGCCGGAAGCGGGATCGAACAAGGCGCTGACGCCGCCAATCGCCGACGTGCCGCCGATGGCTCCGGCCTGGGCGAGGAGGGCGGCCAGCACGCTGGCGGTGGCGTCGCTGGCGCCGGTTCCGCCGGCGCTGCCCAAGGACGCAATCAGCGTGCTCATCGCCTGCGTCTTGAAATCCGCCAGTTGCCCTTGCAGGGTGGCGAGAAAATCGCCGCTGACGGGCGCTGCTGGCCCGGCCGGGTTGCCGCGCAGCAACGGAGAATCGGGAGTGATGCCGTAAATGCTGTTGTTTGCCATGATGCCTCCGTAACGGGTAACGTGTGGCCCCCTGCTACGTTCATTTTTAGCGAAAAGTGTGCCAGTAACCTGCGCCGCACGGCGACAAGGCCAGGATTCATAGGTCGTGGTGAGCGCAGCGAACCGCGACAGCAGGCGTTGCAGGCAGAATTACGTCGCGGTTCGCTGCGCTCACCACGACCTGTTGCCCCATCCCAAGCTCCTCTGTCGGGCGGCAAAACCGGCCGCCGGCGCAGGCATTTTTCGCCGTCGGGCGCGGCTGGCGCTAAAATCACGCATTCATCAGGGAGTGGGTAATGAAAATAGGTTTTATCGGCCTCGGCATCATGGGCCGTCCGATGGCGCAGAACCTGTTGCGTGGCGGCCACCAGGTCACCGTCTGGGCGCGCCGCGCCGAGTCGATGCAGCCGCTGCTGGCGGCCGGGGCCGTTGGCGCGGCAAGCGCCGCCGAGGCGGCGCGCGGGGCCGAACTGGTCATCTCGATGGTTGCCGACGCGCCGGATGTCGCCGAGGTCATGCGCGCCGTCGCCAGCGCCGCATCGCCGGGTCTGGTCGCCGTCGATATGAGCACCATCGCCCCGGCGGCGGCGCGCCGCATCGGCGAGGAACTGGCCGCGGCCGGCGTCGATTTTCTCGATGCGCCGGTTTCCGGCGGCGAGGTCGGGGCCATTGCCGGTACGCTGTCGATCATGGCCGGCGGTTCGGCGGCGGCTTTCGCCCGCGCCTTGCCGGCCTTGCAGTGCCTGGGCCAGAACATCATCCACGTCGGCGGCAGCGGCGCCGGGCAGGTGACCAAGGCGGCCAACCAGATCGTCACCGGCATGGGCGTGCTGGCGGTGGCCGAGGCCATGGCCTTTGCCTCCAAAAACGGTGTCGACCGGGCCAGGGTGCGCGAGGCGCTGCTCGGCGGCTTTGCGTCCTCGAAAATTCTGGAGAACCACGGCCAGCGCATGATCGAGCGCAATTTCAAGCCGGGCTTCAAAAGCTGGATGCATGAGAAGGATCTCGACATCGTGATGCAGACCGCGCACGAACTCGGCCTGTGCCTGCCGGGCGCGGCGGCGACGGCGCAGATGTTCAACGCCATGGTCGGCTCCGGCCTCGGCGAGGAAGATTCGATCGCCGTGCTGAAATTGCTGGAAGGCTTGTCGGGGCAGTGATGAACATCGGCTTCATCGGTCTGGGCGCGATGGGTCGCCCGATGGCCCGGCATTTGCAGGCGGCCGGCCACGCGCTGCACGTCTGGGCGCGGCGGCCGGCCAGCGTCGAGGATTTGCCGGCGGTTGTGTGGGCGACGCCGGCCGAGGTCGGGGCGGCCTGTGAGGTGGTGTTCACGATGGTCACCTCCAGCGCCGATGTCGAGGCGGTGGCGCTCGGCGAACACGGTTTGATCGAGGGCATGGCCGCCGGCAGCCTGCTGATCGACTGCTCGACCATCGCCCCTGAAGCCGCCCGGCGCATCGCCGGCCGGTTGGGCGAACGCGGCATCGACATGCTCGACGCGCCGGTTTCCGGCGGCCCGCAGGGCGCCATCGACGCGACGCTGGCGATCATGGTCGGCGGCGCGGCGGCGGCGCTCGAACGGGCGCGCCCCTTGCTCGAAAAACTGGGGCAACGCATCGTCCATGTCGGGCCGAACGGCGCCGGTCAGGTGGCCAAGGCCTGCAATCAGATCATCATGGTCGCCGCCATCGAGGCCGCGGCCGAGGCGCTGCATCTCTCCAGCGCCGCCGGTGTCGATGGCGGCAAGGTGCGGCAGGCGCTGGCCGGCGGCTCGGCGGCCTCGCGCGTGCTGGAGGTGATGGGCAAGCGCATGGTCGAACGCGATTTCGCGGCCGGCATCGAGGCCCGGCTGCATCACAAGGATTTGGGGCTGGTCTTGGCGGCGGCGCGGCAAAGCGGCGTGCCGATGCCCTTGACGGCCAGCGTTGCCCAGCAACTCAATGCCTTGATGGCGCTGGGTCTGGGCAAGAACGACACGGCTGCGCTGTGGTGCGTACTGGAGGCCAAGTGAGCGAGATACCCCCCGCCGGCGTGGAAATCGACGAACGCTTCCACATTACCGGCCGCCGCGCCATCGTTTTCACGCTGGTCGGCTACATCCGCGACGGCGAACAATTCACCGTGCTCTTCGGCGACAAACTGTTCGTCACCCAGTTGCTCGATGTCGATGAAGATGACGATCTGCTGATCTTCGACCTCAGCGGCGCCGAGACGCTCAATCACGCCCTGCTGCGGGCCGACCGCTGCCGCCTGGCGGCGCGGCCCGCCGGCATTCATGTTCATTTCGACGTCGGTGAGGTCAGCGAGATCGAGTACGACGGCCGGCCGGCTTTCGCCGTGGCCCTGCCCACGGCCATCGTCCGCTTGCAGCGGCGCGAGAGTTTCCGCATCGCCACGCCGGTGCTCAATCCGGTGCGCTTCTTCATCAGCCGCGCCGACGGCAAGGAACAGGGATTCTCGGCTTGCGACATTTCGGTGACGGGCATCGGTCTCTTGGCCGCGGCGGCGCCCGATCTGCTCTCCGGGGAATTGCTGGAGCGCTGCCGCATTCGCCTGCCCGACGAGGCGCAGGACATGCCCGTCGCGGCGCGGGTGCAGCGCATCATCGCCCTGGAATCGCGCAGCGGCGAGCGGCAGTGGCGGATCGGCGTGCATTTTCTCAATTTATCGCCGGCCGTCGAGAACCGCCTGCAACGCTACATCGCCCGCCTCGAACGCGAGCGCCACGAACACGCCTGAACATGAGCACACTGAGCATGATCCTCCTGGCCTGCCTCGCCGGCGGCCTCATCAGCATGGCCGCGGCGGCGGCCGTGGTGTTTCGCCTGTCGCGGCAATCGACCGGGGTGCTGGTCGCCTTCGCCGCCGGGGTGATGCTGTCCTCGGCCTTTCTCCACGTGCTGCCCGAAGCCTTCGCCACGCTGCCGGCGGTTGACAGCCACGCCGGTCACGACCACGGCGGGCCGCAGACGACGCTGTTCGCGACCATGCTGGCGACGCTGTTCGCTTTCTTCGCCCTCGAACGCCTGGCCCTGTGGCGCCATTCGCATGGCGACTGCGCCGCCCATGACGGGCATCACGCAACGGCCACGGCGCCCCTGCTGATCCTGGTCGGCGACGCCTTTCACAATTTCATCGACGGCATCCTGGTGGCCGCCGCCTTCATTGCCGACCCGATGCTCGGCGTGACCACCACCGTCGCCATCGTCGCCCACGAAATTCCGCAGGAAATGGGCGATTTCGTCCTGCTGCGCAACGGCGGCTGGAGCAATGTCAAGGCTTTCGTCGCCAACGCCGGCTCCAGTCTCAGTTCGCTGCTCGGCGGCGCGCTCGGCTATTTCATGCTGTCGGCGATCAACGACGTGTTGCCCTATGTGCTGGTGATTGCCGCCTCCAGCTTCATCTACGTCGCCCTCGCCGACCTGCTGCCGCTGCTGCACAAACAGCGCGAAAATTTTTTGCGCCAGGCGGCCCTGATCGGGACCGGCGTCGCCGTGGTGCCGCTGATTGAACGGTTGATACACTGATGTGAAATGGAACTTATTGGCCCGGCCGGGTCAAATCTGCCACCAACGCCACAGGAGAAAGCCATGAGCCAATACCCCATCGCCGTCATCGTCGGCAGCCTGCGTCAGGATTCCTTCAACCGCAAACTGGCCGCCGCCATCGCCCGTCTGGCGCCGGCCGAGTTTTCCTGCAAACAGGTGGCGATCGGCGACCTGCCGCTCTACAACCAGGACGACGACGCCAACCAAGCGCCGGCGGTCGTGCGCATGAAAGACGAGATCAAGGCGGCGCGCGGCCTGCTGTTCGTGACGCCGGAATACAACCGCTCCATCCCCGGCGTCCTGAAGAACGCCATCGACCACGGCTCGCGCCCCTACGGTCAGAGCGTCTGGAGCGGCAAACCGGCCGGCATCCTCGGCGTCTCGGTCGGGCCGATCGGCACGGCCCTGGCGCAGCAGCATTTGCGCACCATTCTGGCCTGCCTGGACGCGCCCACCCTCGGCCAGCCGGAAGCCTACATCCAGGCCAAGGACGGCCTCTTCGACGCGGATGGCAACATCGGCCCCGGCAGCCGAACCTTCCTGCAAGGCTGGATGGATCGCTACGTCGCTTGGGTCAAGCGGCACGCCGGTTGATGGGTCGCTGGCCGCCGCCGAAGGCCGGAAAATGCCAACGGTTCAGTTTACGGCCTCCCCAATCCAGCGACTTCTGTACTGAACCCACAGCGGCAGACCTGGGCGCAGCGGGCACGGGGCCGAAGTCATCCGCCTTTCACAGCAGTTTGCCCGGATTCATCAGGCCGCGCGGGTCGAGCGCCTGTTTGACGGCGCGCATCAGCGCCATTTCGGCCGCGCTCTTGTAGCGCAGGATTTCCTCGCGCTTCAGTTGCCCGAGGCCGTGCTCGGCTGAAATCGAGCCGCCCAGGGCGTGCACGATGTCGTGTACGCGGCGGTGCACCGCCGGTTGCTGGGCGATGAAGGCGGCGTTGTCGCTTGCTGGCCGCGACAGGTTGTAATGCAGGTTGCCGTCGCCGACGTGGCCGAAGGCGACGATGCGGATGTCGGGAAAAGCCGTCGTCAGGGCCGCGTCGGCCTGGGCGAGAAAATCGGCGAGGCGTGAAACCGGCACGGCGATGTCATGTTTGATGCTCAGACCCTCGATTTTTTGCGCTTCCGAGATGTTTTCGCGCAGCGCCCATAATTGCCGCGCCTGGGTTGGCGAATGGGCGACCGTGCCGTCGGCGACGGCATTTTCGGCGAGACGAGCGGCCAGCCAGGTTTCGACAGCCGCTGGCTCCGTGCCGGAGAACTCGGCCAGCACGTACCACGGGCTGGCCGCCCCCGGCCGGCGGCTGTCGGGGATATGGCGCAGCACCAGGCCGAGGGCGGTGTCCGAAATCAGTTCAAAGGCGGTCAGTTGCGCGTCGAAGGCATCCTTGGCCTGGCGCAGCAGGGCGACGGCGGCGGCCGGCGTCGCCACGTTGAGCCAGCAGGTGGTTTGCACCGGCGGCAGCGCGAAGAGCTTGAGCACTGCCGCGGTAATGACGCCGAGCGTGCCTTCGGCGCCGATGAACACCTGCTTCAAGTCGTAGCCGGTATTGTCCTTGCGCAGGCCGCGCAGGCCGTTCCAGAGCGTGCCGTCGGCCAGCACGACCTCCAGGCCGAGGGTCAGTTCGCGGGCGTTGCCGTAGCGCAGCACCTGCACGCCGCCAGCATTGGTCGAGAGATTGCCGCCAATCTGGCACGTCCCTTCCGCAGCCAGCGCCAGCGGGAACAGCCGGCCGGCGGCGCGCGCCGCTGCCTGCACGGCGGCCAGCGTGCAGCCGACCTCGACGGTGATGGTGTCGTTCACCGGATCGACGGCCAGGATGCGGTTCAGGCGGCCGAGGTTGAGCACGATGGCCACGCCGGAAGCATCCGGCGTCGCCGCGCCGCACAGGCTGGTATTGCCGCCCTGCGGCACGATCGGCGCGCCGGCGGCGGCGCAGGCGGCAACGACGGCGGCGACTTCGGCCCGCGCGCCGGGGCGGACGATGCAGCGGGCCGCGCCGTGGTAACGGCCGCGCCAGTCGGTCAGCCAGGGTTGCATGGCCGCGGCCTCGGCAATCACATGGGCTTCGCCAACGATGGCGGCCAGGCGAGCGAGCAGGGCGTCCGGCATGCCTTGCTCAGTTCCGCCCCAGCGGTTCGGCGTAGAGATCGTGATGATCGGCGTCGGTCACGCGGACTTGCAGAAAATCACCGGGCGCGGCAGCGAAGAAACCATCGAGATACACCAGGCCGTCGATTTCCGGGGCGTCGGCCTGGGAGCGGGCGATCACGCCTTCCTCGTCGACTTCGTCGACCAGCACGTCAATCACGCTGTCGATTTTGGCCGCCAGTTTTTCGGCGGAAATATCCTCCTGCACCTGCATCAGCCAGCGGCGGCGGTCTTCGCGCACCTCCTCCGGCGGCAGGCCGGGCAATTCGTTGGCCCTGGCCCCTTCAACCGGCGAGTAGGCGAAAGCGCCGACGCGGTCGAGCCGGGCGTCTTCGAGGAACTGGATCAATTGATCGAAATCCGCCTCGGTCTCGCCGGGGAAACCGGTGATGAAGGTCGAGCGGATGACGATTTCCGGGCAGATGTCGCGCCACTGGCGGATGCGCTCCAGCGTGTTCTCGCTTGATGCCGGCCGCCGCATGGCCTTGAGGATTTTCGGACTGGCGTGCTGAAACGGCACATCGAGATAGGGCAGGATCTTGCCCTCGGCCATCAGCGGGATCACGTCGTCGACCGAGGGGTAGGGATAAACATAATGCAGCCGGACCCAGATGCCGAAGCTGGCCAGTGCCTCGCACAATTCCTTGAGCCGGGTCTTGACCGGGCGGCCACCCCAGAACTGCGTGCGGTATTTGACGTCGACGCCGTAGGCGCTGGTGTCCTGCGAAATCACGAGAATTTCCCTGACGCCGGCGCGGGCCAGATTCTCGGCCTCGGCCAGCACGTCGCCAACCGGGCGCGAGACGAGCGGCCCGCGCAGCGAGGGGATGATGCAGAAGGTGCAGTCGTGGTTGCAGCCTTCGGAAATTTTCAGGTAGGCGAAATGCGCCGGCGTCAGGCGGATGCCCTGCGCCGGCACCAGATCAGCCCAGGGATCATGCGGCTTGGGCAGGTGCCGGTGCACCTGGCCCATCACTTCTTCCAGCGCATGCGGGCCGGTCACCGCCAGCACTGCGGGATGCGTGGTCTGCACGATGTCGCCCTTGGCGCCGAGGCAGCCGGTGACGATGACCTTGCCATTCTCGGCCAGCGCCTCGCCGATGGCATCGAGCGATTCCTCGACGGCGGCGTCGATGAAGCCGCAGGTATTGACGATGACCAGATCGGCATCGTCGTAACTTGGCGAAATCTCGTAACCCTCGGCGCGCAGCCGGGTCAGGATCAATTCGGCATCGCTGCCGGCCTTCGGGCAGCCAAGGGAAACGAAGCCGACAGTCGGCGCGGGGGGTGAATCAGTCATGCGAAAACCTTGTGCGGTTGGGCTTGGTAATATGTTAGGGATTCCCTGAATAGCCACCCATTTCATTGGCAGCCGTCATAAAAACTTGCAAAGCGGCTGATTTTTGGCGGATTGGCATGAAATATCAGCGTTTTCACGGGGATTCCCCCCAATTCCCGTTTTACGGGCGCACCTCTCCCAGTGCCGGCGACAATCGCTTGCGCGCCAGCCACAGGTTGGCCAGCGCAAACAAAGTCACGATCTGCCCCGTGTTTTTGGTCAGCCCACGGTAGCGCACCTTGACGTAACCGAATTGCCGCTTCACGACCCGGAACGGGTGTTCGACGATAACCCGAACCGCCGACAGCATCCGGTTGAACGCTTTCTGCTTGCCCGTCAGCTTGCCGCCCACCGGCTTCTTGGAGGGCGTCAGAATGGAGCGCTCTCCTTCCTTCTCGAAATGCTCAATCGTCCGGTTCGTCTTGTGATAGCCCCGATCTCCGAGAACAATGACCTCTTCCCCATGCTGGCATTTCTCCAGCATCGTGATGTCCGCCACCTTGGCAGTGGTGCATTCAACGGTATGGATCAGACCGCTTTGAGCATCCACGCCGATGTGGGCCTTCATCCCGAAATGCCATTGATTGCCCTTCTTCGTTTGCGTCATCTCGGGATCGCGCTTCTTGTCTTCGTTCTGGGTCGAACTGGGCGCAGCAATCAGCGTGGCATCCACCACCGTGCCGCGCTTCATCGACAACCCTTTCTCCGACAGTACCACATTGACTTCAGCAAAAATCGCCACGGCCAGATCATGCTTCTCCAGCAGGTGGCGAAAACGAAGAAGGGTGCTTTCATCCGGCATCACGTCTTCGAAAGCGTCCAACCCGGCAAACTGACGCAACAGCGGCACATCATGCAGCGCTTCTTCCATCGCCGGATCAGAATAACCAAACCATTGCTGCAGAAAGTGAATCCGCAACATCGCCGAGAGCGGCATCGGTGGCCGACCGTTTCCCTTCTTCGGGTAATGCGGCTCGATCAATCCTTCCAGGCGAGACCAGGGAACGACTGTTTCCATCTCCCCCAAAAACACCGCCTTCCGGGTTTGTTTCCCCACCTTCGGCAGGAACCCCATCTCGGCCAAGCTCAGTTGCTTCATCAATTCCATCGACTCAATAGCTCCAATGACAACAGCGTCATCTTATCAAACCATGCCGCATGACAGTTACTTGTGCAGACTTTCCTTAGCCTAACAAGACGTTGGCTTGCGTGACGGGATGACGACGGTGGAACGGGATCGCATCAAGGCGCTGGAGCGGGAGGAGAAGGAACTGCGCCAGGCCAACGCTCCCCGCGCTTTGTCGATGGCGGTTATGCGGGCCAATTGATCGACTGGGCGCAAGCCATGTTCGGCTCGACAGTGAGCGTGCTCAACCGCACGGAAGCTCATCGCTTCGTCGTGCGACCCAAGCGTTGAATCGTCGAACGGCCCTT
>Ga0209628_10002935_pt1 | contig 11764 bp, 7 predicted proteins | sample TergutCu122P4_FD_187285 | JGI IMG/M metagenome (GOLD analysis project Ga0209628, IMG submission 187285) | Cubitermes ugandensis P4 segment gut microbial communities from Kakamega Forest, Kenya - Cu122 P4 (SPAdes) (version 2) | ecosystem: Host-associated > Arthropoda: Insects > Digestive system >...
AGGCTAACTGGATTGGTCACATCTTAAGTAGAAACTGCCTTCTAAAACAAGTTATCGAAGGAAAGATAAAGGGGGAGATTGAAGTGGCAAGAAGACGAGGAAGAAGACATAAGAAGCTACTGGATGACCTTAAGGACAGGAGAGGATGTTTTCATTTGAAGGAGGAGGCTCTGCATCGCACTATATGGAGGCATCGTTTTGGAGGAGGCTTTGGACCTGTCGTCAGACAAAATACTGAATGAATGAATGAATGTATGAATGCAGTAGAGGTGCCTTTTACATCCAGCATCCATAATTCTTTTGGACAATGCTTCATGTTATCCATCTGTGGTGTAAAACTGCAAATGACTGCATGATTACAGAGAAGAGGCATGGCCTTGTCCATCTCACTGAGAAAGGATGCTCTTTGTTAATTTGAAATTAAACAACAATGAGTACAGGGTTGACAAACGTTTTCAAAGTCATAAATGTGTAGTGTAGTTGATACCACCTCACACATCTGATTGACAACCACTTTGCTTCAGCTGAGCCAAACTGATACAATACTGGTAAATTAAGGACATTCATCCAGGAATCTATCTTTGAATACTCTACAAAATCTGACAATGAATGTTTGTTACTAGTAACAGCTGCATTTTGGGCTGTTTGTTGTAAACATGTCGTCATCAAATAGACCTACTGAGAACAGGAGGAACTGATGAAAGATGACGGTGAAGCCATCATCTGGTTAGAGGTTTAGAATACAGAAGAAACAGAAAATCAGTGCTTTACTTACTGTATTGCATGAAAAGTAAAGTTGTTTTATTTTTATTATTTGTAAGGAGGAGGCTTTTCAGGAGAACCTGGCTATGCTTCGACCACAAAATGATGAGAGTAATATTACCGTATTTCCTGGCCCATAAGACACACTTTTTTTCCTGAAAAATGTGACCTAAATTCGACCTGCGTCTTATGTGCCGAGGGTAAGTATTATTTCCAAACTTATAAATACCTGTACGTCTATTATACAACATCTTTATCGTGAGATAGTGAAATTTGCTTCCAAATCATGAGATCTGGCATCACTGCTTGTGAATGGCTTACTTTCTTATGTGGGGATTTACCCTAACGTATACATTGCATCACATGTGATTCCAGGTATTTACGCTGCTGCAGTAGCAAAGTGTAGTCAAGTGTAATTCAAGTGTGTTACACGTTCCTTAAAGTGTATCTGTTTTGTGTGTATTTACGTTTTTACAAATAATGATTAAAGAGTTAAATTTAAAGTTTAAAATCAAAGAAAACCGTTATGGGATCAAAAGAGAGATGGATATCTTACAGTATTGCATTTAAAATTTAAGTCGTGAATTACGCTGAAAAACATGGAAACCGGGCAGCTGAAAGGCGTTTTGGTTCTCCTCCAACAGAAGATGGTACGAGAATGGAGGAAGAAAAGGAAAGATTTAATCAAAGCAGATAAGTGTATAAAAGCTTTATGTTCATGTTCTTCTAAATGGCCAAAACTTGAAGAATATGTTAAGAACTGGATAATAGGTCACAGGAAGAATGGAATTGCTGTTTCAGTGAAAATGATTTTAATTGAAGCAAGAAGACTAGCCATTGAAATGTCTATTACTGATTTTGCTGGAACAATTTTGTGGTGTGAAAGATTTATGAGAAGAAATGGCCTGTTTATGCGTACGGAAACTATAATAGCACAAAAACTGCCCTGTGAGTATGAAAGAAGGATTTTAGAATTCCATAAATATGTCATAAACATGAATAAGGAGCTGTGTTTTGAGATAGGACAATTAGGGAACATGGATGAGGTACCTTTGACGTTTGATGTTCCATTGAATGAAACAGTGGACGTTAAAGGTGCTACAACAATTATGATAAAGACTTCTGGTAATGAGAAGACGCGTTACACTGTTGTTCTTGCGTGCTGTGCTGATGGCACAAAGCTTCCACCTTTATTAATCTTTAAAAGAAAAACGTTGCCTAAAGATGTAATTCCACATGGGATTTATGTTCATGTTTATTCTAAAGGATGGATGGATTGGAGAAGGAATGAAGCTGTGGTTAGAGAAAGTGTGGTCCAAGCGTCCAGGTGGTCTTCTTAGAAAACCATCTTTATTAGTGTGCAATCTGTTCAAGGCACATGTAACAGAATCAACAAAAAAGCTTGCCACTAAACTGAAGATGCATCTCGCAGTAATTCCTGGTGGATTAACTGATCAATTGCAGCCTCTGGATGTTTCAGTTAATAAACTGTTCAAGGGATTTATGCATGAGGATTGGACAAAGTGGATTGAGGCAACAACTCATCACGTTACACCGGCAGGAAGAGTGAAACGGCCTTCGATTTCTAATGTTTGCGAGTGGGTGAAAAATTCCTGGCAGTGAGTTAAAAGTGAGACTATTGTAAAGTGTTTAAAAAAATGTGGCATTAGCAGTGCACTAGATGGAAGTGAAGATGAGATTTTATATGAAGAAAGTGACCCATCGAGTGAAAACAACCATGAAGATGATTTTAGTGGCAGTGACAACGATTTTCTGGGTTTGTATGATGAATAAATTATATTACAGTTGCTAATTTTGGTATGTAACAATCTTGTTTTCTTCCAATACGGTACTAAAATTACAATACATTCATCATAATTTTTTTTAAAATCTCTAATGAAAAATCACGGTGCGTCTTATGGGTCGGGAAATACGGTTATCTTTATCACTAGATTTTCTTTGGAGGGGAGGGGCGGGGGAGTGATATGGATGTGTGTGAACCTATAAGTTGATGTCTGTACAGAATAAATATTTTTATGAGATTATTAAGTAAAAGAAGCTCTCCCATTACCACGTGTATGACATATCACTCATTTTGAAAGATTAAGTGGAAGAAAAATTGTTTCATTTTACTCATCACCGATGGTTTATGCATACTAAACAGCTCCTGCTACTCACATTTTATGTGTCATTTTCTCAACATTTTATTTTTATATGGTGCAGCAGTCTCACCTTTCTTGAGGGTTCGTACATTGTAGTTTTGCGTATTCATGGAAAGGTTCTTGTGGTAAAATTTGTGCACTATAGTGTACATCTGTCACTTATTTGCATTTGCTCATTCATGTGTGTGTGTGCCTTTTGCATTCTGTAGTTCCCTAGATATCAAGTGGTGTGGAATATCGGGAAAGTGTATGTATGTGCTGATGATGGTCTTGAGGATAAAGGGAAAAGAAAATGTCACAGCTCAAGGAAATGGGCAGGGAAGTGATGATTGTTGTAGTCAGACACTACTGCAGTGTAGATGATGTACAGTTTGTTTAATCATGATGAAAAATAAAGACAAGGTAAGGGGAACCGTTAAATGGCTGCTGGAAAAAGCTTTGGCCTGAAGCATTTAATGACTTCTGGGAGTTTGCTCATGAGTAAGGTGACATAAGGAACATTCTTGTATGGCCCTATCAAGTACTAGGAGAAGGTTTCCCAGATTTGGAGAAGGCAAATATCCAGGAAGTTTTTCATGCTAATGCTGCTGTTTTCACTGAGAAGGACGTAGTAGAGTTTGATGAAAATTCTGATGCCAATGTGGATATTACTCACCTGACCAACACTGCTCTGAAAAGAGGCTCCAGATGGTGGATGGCTTAGTCAATTATTGTCTTGAATTTGACTACTTCCTAGAGAGGTGCCTGCAATTTAACCTTGAGATGGGGGTTGTGGCACCATATGGACCCTCTCAACCCATAGCTTGTGGGCAACATTTTACCTAGGACACAGTGTTTGTTGCCTACAGAGACATTGCAAGTGATAAAATATTTAATCACTACCCAGGCAAAGTCAAGACAGAATGCTGCAGGAATTTTTAAAACATACAAGCTGGAGACATACATTACATTACTAATTAATTTTGAAAACGTATGCTACAACAGTGACCCCATAGTCCAGGTTGTAAATTGCTCTTTTTATAGATTTTTCCTAGTATTAGGGTTGTCGAAAAAGTATATTATGGCTGCATTTCCAAGTGCGCGTTTTAGCAGCTCTGCCTGGAGTTTTGTAAGTGTAAGTGGACGTATTTTCATTAGCGTGCCCTACCAAAATAGCAGCGCTGCTGTTAAGGTCACAGAGCTGCTACCGCTGCCAGCAGCAGAGTCCCACGTTGTCTCCGCTGATGACAGTGGCTAGTTATGCGGTGGTGCTAGTTAGAGGTGTTGGAAACAATCATGCCCTTAGCATGGGGGACTGTACCGCGCACTGCTCTTAGTGGGAAGTTGATGATGAGGAGAAGGGGAGCAGTGACTGGCAGTGGTGGGTGTGGAAACGAAGCCTGTCCATATGGAAAATCTGGCATGCAGCGTAAAAAAGTAGCAATTTTTTTCTCTTCACTCATATTGAGCTGCGTTTGATTTTCACTGTTGCAAGAAGACACCAAAATTATGCATTTCATATGCTACTATTGGCCTGTGGTATGAATTGCGTGTACTTTGCAGTGTGAGTGTGTTTGTGTGTGTGTTTCTTTTAAGTTGTAGAGAAGATACTATGTTGATGACAGTTTAATTAAATGGCTTTTTCACTTGCAAGAAACAGATTGTTGCTGTCTTGAAGAGTAGCTTCTTATGATACAATAAAGTTCATCTAGAACTGGATCCTATGTTGTACATGTACAAAGTATGTTCAACAAGTAAGGTTTCCTGGGTCATAAAAATCAAATAAAAAGTAATTATTAATTTTCATAGTTGTACCATGCATCTTGATATTATTGAAGTCTTTTTTATTTTCACCAATGGATGTACTATATATATTTGCTTAGGAGTACATTAAAATTTACATTAAAATTCACATTAAAATTGGTCCTACATGTTTTGGTTTACAATATATCAACAACTAACTGAAAAACCAATCAACACATACCCTAGTGGAATATAAAAACTCAAGTGCAATGCTTGTAATAATGCATACATAGGACAATCTAGTAGATCAATAACAGTAAGACATAAAGAACATACACGTTACATAAAAACTAATAACCCAACCTCGGCATATATTAAACAATAGACACGAATACGGCACTGCAGAAGAAACACTGGAACTGTTAAAACCGTGTAATAAGGGAACAAGAATGAATGGTTGGGAAGCCTTCTATATGCAAGCCTTTCACCAACATAAAATATTGATTAAAGAACAGCAGGTCAATGACATAAACCCTCTGTATGAGCTTGCTTACACGTCACACGACCTACTACGCATTCCCTAATTCAGTCTCACTCTGCATAGTGCACTGTACACATACTACCAAGTGTAAGTCTAACTAAATTTGATATTCAATTCGATATATTTAAAAAGAATATTGACAAAAGTTTCCTATTACAGACTTGACATAATATGCAGCCACATCTCCGAACAGTCCACGACGACGTATTTTAACCGTTTGTTTTAATAATTATAACCTTAGCTAAGATCAATAATATGTAGGAGCAATTTCAATGTGAATTTTAATGTAAATTTTAATGTACTCCTAAGCAAATATATATAGTGCATCCATTGGTGAAAATAAAAAAGACTTTGATAGTAATTAATAAGTTGAATGTTGCTTACTTTTTCCATGGACGTGTCGTTATTTTTCAACATAATCCCTGAGCACAATGATGCATTTGTCCCTTCTTGACATGAGTTTAAAGAGTTCTGTTGTAGTTGAAATTGGTTTTTGCGTTCGCATCCATCCACGGAGAGCTATTTCCACTTCCTCGTTGCTGTGAAATAGGCGATCTCTCAAGTGTTACGTCATCAGCCTAAACAACAGTGTTGTTAATTCCGAAATTTTCAGTTCAACAACTGCACCACCTTAAGTGTCCAGCATGCACTGTGTGGACTTGAATTGTCATGCTGAAGGATCACAAGCATATCATTTACTTGGGGGTGCTGAAGCAACTCTTAGGTGGTCACCGGTTCCGCTGTAGTGAGGAAGTCGAAATGCTTGTGAATGCAAGAGCTTTGTTTCTGCCATGAAGTTATGTTAAACTCGTGCTTAGACAGGACAAATGCATTATTGTGGTCTGTGAGTATGCTGAAAAATATTTCACTTGAATAATTTAACTTCTTTTAATGTAAAAACCCCTCATTTAATTTTTATGTCCTAGGGAATATTCTTTATCAGTATATAAGAAATTAACCCCTTTCTTGTGTCACTGAGTCTCCATTTTTCATGGTAACGGTAGGTGTACCAACCCTATATGGTCTGAGTTGCTGATTGTGAAGTTGTTCCTGTGCATGCCATGAAGTCACATGGGAAAATGGAGGCATAGTTCCATTAATTCTTAATCTCGGTATTACTTGGGGCTGAGTGGTCAGCCTTATGTCCCAGCCGCTCTCTCTTCTCCGGTGGGCAGGCCCAGGATACTCGGTCATAAGGAAGCTGGCTGGGCCAAGAGCCGGTCTGGACGTTTTGTTGAAGAAAATCTCTTGCCCCTGCCGACAGTCCAATCACGTAACCTAGTCTTTGTCAGAGTCGCTAATAAACCACAAACAAACAACTCGTGATCGATGTCGTCGGGAGATGTAATTATATAGTGACATTTTAGTAATTAGTTTGATCAACAAGTGGCGGGAATGTTCATGCGTGGCGTCTTGTGTACAACAGACAACTCCTGCATACTTTGTATTGTGGCCCTGCAGTATACTAGTACTAATAATCGATTATTAGTTTATCGGCGGTGTCCACGTTGGCTGCGGAATTTGTAATCGTGATTTCTTTCGGTCGGCTTTGTTGTAGTGAAAAATTTGGTCAACGGAGGGCGGAAAAGTCGCTAATGCTATAGAGCAGCACGAACATTGCTAATAGATGGCATGTCTTGTACCAACTGCAGTTATTTTTTACATGATTGTATTTACATATTACTAATGACCCACAGGTTGAACTGCATCGCTAACGAATTTCCACATACACCCCTTTAATGGTAGTTGTTGCAGTGTTGCTTTCACATGAAGTGGTGTAATTCAAATACAAATCTTTTAGAGATTAATTCCAAAATTTATATTTCTAGGAAATGGGAAGTAGTTTCCTCCCAAATGATAGTCTTCTGGGGTTACACCGGGTAGGATGACAAGTTTGTTCCCACCATTCGGACGAACATGCTGCTTCAATCTTCACACTCGTTTTTAGGCCTGAAGAGAATACCGCACTCTCCATACCCATTTGCGTCGGAACAAGATCTGTCCGCTCGTCCCTTTCCGTAATTATGATTGGCCACAGTCATCACAGAACTCCTATATAAACGACACATTTTCTTTCCCAATTTAATATCCACCTGAACTTAAATCAGTCACCATGAAGATGTAGGTGTCATGTTCCTCCAGAACGCAGAAAAAATTTATTAACTTACACGGTGTAATAGCTGAGAAGGCTTATCATTTGAACAATTCCCACCCTAAGGGCTTGAAAATATGTGTATATTTTCGTAATTATGTTTTTTTCTCGAAGAGTATTTCAGATTTGCTCACGCCTGGACATGACTTCTCCTAGGATCCATAACCAGTACGTTAAAATGAAAGTTTCAGAAGGTTGAAGTGTTTTGAAATGCTTCATTTTTATGCAGGACTGGGCCACATTTGGGGGCTGTTGTTATGAGAAGGCTGACTGGCATTGATAAAAACACAAACCTTTTTTTACCTTGGAATGTGTTCGAATTTGTGAATATGCCTTACGTATTTAGGCATCTTAAACCGGGAGGGTATTAGGACCAACATGCGACGGTGATGTGACATTGCTGCCAAATGTGTAGTTGATTCTGCTGACTGTTACTTGCATGTTCATAGCTGTAGCTAACATCAAGGAATATACAATGTAGATGAAATCGCAGTTCATACTCGTAAATATTACAAGACTGTAAGTGGTGATCTCCATGACGTGGTACAATTACTTTGCCGAGGCATTCTATACTTTCAAAATAAGGAACGATGTGCAGTACAGGAGTAAACGTAATTCTATTGACGCCTGTACGAAGTTTATGGCCTTCCCTGCGCCGACTTAGCGAAATTCGCAATGATCAGCAACGTTATGTGCACATCTCTAGTACCGAATTTCACTCAAATAAAAAAAAAAAGTGAAAAATGCTGATACAAATTCGTTCACGTCCCTTAATGAAGTATGGTTTTAACTTCGCCGATTTTCACGAAACTGACCGTCACTTCGCAAATTTTTATGAAGATGTCCTGTCGAATTTTAATATTATCCATTTTTCGTTCGTTAAACAGTTACATATATCAGTCCAACGAAATGCACTTGACACCAATTTGTATACTTTTTGTTACATATTATTTTTTCCTAAGTGTTTGGGCCCATCTGAGCCATCATCAGAAAGGACCAAGTACAAGAGGAAACATACTAGTGTATATCCTCACTAGATGCATAGCTAATGTATTTGTAAGACATAGAACATTTTATGCATGCAATTTTAATGATCGTTCATTAAAACTTGAATATTAGAATATTGGCAAGCGTGAGCTCCGTTGTCATAATTGATGTATATATAAGGATGTAGTATATATATTTTTGCTCTCAAACATCAAGAGTATTTCTCGATTCGTTATTTGTGAACCCACTCCCACTAAGTTAGAATTGTGATGTATCCATGTGGGAACACAGTGATAAAATTGCAGGGTCCATGAAAACGGAATTTATTTAAGAACTTTTTAACTGCCGCTTGTTCAACAAGTCCTTTGCCATTTTTGTTCGCCTGTGCACTACTTGCGGCTGTAATCTGTGATTATAAGTATAAAGTGATGATTATACGTTCTACGATTTATGAATTTGAGTTATTTAAACTAAGCACTCTATAAGACACATGTTAGTTATTGTGTAGCAGTATAAATAATATCATTAACACATACATTTTTTTTTTTAAAAACTGGCATACCGTTTGGCCCAAAAGGAAGCAGTGAAGCTGTATGTTAGAGCATCCCACGAAGTCAGATTCTGCAAAAAAAGTCGCATTGTAGCCAGCTACAGGGAATGTCATCTGAAAATCGGCACCAATTTGTAGGACTTAGGACCACACTTCCCTGTACATTGGTGCCGGTGAACAGAGATATATGAACGTAGGTTGGAGAATTTTGCTAAAGTTTTTGGACGATTTAAATTTAAATTTAGACTGGACTATTTGAACGACCATTTTACGCGAAGGCCTATGAGCTTTTCTACACGATACCTGCCGAAATTATATAGGTATTTAAAAATATTGCGGCGAAAAATGATTTCGAAACAGAATTTGCAGAGTAGAACACAGAGTAGTTTGAAGGTGTTCGAGATAAATGAACTACAGTACTTCATATGCGCATTTCCTTGCAATAATCTGTAGTGGCATTGTGGACATATGCGCAGCTGAAAATAGTTAAACGAAACTTATTTCCTCAATTTATTGGTCTACATGTAGTTATGCATCTGTCTAGACCTATTTAATTTAAGCTTTGAACATACTGCTGCAACCATAACTATTTCGCTACGCTGACATACCTATCTTACTTCTTAGGATCATTACATTTTTTTCTTTCTTGTATTTCTTCCTTTATTTTCTATGTTTTTGTCTTTTCTTGACGTGTTTAGGCACAGAGGAAACTTTATGTTAAGTTGTTTTTTGTACAAAAACAGATTTGCGCTTATAAAAAAAAAGTAGTAAGTAGGCCTGTCTGGTTCACCGGACGCCCAGCATGGCGTGGGAAAATCAAAGTGAATTTACGAAGTATTTCCGCTGCAGTAACGGTATTGCATGCGGCGCCAATAATCGATTCGCGCCACTTGAAAGAGATTTGTTATCGTATTGTGACTGTAAGCGACATCTCTGTGTAAACATGGGGAAAGTCTGGGCCGCCTGTTACTGCATGAGTTATGGGAATAGGCACCAGAGAGCAAACTGTTAGTTTTGCGCACTGCTACCCCACATTCAGTAAGGCTGTAACATAATTGTTTATGTAGCTGCACGGTACGCAGTTTTCTTGCTTTTTTTATTCGTTTTCTGCGCTACGGACTCGACGATCCAGAGTTTGATTCACGGTAGGGGCAAGGGACTTTTCTTCCAACTGTCCAGATCTGATTTGGGGCCCACCCATGCTTCTATTAAGTGGGTACCGGGGTAAAGCGGCCGGGGCGTGAGGACGGCTTTTATATTGTGGGTTTGTGTACTAAATTTTTATCCTTAAATCACTCATTTGAATAAAAATTTAACTCAGAGCAGAGAACTTAAGGTGTTCCATCCCGAAGTGTTTGTACAATGAAAGGAGGTGAAGGTCAGTCAAACACAACAGTAGTAATGTTAAACATATAATGTGATATTAGGGCTACATGTTTCTATTCTACTGAATCATCTTCAGGCCCTCGTGTTCTAGATCCATACAAAGAATGCACTACGCATTGCGGGATCCCCAACGCTTACAATAACAGAGGCAAATTTCAAAAACAGTAAACAATACAGAATATGTGTGTATGGGACTATTTTTAACATTACTTCTTTTGTGTTTGACTGACCTTCACCTCCTTTCAGAGCGGATAGTTTTTCTATTGCAAATCTGGTTGAAGAAAAACAAAAAGTCTCAACAGGAAATTGCAGCATTTAGTGACAATTTTCTAGGGGTCAAACCACCAACCAGGCAAGCAGTCCATAACATCAGTGCAAAATTTGAAAACTGTAAGTGTTGCTTTCTTACCACCAAATGGTAGGCCTAGATGGGCTAGGTCATTTACAAAATCTAGCTCGAGGTTTTGTTCATAGCTGTGAGAAGTCATTGCGAAGAGTTTCAATAGAACTGAAATGTTACGAAGTAGCCTACACCTCTTTTTAATGTTACGTACTCTAGAAATCGAGTCATGCAGACCTAACACGCTGCTTTCCTGGAAATACATGAGTTGTGCCTCTTTATTCCCGACGCTGATCGCGAGTTTACGAAGAAGATTCTATGGGCGGAGGAAGCTACGTTTAAAACAACTGGAAGAGTAAGTCGACACAGCTGTGTTCATTGGAGTGATGTAGATGTTTCGAGAATGATAGGAGTCATATGAGCAGGCATTTAGGCAAAAGATGTGATTGTCTTTCTCCCACCTATTGAGGCATTGTAACTACAAACACTGGATATGGAACGTCTGCGAACAAGGCGATGCCGTAAGCTGAACAGCAACGTGACCTAAGAAGTGTGGTCTGGCAGCGGTGTGGACGTCCACCACTTTTTGGGCGCAGTGTTCGCGCCTTTACCCATGAGAATTTTTCTATGTAGATTGGTCACCGCGGCTAATACGAGTAGTCCTCAAGGTCTCCTGATCGTATACAGTGTAATTTTTCCGTGTCGATTATAATCAAGGACAAGGTGTACGGCAAGAAAACTGCTCGTGCAAATGAAGTGACAAAATCATGTGGAACTGGACGGCTCAAATTCAGGCAAAAGAATTCGTGCAGCAATTTGCGAATAAGTGCTTAGGAGATGTGAAAATTGCGTTGGATATGGTGCCAATTTTCAGTTTGCTAGTGGTTGATTGTAAATAAAGTACTGATCCCTTGAAACATGACTGTAATCTCTTGAAAGCGACTCTAAGGAACCTCTGTATTTGTATTGTTCTATAAGTTTATTTTCAGTAAGTTTTTGTTGATTACGATGATTATTACACTCATAATAAATATAATATTGATGGTTTGAAGCATGCAGTAGTTTATTCGGCTGATAACTCATTTACAAGTTCATACGCGGTTCACGGTAGGAAGTTAAATTAATAGGTCATAAGCACTATTTTTCTGTGAGATGCGGGGGG
>Ga0209628_10002936_pt1 | contig 11763 bp, 12 predicted proteins | sample TergutCu122P4_FD_187285 | JGI IMG/M metagenome (GOLD analysis project Ga0209628, IMG submission 187285) | Cubitermes ugandensis P4 segment gut microbial communities from Kakamega Forest, Kenya - Cu122 P4 (SPAdes) (version 2) | ecosystem: Host-associated > Arthropoda: Insects > Digestive system...
TTTTTTATTTGAACAATTACTAAGTCGTTCATAGTAAAAATGTGTAAAACTTCCTGATTATTCCCCCGAAAAATGTGTAAAATTGACTGATTATTCCCCCGAAAAATGTGAATTTTCACACATTCAATTCTTTGCAAATTAGCTTATTTATTGATAAAGGTAGTAAGGTAGTAACGTGGTAGTAACCATATTTTTTGCAGAAAAACAGGAAAATTCATAACAAAAATATGAATAACAACGATTAATTATTTTGCTGTGGTTTTCGCTGCCGCATTTCGTAAAACGCTTATTTTTAGAAACTTTATAATAATTTAGGGAATGAAAAAAGGGGCAACAATTCCTTATTGTTACCCCTTTTCGCGGTCCGGACGGGACTCGAACCCGCGACCCCGTGCGTGACAGGCACGTATTCTAACCAAACTGAACTACCGAACCGTTTCTTGTTTGGAGCGGCAAAAATAAATTTTTTTTTATACCAATAATGATTGAAATAAAAATTTTTGAATTTTGCTACTCAGGGTACCTTTAAAAAATAAGGGTTTAATGTATATCTTTGAACCTTGAACCTTGAACCTTGAACCTTGAACCTGAACCCTTGAACTTTGAACCTTGAACTTTGAAAATTAGTTTCTCCGCCTGTGAATATCAGACGAATCCCACGACTGATGCAACAACTCATCATGGATGGTGCGCACCATCATCAAAAATATATCCAACTTATTCTCCACAAACCAACGTATCGCTTTGTCCTCTTTTCTGCACGCCGCAGCAAACAATAACATAAAATTCAATTGGTTTTGTTGCAGCCAGTTAATAGCATTCTCTTCTCCGTCAATGGCATTGCTGAGTACGCCAAATTCGGGATAATCGCTTTTTAACAGCCAATGCAATGCCTCCGTATTGGAATGAACCGCCGCCGAAAACGCCGCCAACTCAGGAAATCCGTTTTGAAATAAATAATCACTAAACTTAGTGTCACCCTTCAAACTTTCGTTTAATGCAAGTAAAATTTTTGGGTCGTAATCTGAAAGGCAATGTGGCATAGGGTTTAACGTTAATTAATTCTGTGTTCTCTGCGGACTTTGTGCTTTTGTGTTAAAAAAAACAGCACAGAGGCACAGATTACACAGAGTTTCACAAAGATTTTTTTTAGCATTTGCAAAAATAATAAAAAGAAGCAAAAAAATGATATTTTCGCCACTAATTTAAAATTGCGCACCATTAACCACTAACCACTAACCACTAATCACTAATCACTAATCACTAAACACTAATCACTAAACACTAACCACTATTTATGGGATTTTTTTCATTTTTTTCAAAAGATAAGAAAGAGGAACTGAATCAGGTTCTTGAAAAATCGAAAGAGAGTTTCTTTCAAAAATTAGCCAAAACCGTTGTCGGAAAATCAAAGGTGGATGACGAAGTGTTGGACAATTTAGAAGAGATTTTAATTGCATCGGACGTGGGCGTGGAAACAACTTTACGAATTATTGAAAGAATTGAAGCGCGTGTGTCGAAAGATAAATACATAAGTACAAGTCAGTTAAATGTAATTCTGAAAGAAGAGATTATCGCGTTGTTGATTGATAATAATGCAGAAAATTTATCGGATTTTGAACTTCCGAAAAGCGATTTGCCTTACGTAATTATGGTGGTGGGCGTGAACGGCGTGGGCAAAACCACAACCATTGGAAAGTTGGCGCATCAATTCAAACAAAAAGGCTATAATGTAATGCTTGGGGCAGCAGATACGTTCCGTGCAGCCGCCGTTGACCAGTTGGAAATTTGGGCGGAAAGAGCCGGTGTGCCCATCATCACACAAAAAATGGGTGCCGACCCCGCTGCTGTGGCTTTCGATACTGTGGCTTCCGCAATTTCAAGAAAGGCGGATGTGGTGATTATTGATACCGCCGGGCGTTTGCACAATAAAATCCCGCTGATGAAAGAACTTTCGAAAATCAAAAACGTGATTCAAAAGCAGATACCGGACGCACCCCACGAAATTCTGTTAGTGTTGGACGGCTCAACCGGACAAAATGCCATTGAACAGGCACGACAATTTACGGCAGCCACTGAAGTTAATGCGTTGGCAATTACAAAGTTAGATGGAACCGCAAAGGGCGGTGTTGTGATTGGTATTTCCGACCAGTTCAGCATTCCTGTAAAATATATTGGCGTAGGCGAGAAAATTGAACAGATTCAAGTGTTTAACCGCGCCGAATTTATTGATTCCTTGTTCCCCGAAAATTGGTAGTTGAAAAATTTTGCTTTACATGAAACCAGTAGAAACCCCGTTAATGAAGCAATATAACCAATTCAAGGCTAAACACCCTGATGCGATTTTGTTGTTTCGGGTAGGCGACTTTTATGAAACATTTGGCGAAGATGCGGTTAAAACCTCGCAAGTGCTGGGCATCGTGCTGACCAAACGCGCTAACGGAGCGGCACAATTTGTTGACCTTGCCGGTTTTCCATACCACTCGTTGGATGTATATTTGCCCAAGTTGGTGCGGGCAGGGTTGCGTGTGGCTATCTGCGAACAATTGGAAGACCCGAAATTAGCCAAAAAAATAGTGAAACGCGGGGTTACAGAGTTGGTTACCCCCGGTATCTCCATTAATGATAAAGTGTTGGAACAAAAAGAGAATAACTTTCTGGCTTCCATTCATTTAACAGAAAAATTATGCGGTATCGCTTTTTTAGATGTCTCAACCGGTGAGTTTTATGTGGCTGAAGGAAACCACGAGTATATGGATAAGTTGCTCCAAAATTTCAAACCCTCCGAAATGGTCATCCAAAAATATAAAACAGAGAGTTATAAGGAACTTTTTGGAGATAAAGTTTTGCTAACCACGTTTGACGATTGGGTTTTTACTTATGATTTTACTTACGAATTATTAACCAAACATTTTCAAACCAATTCTTTGAAAGGTTTTGGAATTGAAAATCTGTCGCTGGGGATTATTGCTGCCGGAGCCGCTTTGCATTATCTTTCTGAAACACAACATCATAAAATACAACACATTAATAATTTGCATCGCGTAGAGGAAGAGCATTATGTGTGGTTGGATAGATTTACGGTGCGTAATTTGGAATTGGTTCACTCGCCGAACGAAAATGCAGTTACGTTGTTGCAGATTATTGACCAAACGCAAACGCCCATGGGTTCGCGGATGTTGCGAAAATGGTTGGTGTTGCCCCTAAAAGAAAAGGTGATGATTGAAGAACGGTTGGCAGTGGTGAAGTATTTTATTGAAAACGAAGAACTTTCAGATAATCTAAAACTTACGTTTAAGTCTATCGGCGATTTGGAACGTTTGGTGTCGAAAGTGGCAACAGGAAAGGTGAACCCGCGAGAGATGATTCAGTTGGCGCGTTCGTTGCGTGCCGTTGAAAAGTTGAAATCGCTCTGCCAAACAGCACAGCATCCTGCATTGGAAAAGATTGCCGAACAATTAAACCCGATTGTTTCACTTTGTCAACGCATTGAAAAAGAGATTTATGAAGATGCGCCCGTGGTAATTAGCAAAGGGCGTGTTTTTAATGCCGGAGTTGATGTGGATTTGGACGAATTGAACGCCATTACCAAAAACAGCAAGGATATTTTAGCCAAAATTCAACAACGCGAAGCGATTGCAACCGGCATTCCTTCATTGAAAATAAGTTTTAACGGCGTGTTCGGCTATTATATTGAGGTTACAAATACGTACAAAAATCGCGTTCCTCAAGATTGGATTCGCAGGCAAACGCTGACCAATGCCGAACGTTACATCACAGAAGAGTTGAAAGAATTGGAAACGAAAATATTGGGTGCAGAAGACAAAATTATTGAAATTGAAACCCGTTTATTTAACGAGTTGGTAATTAGCGCACTGGATTATATTCCTGTTATTCAACTCAATGCGCGGCTCATTGCCCGCTTGGATGTACTGCTTTGTTTTGCCATGGTCTCTATAGAAAACAATTACACAAAACCTGTTTTTGAGGAGGGCAGCGCACTGAAAATCAAAAACGGCAGGCATCCGGTGATTGAAAAGCAGTTGCCGCCCGGACAATTTTATATTGCCAACGATTTGTATTTAGATAATGAACTTCAACAAATTATCATCATCACAGGACCGAATATGTCGGGAAAATCGGCATTGCTGCGCCAAACCGCGTTGATTGTGTTGATGGCGCAAATGGGGTGTTTCGTTCCGGCAGAAAGCGCCCATTTAAGCATTGTGGATAAGATATTTACGCGTGTCGGGGCATCTGATAACATCTCTACCGGTGAGTCAACATTTATGGTGGAGATGAACGAAACCGCCAGCATTTTGAACAATATTTCCAATCGCAGTTTAATTTTGTTGGATGAAATTGGGCGTGGCACAAGCACTTACGATGGCGTGTCTATTGCATGGTCTATTGCAGAATATTTGCACGAGCACAAACAATATCGGGCTAAGGTGTTGTTTGCCACGCACTACCACGAATTGAATAACATGGCGGAACAATTCTCGCGAATTAAAAACTTCCATGTTACGGTGCAGGAAATCAACAATAAAGTCTTGTTTTTAAGAAAATTAGAGCAAGGTGGAAGTGAGCACAGCTTTGGAATCCATGTGGCGCGCATGGCGGGTATGCCCTACGCCGTTTTGAAACGCGCCGAAGAGGTGCTGCACCAGTTGGAGAGTGTCCGCGCTACTTCAGAGGCAAAGCCTTTAAGGACAGGCGAGCCGAGACAGAGTCTCGGCTCAGCAGGAGGTTTCGGCTCAGCGAAGGAACCCGGTTATCAACTCAGTTTCATCAATTTAGATGACCCGCTTTTGTTAGAAGTAAAAGAACAAATTATTGATACAGACATAGACAGGCTCACTCCGGTGGAGGCGCTTATGAAATTGAGCGACATCAAGAATTTGTTGGTAAAAAAGAAAAAATGATACTTCCCGAAACTTACTATCTGCATCATGATGTCGTTTTTTTGGCTAAAGATTTGATAGGCAAATATCTTTTCTCCAAAATTGACGGGCAACTTTGTGGCGGAATGATTACGGAAACGGAAGCGTATAAAGGGGTTGAAGACCGCGCCTGTCATGCTTTCGGGGGAAGAAGAACGCCGCGAAACGAGATGATGTATGCGCAAGGCGGCGTTGCTTACGTTTACCTTTGCTATGGCGTTCATCCGCTGTTAAATGTGGTTACCAACCAAAAAGATATTCCGGATGCTGTTTTGATTCGGGGCATTTACGCCACACACGGCGAGGAGCTGATGCTGAAGCGCACCGGAAAACCGCAAATGAACCCGCAAGTAACCAACGGACCGGGGAAAGTAACTAAAGCACTGGGAATTACACTCTCCGACAACGGAACCGCTTTTCAAAGCAGTCGTATCTGGATTGAAGATAGAGGGTTTGACCTATCTAAAACGGAGATACTTAATACGCCGAGAATTGGGGTAAATTATGCCGGCGAAGATGCAAAGTTACGCTACAGGTTTTTTATTCAAATGTAACGGTTTCAAAATCTTCTAATTTCAGAATTTCTGCAATGTATTTGCCTATTTCATAGTTATTTACTGCTCCCGATATTTTTCTGACGTTTGCAGGCGCATAAATGGCTAAAAAAACATCTTCAGCCGTGTGCCCTGTGGTAGTCCAGCCCATAAATATTTGATGATTGAGTTTATTACTTAGTAAAAACTGTATGGTATCAGCTAAGTTTTTGTCTGTTTTAATTTTAGAGATATTTTTTAGCGATTTTACAAGTTCCTTATCAGCGGAAGAGAAATAGTATTTTTTTATAGAATCTTCCGAAATATAAGCAGGATTTTTCAGCATCATTTCGGCTAATTTTCTACTCGACCACTTTACTTTTTGTAAAGGTTCTATTATTCTTTCTTTAATATTAATATTGTCGTACTTGGTTGGATTTTTTGCAATAAACTCTGTTCCAGTACGTTGGTTTCCAATACTGATACCGCCGGTTCCGTGGTCGGGGCAAATAATCACCACTGTATTTTTATTCTCTTTTGCAAATTTGAGCGCCACTGAAACTGCTTTATCGAACTCCAAAAAGTCGGTAACTGCCGCGTACGTGTCGTTGTTATGGGCAGCCCAATCTATTTGACTTCCTTCTACCATCAAGAAAAAACCATTTTTGTTTTTGCTTAACAGTTTTATTGCCTTATCCGTCATTTCCGACAAACTGGGAGCCGTTGCTTTATTTCTGTCGCATTCATACGACAAACATTTTGTAGAATTTTTCCAATCGGGGAACAGTGCCCACAGGCAAGTATCGGAAAGGTGGTTTTGTTTTTCAAAAGCATCTAAATGGGTTACGAGTTTTATTTTATTTGCTTCAAGAAGAGCATAATAGTCGTGTAGTGCAAGATAACTCTCTCCGCCGGCAAAAACAAGGTTTGGAGAATTATGAATAAACTGTTTGGCTAAATTTTTGTAATTATTGCTTTCTCTGGCATTAAAATGGCAGACAAAGCCGGCGGGTGTTGCATGGGGAAATTCGCAGGTAGCCACAATGCCTGTTGCCATTCCTTTTCGTTTGGCAAGTTCCAAAACCGAAGCCCGCGGTTCTGCCTCACTGTTTAATCCGATATAGGGCGCAATTGTTCTTACTCCGGTAGCATAAGCCGTTGCAGCGGGAGCCGAATCTGGAAATTTGCCATCGGCATTATGGGTGCTTATGAGTCCGCAAATATGGGCATCAATGGCAAGTGGTTGATTATCATTATACCAACGGGCTAACGTTACCAATTCTACACTTGTTCCGTCTGGAATAAGAATGATTACATTTTTTACGGTATCGCCTTCTTCTTTATTGTGCTTGCAGCCCAAAAGAGATAAAGCAACGGCAAGAAGTGTGAAGAGTTTTAGGGGTTTCATTTAGAATCTGGTTTGATTTTGCCTATTTCGCCTTTTTTCTTGATACATAATTATTATTATTACTGGTATTCCAAATTTTATAGTGCAATAACATCATCACTGCTTAATTCTACAAGATTGTGGGTTTCAAATAAAAAAACAATCAAATCCAAGTTCTTTTTCCACAAAGAAAACAATTGCTTGTTCTTGATGTTGCCGGTTGTTATTATCAAAAGTTTCTCCGGTATTTTTCTAAGAATGAATGAATCTACAAAATCATAATCTTTTGTAATTACTATCCGGTTTTCAGATACGGAAATCGTTCTAATTTGGCTGTCAGTTGTGTATTCCTTGTCCGGAAGGTCATTTGTGTGTAGTGCATCAAATCCTTTATCTCTCAAAAATAAAGCGATTCCGTATGGCAATTGGGCATCAACAAGAAATTTCATGCGAACACTTTATGCATTGTTTTTACTCTGGATAGTTTTGTCGCATAAAGCAAACAAGCCCGAATATCGTCTTCTACAATGGCAGGGTAATCTTCCATGATTTCCTTCCAAGTCATCCCCGATGACAGTAATTCCATAATCAGCTCTACCGGGTAACGCATATTTCTGATGGTAGGTTTGCCATGACATATATCTGCGTTAACAGTAATCCGTTTAATTAGTGATTCCATTATTTTCTTATTTTAAAGTTGCAAATAAACATAAAATTCTCTGAATAACACACGAACGGATCAAAAATGTTATCAAATCTTTCAGCGCACCACAATTTTTTTTGCCAACTGGTGATTATGCTGCGAAACCTGAATGAAATAAGCACCGTTGGGCAAAGCAGATAAATTGAGCGGTCCATCTCGAAAAGCATCCTCTTGATGCACTTTTTTCCCAAATAAATCATAAACGGCAAGGTCGTAACTGTTTTCGCTTTCGGTTTTTATGTTAACGCTTCCCGTTGTTGGATTTGGAAACACTTGAAGGGTAGAAAAGTATGTTGTTTTTTCGTTTTCTTTTACAGAAACTGTGGTATAATCAATGGAAAGCGAGTAAAGATTTATTATGCCAATATCATCTACTGTACTATGATTCCCGGTTCCCCACGCCCCCAACCTCATTCTAAGTTGAAAAAAGGGAGAACCAATAAACTCATTAAGTGATATTGTTAGTGTACTCGGTTTGTATATAACATTACTAAAGTCAATATTTTTAGCTAATTTGTGCCAAGTTTTTCTGTCTGTTGTTACTTCAATAAAACCATGACGCGAATCTCTAGACGTTATATTAGCTCCTTTGGATGCAGTGATACAGAAACATCCAAGCCAAAAGATTCAAATTTATCGATGAGATAATTTTGAGTTTGCAGAGCGGCTGCTGAATTTGCTTCCCGAGTACCCAAATTTTGCATGAAACGAATATCGGATTCCAAATTGGAAATACTAACTTGATTGGTCAAATTTTGAATCGAGTTGTTTATTTCTGTAACATTGGGATACGTTTGAGTTCTATTTCCTTTATTATCAATAGTTGGAATGAGAGGAATTACGCCCCAAAATTGAGCGAAAAGGGTTGTAGAACTTGTCAAAAAAATGATTAATAATGCGATGTAATGTTTCATATTTGATTTTTTTTCAGGATATTTTTCTTTTGAAACCATCGCGCAAAGCCTGCAATCACCAAATCCCTGCGTCCGCCTCCATCCAGCGGTTTTGCGCCCGCAGCGTTTGCTCAATGACATCACGCACAGCTCCGTAGCCGCCGTTGGCAAACGAAATATATTCGGCAATCTCTTTAATTTCTGTGCAAGCATCGGCAGGACAGCATTTTAACCCGCAAATTTTCATCAATTCGTAATCGGGGATATCATCGCCCATATAGAGAACCTCTTCCGGAGAGATGTTGTTTTTTTCTATATAATTTTGAAAAACCTCCACCTTATCAGATACTTTGAGAAAAATCTCAATGCCTTTAAAACTCTGGTAACGCAACCGCATCGACTCTCCAATTCCGCCGGAAATAATAGCAATGCGGTACCCCTTTCTTAAAGCGTATTGCATGGCATAGCCGTCTTTTACATTGGTTGCCCGCATTTGCTCGCCATCCGGTAGTACCCAAATTTTTCCATCCGACAATACACCATCAAAATCAAAGATGAATGTGGTGATTTTTTGAAGTTTTTCGCGATAGTTAGGCATAAGAGTTTAAAGGTTAAGGGTTAGGGGCGGGGTCACCCCGCCCGTACAAATAGAGTTTAGGGTTAGAATTGCTCTAAGATGGCAATTCTGCTTTCAATGGAGGGGTGTGTGGCAAATAATCCGGCAAACGTGCCTTTTGCCTTGTGTTCAATATAGAGTTGTGCCACATCTTCTCGTTTAACACCTTTAATTTCAGGGTTTTTTGAAATTTTTCGCAACGCAGAAGCCAATGCCAAAGGATTTTTCGTCATTTGTGCTGCGCCCGCATCCGCCATATATTCTCGTTTTCTGGAAATAGACATGCGAATTAGGATTGAAAAAACGTATCCAACAACTGCTAATGCAATAACAATCAGTATCATAATTAATGCTCCCGCGCCGTTGTTTTTGTTATTACTGCTTCTCCCTGAGCTGAAAAATGCCATGCGCGCCGCCATTTGTGCTATCATCGTAAAAATTCCAACAAAAATGATGGAAATAATGAGCAAACGCACGTCGCGGTTTCTAATGTGGGTAAGTTCGTGGGCAATTACGCCTTCCAATTCCTGGTCATCTAACTGATTGATAATTCCTCTTGTAAGGGTAACCGTGTAGGTTTTTTTGTTAATTCCGCTGGCAAAGGCGTTCAACGCATTATCCTCTATCACGTTCACTTTGGGCATAGCCATTCCGTTTGCCATACATATATTTTCCACCAAATTATACACACGTTTGTTCTCTTTTCTCTCCAAAGTTGTTGAATTTGTGGCAAGTTGAATCATCATGGTGTTCGCAAAATAGGCAATAAAAAACCAAATCGTAACAGCAATAATCACAATGGGTAAGGCTTGCAACGTATATTCTCCGGCAAAAGCGATATTTTCTGTAATCGTAAGTTCGTTAGTATAAGAAAAGGTAATTACAAAAAAAAGATAAACCAATCCGATTAGCAAAACCGGAAACATAAACAACAACAAAAAACTCTTTATGTTGTTCCGCCGCTGTTGGGTTTGAATGCCGATGTATTTCATTAGTGGTTAATGGTTAGTGGTTAATGGTTAATGGTTAATGTAATTTAGCGATGTCACGTTTGTCACGCTTGTCTCGTTTGTTACGAAAAGTTAACCGTAGGTGCTTTGTCAAGTGTGGCGCGTTCACTGCCCAAGTCGAACATTTCTGCCTTTTTAAAGTTGAACATTCCGGCAACGATATTCGATGGAAAAGTTTGCACGGCGTTGTTAAGTTCTTTTGTTGCAGCGTTAAAGTAACGGCGCACAGCTGCCAATTTGTTCTCAATATCCGACATCTCCTCTTGCAACTGCAGGAAGTTTTGATTGGCTTTTAAATCGGGATAGGCTTCCAACGTAACTTTTAATCCGGCTAAAACGCCTGAGAGTTGGTTTTCGGCGGCAATTTTTCCGTCAATGGTTGTTGCTGCAACTGCTTGATTTCTAAGTTCAATAACTCGCGCCAATGTTTCTCTTTCATGTTTGGCATACCCTTTCACTGTTTCCACCAATTGGGGAATTAGGTCGTAGCGTTGTTTCAGTTGTACGTCAATATCTGCAAACGCATTTTCGCGATTGTTGCGCAGTTTTACCAAACTGTTGTACAATGAAATTAAAATAATAATTAGCAATACAAAGATTCCTAACACAATAAGTAATGTTGTTAATGCTGCTGATGTCATAGTGTTAAAATTTTAATGAATGTGAATAAAGAATAACGTTTTTTTTTATAAAAATTGTATGTAAAAAAATACAAATTTTTCTGTAATCAGAATTATAATTTTTTTCCTTTTTTTCGTTTCAAAAAAAATATATTTTTGCACCCCCAAAATAAAAAATAATTTTAGCACGATATAAGCAATGAAAAGAACGTATCAACCGTCGAACAGAAGACGCAGAAACAAGCACGGATTCAGAGAAAGAATGGCAACTGCAAACGGTCGCAGAGTATTGGCTGCCCGCAGAGCAAAAGGTAGAAAGAAACTTTCGGTTTCTGACGAAATGACTGATAAAAAGTAATTGTTACCAACGTGCTGTGAAGAAGCTCTACATAGAAACTTACGGCTGTCAAATGAATATTGCAGACAGCGAAGTAGTGGCTTCTATCTTATCTCAAAACTATAAAATTACAGATTCGCATTTAACGGCGGATCTGATTTTGTTAAATACTTGTTCGGTGCGCGACAACGCCGAACAACGTATCAGAAAGCGTTTGCGCGAATTGGCATCGTTAAAAAAGAAAAACAAAAATTTACTTATCGGTTTGTTGGGTTGTATGGCAGAACGTATTAAAGAACAACTGCTTAAAGAGGAGCAAATGTTGGATTTTATTGCCGGTCCCGATGCCTACCGTACACTGCCTCAATTGATTGAGGAGGCTACTTTGGGAAAGATTTCTTTCAATGTACATCTTTCAGAAATAGAAACTTACGATGATATTGAGCCGGTGCGCTACGATAGTAACGGCGTTTCGGCATTTATTGCAATTATGCGCGGATGCAACAATTTTTGTTCCTATTGTGTGGTGCCTTACACCCGCGGCAGAGAGCGCAGCCGAGACGCAAATACAATTATAGAGGAGACACAAAAATTGTTTGAAAAGGGATTTCGTGAAGTAACCCTCTTGGGACAAAACGTAAACTCTTATCATTGGAAAAACAACCTCAATAACGTGGATTTTGCGGATTTAACGGAAAAAATTGCGCAAATTTCTCCCTTG
>Ga0209628_10002937_pt1 | contig 11760 bp, 10 predicted proteins | sample TergutCu122P4_FD_187285 | JGI IMG/M metagenome (GOLD analysis project Ga0209628, IMG submission 187285) | Cubitermes ugandensis P4 segment gut microbial communities from Kakamega Forest, Kenya - Cu122 P4 (SPAdes) (version 2) | ecosystem: Host-associated > Arthropoda: Insects > Digestive system...
TATTCAAGGGAAAATTTTATTACAAAGCGAAAACCCCGTACAAACGGTACATGTCAATCACTTAAAAACAGGGCTATATTTTATTAGGTTTGAGGATAATCGTATTGGAAAGTTTATGAAGCAATAAATTTGGTTTGTATTGCTTTTACTCTGTAAAAACAGATCCTGTTTTTTTAGATAAATTAAAATTTTTAAATTTTAAAACCTTTTTATTTATTCGAATAAAATTCAGAGAATTTTATGTTATTTTGCCCCATTATTTTTAAAATCGGTAAAAATCAATTAAATTATGAAAAGAGACTTTCAAGTTTTTGAATTAATTCAACAAGAGCGTAATCGTCAAACACATGGTATTGAACTTATTGCATCTGAAAATTTTGTTAGTGAACAAGTAATGGAAGCGCAGGGTTCCATATTAACCAACAAATATGCCGAAGGGTATCCGGGTAAAAGATACTACGGCGGCTGCCAAATTGTGGATAAAACCGAACAACTTGCCATCGACCGCGCAAAAGAACTTTTTGGCGCAGAATGGGCAAATGTGCAACCACACTCCGGCGCTCAGGCTAATATGGCAGTGCTGATGACTTGCTTAAAACCCGACGATACTTTTATGGGATTGGATCTGTCACACGGCGGACATTTGTCGCACGGTTCACCTGTAAACTCATCCGGTATTTTGTATAAAGCCGTTGCATATTGCGTAGAAGAGGAAACAGGTACAATTAATTACGACAAAATGGAAGAGGTGGCACTCGCAGAGCGTCCAAAGTTAATCATTGGGGGTGCCTCAGCATACTCTCGTGACTGGGATTGGAAACGGATGCGCGAAATTGCAGATAAAATCGGGGCAATTTTGATGGGAGATATTTCGCACCCCGCAGGATTAATTGCAAAGGGATTGCTTAATAATCCCGTACCCTACTGCCATATTTGTACCACCACCACACATAAAACCTTGCGTGGACCTCGCGGTGGACTGATAATTATGGGTAAAGATTTTCCAAACCCGTGGGGACTTACTACGCCCAAAGGTGAGATTAAAATGATGTCGCAATTATTAGATTCTGCTGTTTTTCCGGGAATTCAAGGCGGTCCGTTAGAGCACGTGATTGCAGCAAAAGCTGTGGCTTTCGGCGAAGCGCTTTCAGAAACCTATTTAGATTATATTAAACAAGTTGCCAAAAATGCACAGGCAATGTCGAAAGCATTTACAGACAGAGGCTACAAAGTGATTAGTGGTGGAACGGATAATCATTTAATGTTGATAGATTTACGCTCAAAATTTCCGGAAATTACCGGAAAACAAGTGGAAAACACATTGGTATTAGCCGATATTACTATTAATAAAAATATGGTGCCTTTCGATAGCCGCACGCCCTTTACTACTTCCGGAATTAGAGTAGGAACTCCGGCTATCACTACCCGCGGACTGAAAGAACATGAAATGGAAGTCATTGTAGAACTGATAGATGAGGTTATTTCCAACATCAACAATGAAGAGATAATCGCAAAAGTTGCCAAAAAAGTAAACGAGATGATGGCGCACCGGCCGCTGTTTGCATGGTAAAAAAATAATTAATCGTTAAATATTGATATACAATTTTTTAGAAATTCTTGGTAACTACTTTCTATTTTTACGCCGCGTTTTTTCGCGACCGGAAAAGTGGAATGAGTTTTTTAAACGATGGATAGACGAAATGTACTCAATGGGGGTAGGTTCGTTAATTATTGTAATTATTGTTTCCGTAACCATGGGAAGCGTTATTACCTTGCAGTGCGCATTGCAAGTGGAAAGCAGCTGGATCCCTTCATGGACAATCGGTTTTACTGCAAGAACTTCTATTGTTATGGAATTGTGTCCCACCATTATCAGTTTGTTATTAGTGGGAAATTTAGGTTCAAGAATTACCGCAGAAATAGGTAGTATGCGCGTAACCGAACAGATTGACGCATTGGAAGTTATGGGAATAAATCCGGCATCCTATTTGGTGCTGCCTAAAGTATTGTCTGCGCTTATTGTCAATCCTGCCCTCATCATCATCAGTATTTTCTTTGCACTTTTTGGGGGATATCTCACGGTGTTAGCCACAGGACTTATTTCTGTTTATGATTATGTGGACGGAATAACTTCCTTCTTTAAAATGTATGATGTTTGGTATGCTTTGACTAAAACTGTGATTTTTGGATTTGTAATTACAACTATTTCATCATTTTACGGATATAAAATAGAAGGGGGAGCCTTAGAACTGGGAAAAGCAAGTACAGAGGGGGTGGTGATTGCCAGTTTTTTTATTCTAACACTTAATTTAGTGATTACTAACATTATGTTGAATTAATATGATTATTGTAGAAAATATTAACAAGTCTTTCGGAAATAAAAAAGTTTTGCACAATATCAATATTACCTTTGAAAAGGGAAAAGTTAATTTGGTAATTGGGCGGTCTGGATCTGGAAAAACCGTGTTAATGAAATGTTTAATTGGTTTACATACCCCCACGGAAGGTTCAATTTATTACCATAATAAAGATTTTCATCATTTATCATTTGAAGAGCAAAAAAAATTGCGTATGGATATGGGGGTTGTTTTTCAAGGTTCTGCATTATTCGATTCACTAACGATTGAGGAAAATGTGATGTTTCCTCTAAATATGCTCACGCAACAATCGTATCAAGAAAAATTGGAACGGATAAATTATTGTTTGCATCGCGTAGATTTGTTCAAAACCAATCAACTTTATCCATCTGAGTTGAGTGGCGGAATGAAAAAACGCGCTGCTATTGCACGGGCCATCGCTATAAATCCAAAATATCTTTTTTGCGATGAACCCAACTCCGGCTTAGACCCTAAAACTTCGCTCATTATTGACGAATTAATTACAAGTATTACCCAAGAATATAATATGACTACGGTGGTAAATACCCACGACTTGAATTCTGTAATCACAATTGGAGAAACCATCTCATTTATAAAAGATGGCTATTTAGAATGGAATGGCTCAAAAGATGAAGTGCTGGTTTCTAATAACGAGCAACTTAATGATTTTATTTATGCTCAACCCATTACGCAAAAAATCAGAGATTTTATGAACTGAGATAAAACCATAAAAAAAGGCATCAAAATTTGATGCCTTTTTTTAAGTTCTGAATAAAACTATTCTGCTGCAACTTCTTCTACAACTTCAGCTTCTTTTTCACAACATTCTTTCATGTGGTCAAAAATTTTGTTAATGAGTTCAATTTTTGCGTTTAACTCAAGGTTGTCAAAGTTTGCCCATTCTTCTTTAATTGGACATGCTTCTTCTCCTTCTTTGTGTTCGCATTGTGCAAAGCAACCATCAATGAAAGCTTTCATTTCAGTTACAAGAGCTTCTTGATCCACGCCTTCGTCATTCAAAGTAGCCCATTTGTCAAGATTAATTGCAAATTCGCTTTTTGGTTCTTCAACCGGTTCGATTGCTTTTTTAGGTCCGCAAGAAACAAAAACCAGGCAAGCAACAGCCAATAAAATCATAAGTTTTTTCATAATAAAAAGGTTTTGATGAATAAATAATAAATAATGTAATGTCCAAATATTAGCGCAGCAAAAGTATACAAAAAGTGATTGATAGATATATTTTTAATTTTTTTTAACGATATTCTTTTGCTTTTTTTATATATTCCTCATAGTGAATGTATTAAGTTATATAGTTTGATGCTTTCAAAGCATTGTTTTACATCATGTACCCGTAAAATAGAAGTTTTTTGATGTAATGCTATCGTGTTTAATGTAAGAGTTCCGGTTAAAGAATCCGCAGATGATGTTTCTAAAACCTGCTGAATCATAGATTTTCTAGAAATTCCAACTAAGATAGGAAAACACAATATTGAAAAGATTTCAAGATGTTTCAGTAAGTAATAATTTTGTTTTAACGTTTTTCCAAATCCGAATCCGGGGTCAATAATAATATCTTTCACTCCTTTTGAAACTAATTTTTCAATATTATTTCCGAAAAAGAATAACATTTTTGAAATCAATTCTTTTGTTTTAAGGGGATGATTTCGATTATTATGCGTTAAAATATATGGTACTTTGTGTTTTCCAACCACATCAAACATCATGGCGTCTGCCCCGCCTGAAACATCATTTATCATGGCGGCTCCCTCTTGTATTGCCATATCGGCTACTGCCGCCCGAAACGTATCCACAGAAATATCTGCTTCGGGAAAATGTAAAAGAATCCGTTTAATATATTTTTTGATAGTTTCAAACTCTTGATTTTCAGCAACCTCAATAGCATTGGGTTGAGTAGAGACTGCGCCCAAGTCAATAATGGTTGCGCCTTCCTCTAACATTTGTTCCACACGTTTCAAAACCGCAGCCTCAGAAATATAACGTCCGCCGTCAAAAAAGGAATCCTCCGTAACATTGAGGATTCCCATAATGATTGGGGTTTCTAAAGAGACATATTTATTATTAAGATTGATGGAGTTCAAAGTTCAAGGTTCAAGGTTCAAGGTTCAAAGTTCAAAGTTCAAAGTTCAATTACTATTCGTTCTTTGAACTTTGAATTAATAATGTTATTTCGCCTTAATATTGTCGCCGGCAGATTGAATAATCATTCGGTACCAATAATCAGGATATTTGGGTTGTTCCGGAAATACCACTTGCGGTTTTTCATTTCCATTAGTAATGAATTTTCCGTTTTCTTCTTTTTTAATATTTCCGTCATGATATTTTACCAACAGATATTCAAACAATTTATTCCACTCATTTACAACTTCATGTGCACGTTGATCGGAAAAACTGTTAAGCAAAGCAATAACTCTTGCAGGATTGGTTTTATACATATCTACAATATGGGGTGCCATTTTGTCAATATCTTCAATACTTTGATTTTCCCATTGGTTTTGTTTTTCATTAACATGTTTAATCATAGCATTATAACGAGTATAAACATAGTTGCTTACTTTGGTAAACGTCCAGAAAGCGGAGGTAGGAGAATACTCTACCATAGAGCCGTTTCCTTCTCTGAAGGGTTCAGGAATTTTTGTAATTCCGCAGAACATAGGCACATAGCAGGTGCTTCCGGCATCATCCACGCTAAACCAAAAAATCCCGCCAAAAGCATCGGGGTATTGGCTACGGCATTGACTTACAAAGGAGAAACCTGTTTGTTGTGTAGCAGTAGCACGTTCGTGGATATATTTTTGTCCATCCACTTCCCAACCCATGGGTCGCCATCTGTAGGGCCATTGATAAGGACCTGCACCCAAATCTTTGGTCATATCCATAGAAGTTCCTTCGTAATGGTCGCGCATCAGATTCATCACTTGACGTACATCTACTTTTTCTACCGGTTTAATCCACAAGGGCATACGGTTGGTTAAATCGTCGCCGCGGGCATAGCTTTCATATTTTGCCATTTCATTTTTATTTAAGCGATAGAAACCTGCCCACACACGGGCTTCGCAATAACGGGCAGCACCAAAATCGAGCGGGGCATAAGTTTCGCAGAAACTGAATTGCGAATCGGGAGCATCTTTCGGATATAAACCTTTTAATTTGGCAAACGAAACCACATCCCAAGAATAAATTGTCTCAATTTTAGGATTATACAATTTGTCGAACTCTCTATTAGTAATAGAATTTACGCCATTAGTCAAAGGAAAGGTGGTAATTCGCGCTTGATTGGCGTGACCGCTTACGAATCCGTCCGGAATACGACGGGCTACCCACACCGCACCTTTAGTCCAGCCTTTTACAGGTTTTCCTTTAGCATCAATCATCGCTTCGCCTTTGCCTATCATTTCAAAAATCCACGCTTCGTTTTTATCAATAATCGAAAACGATTCACCGGAGCTGCAATAGCCATACGCATCCAACAAGTCGCTGATACATTTTATGGCTTCACGGGCGCTTTTTACCCGTTGTAAAGTGATGTAAATTAATGAACCATAATCCATAAAACCATTAGGTTTGTGCAAAGTATCCAGTCCGCCGTAAGTCGTTTCTGCGATACACACCTGAAACTCGTTCATATTACCCACTACATTGTAGGTTTGCGTAACTTGCGGAATTTGACCGGATTTTTTTCCGGAATCCCATTCAATAACATCCATCATGGTTCCGGCAGGATAAGTGGCAGCAGGCCAATGATACAATTCTCCATATAAAGTATGAGAATCTGCCGAATAGGAAACCATTACAGATCCATCTTTACTGGCGCCTTTGGTAACAATGAAATTTGTACAGGCGTAAATTTGCATAAAATTTGCGGCTAACAATATTACCGCAGAGAAAATAAGTTTTTTCATAAAAATTTGTTGTATTAATTAATTATAGGTTTCAAAGGGGACAAAGATAAAAAAAAAACTAACCCACCATAAAATAAGTGTTCGGGTATTGGTGTCGTGTCTGTTTGATTCGTCGTGCCAACGCAAATGCAATCGACAATGTACCAATACGTCCGATATACATATTCATAATGAGAATGAATTTTCCCGAATCACTTAATTCTGCTGTGCATCCCATTGACAATCCGCAAATTGAAAATGAAGATACACACTCAAAAAGCGAGGTTAGAAAAGGCAACTGTGGTTCCACTATTGAAAAGGCAAACACCGAAATCAAGATAATAAGAAACGACATAACCACAATGGAATAGGCTTTATCCACAATCTCAAAAGGGATGGTTTTTTTTTGAAATTCGATACTGTTTTTTCCACGAATCGTGGCGGCAACCGACTTAAAGAGCACAAAAGCGGTGGAAGTTTTAATTCCTCCGCCGGTCGAGCCGGGCGATGCGCCGATAAACATCACAGTCATGATAAGTAACAATGCAGGAACCGAAAATGTATGAACTTCTAAAGCATTAAATCCCGCTGAACGTGAGGTAACCATTTGAAAAATGGAAGCAAAAATAGATTCTCCAAAACTATTGAGATTTGCCAAGGAATGGTTCTGTTCTAATATAAAAAAAACAATTGCGCCGCAAATTATGATAAATAAAGTGGTATAAAACACAATTTTTGTACTTGGATTTAGCCTTCTCCATTTGTGAATATGTCTCTCTTTTATTTGTTTAGGGCTGAACACATCGTGTAAAAAAATAAAACCCATTCCGCCGAATACTATCAAACACATAATTACAATTTGCGGAAAATAACTTTTTACCATTGCTTCGTGCATAAAATTTTCGTCCCACAAACAAAATCCCGCGTTCGTAAAAGCCGAAACAGTATGAAAAATAGAGTAAAAAATATTTTCGGAACTACTTGAAAATAAACTTGTTGAGTTCCAGTATAAAAAAAGAGAAATCACACCGACCACTTCAACGAGGAGGGTGGCAATAATGATTTCCCGCAACATGGAAATGGAATCGGTAATCGTTGACGTTGAGAAAAATTCTTTAATCAAATGTTGTTGTTTAATTCCAATTCTTGACGAAGCAAAAAAGGCGGCAAAAAAGGTTGAAAATGCTAAAATACTAATTCCTCCGATTTGCATAAGCGACAAAATGACAAGTTGTCCCCAAAAAGTAAAATCGGAACCCGTGCCCAAAACGGTCAATCCTGTTACACAACTTGCACTGGTAGAAGTAAATAAAGCATCTATAAAAGCAATTTCTTTACAAGTCATACAAGGCAGTAAGAGTAAAAAAGTGCCTATTAATATTAAAATGAAAAAAGAGAGAATCATCAGCCCTGCCGGTGTGATTTGCCATTTTTGGAAAAAATGGTTTGAGTTTTCGGGGCTTTGGCTCTTAAAACGCACGTTAAAACGCTGAAATACTCTCATTTCAAATTATGAATTGGTTTTAATAAAATGCTCTATATCTTTTGATTTGGCAAACACTACCAAAACATCATCTTTTTCGATGAGCACGTTGTTATCCGGCACACCGGCAACATGTTCTTTTTGAATAATTTTTGATTTAGCGTTGGGTTCTTCCACCTTCCAGCGAATGGTAATTAAACTCATTTTAAAATTATTTCGGAAGCCGACCTCTCCTACTGTTTTTCCTACAATAGATTCAGGGACAAGGATTTCGGCAACTTTATATTCTTCAGGAAGTTGGAGATAAGAAATTAAATTCGGATTCATTAATCTATCGGCAACCACCTGACCAATTTCATCTTCGGGGGAGAGGAATTCGGTAATTCCCATTTTTTCGAGGATAATGGTTTGGCTTTCTCCCATTGTTCTACAGATAATCCGTTCCACACCAATATCTAACAACGTTGCTGCACACAGTAATCGGGCAACAAAGGCATTTCCGATAGCAATAATCGCAACCTCATAATCGAGTATATTTTCAGCGAGCAGTGCACGTTTGTTTGTTGCATCCGTGCAAACGGCAAACGCCACATCATCGGAAATATTCTGAATTACATTGATGTCGTTGTCAATCACTAACACTTCTGCGCCTTTTTCCGACAGTGCTGTGGCAATAGCCGAACCAAAATGTCCGGCACCAATTATAGCAATCTTTTTCATTACGGGTTTTTATTTGAAGCCGCAAAAGAATAAAAAAATACGAATGAATAATAGGAATACTATTTAACTTTTTTTATCTAAAAATTCAATTTGGTTAATAATTAAGCTTTTTGTTTTTTTTGCAAAATAGTAAATTTTTTGTTATTTCGCCATTAAATTCTATTAATCAAGTATAAAACTGTATGCAAAAAAATAATATCCTCTTTATCATCAACCCCATTTCCGGCGGGCATAACAAAGAAGAAATCGTAAAAAATATTCCCAAGTTGTTGAATGTTAATAAATTCAACGTTTCTATTGTCTATACGAAATATGCCGGTCATGCCGTAGAAATTGCAAAAAAAGCAGTGGAAGAGAATAGAGATACTGTGGTGGCAGTGGGCGGAGACGGCACCATAAACGAAGTGGCCTCGCAATTAGTGAACACTAATACAACTTTAGCAATTATTCCGTGCGGATCCGGAAACGGTTTGGCGCGCGACTTGGGAATATCGCTGAATTATAAAAAAGCACTTCAACAAATTGATAGTCTTAATACTAAAAAAATTGATGTAGGAGTTTGTAACCATCAATATTTTTTCAGTTTAGCCGGTATCGGATTCGATGCGAAAGTGGCTTATGATTTTAATCAAGGAAAAAAGAGAAAATTTTTTGGCTATGTTTGGGCTATTCTTAAAGATTTTTTCTCCTCGAAAAATCAATATTTTGAAATTGTGTTAGAAAATGAGAAAATCATAGACGACTTTTTCTTCATTACTGTTGCAAACTGTTCTCAATGGGGATATAATGTGAAAGTTGCTCCAAATGCAAAATTAGATGACGGGATCTTTGCAATAAATCTTTGTAAAAAACCCTCTCTTTTTTCGATTATCCCTTTTGGAATTAAAGTACTAACCGGAAATATTGAACGCTCAAAATATGTGATTCTTAAAACGGCTAAAAAAATCACAATCACTTCAAAAAAAGATTTTTACTATCATATCGACGGAGATGCAAAAGGGATTTCTCGACAAATCCATATCAATATCTTGCATAAAGCATTGATTATCAAATCAAAATGATTTTTTTTTTTTGTAAACTCTTTTTGAATAATTTTAATATTTTTGCAGTCAATAAGAAAAAAAATATTTTAACATAAAATTTAAAAAAATGAAAAGATTTACCCTTTTATCGTTTATTGCGCTTATTGCGTTTATTTTAAGTAGTTGCGGATTAGGAAAGATGGTTCCAAACAACCAAATTTCACTAAAACTCGAAAACCCCGATTTGGAAAACAAAGGCGGAAAAGTTGAATATGTTGTGAAAGGAAATGTGCCTCCCAAATTTATGAAGAAAAAAGCTACCGTTGACATTTTAGTTCCTGTGTTCATGGATGAAAATGGAAATAACAAAACAGAAATCAAATCTATTAAATTGGTGGGCGAAAAATCAAAAGAACAAGGAACGGTTATTCCGTTTAAAGCAGGGGGAACTTTTGCTGTTTCAGGTAGTTTTGATTATCAAGAAAAACTCTCAAATCAGGGTATCTATGGTATTGGCACAGCAAAAGCCGGAAAAAAAGAGTTTACTTATCCCCCTCAAAAAATCGGAGAAGGGATATCTAACACCTCAAGCCGAATCGGAATAAATCCTTCTCTAAGTGATAAAGCCGGAAATGGAACCAACATGTTGTATACCGCTCATGGCTACAAACCTGAATTTGAAACCAAAACCGGTACTATTTTCTTTGAAGTTAATAAATATGACTTGAACTGGAATTTGAAATTAAATAAAGATGCGAATGCTAAACAACTTTTAGATGACCTTAAAAGCTATCTCTTTAGTGCATTCGAAAATAATAAAAATATTCAGAAAATTGTTGTGTCCGGTTGGGCTTCCCCGGAAGGTGAAGAATCTTTAAATCAAGGACTCTCTGAAAAACGTTTCGACCAAGGTAAAAAATGGTTAGACAAACAAATTGAAGAGTGGAAAAAAGAGTATGCTAAACAGAATAAACTGAAATTGAAAGAGGTTACCACCCCGGAAATAGCTTTTGAAAACAATGCAAAAGGGGAAGACTGGTCGGGTTTTGAAGTGGCAGTTGAAAAATCTAATCTCAGAGAAAAAAACCAAATATTAAATGTTGTTCGTTCGCAAAAAGAATCGGCTGCAAGAGAGAAGAAAATTAGAGAAATGACCGATATCTTTACGGAAATTGCAGACCAAATTCTCCCCCCACTTCGCCGTGCCGAATTTGCAATTACTTGTAACAAAAACAACTACACCGATGAGGAAATTTTCCAATTGGCAAAAACCGATATTTCTAAATTAAATGCTAACGAAAAAATGTTTGCCGCTGCCAATACAACCGATTTGAAAGAAAAAGCAAGAATCTACGAAAATATCATTCATACAAATGAATCTCAAAATGATTGGAGAGCCTATAGTAGTTTAGGTATTCTTGCATTGAACGATTATTTGCAAAATAATCAAAAAACTGACCTTGAAAAAGCGCAAAATAATCTGAATAAAGCCAATGCTATTGAACCCAATAACGGAATTATTTTAAATAATTTGGGAATCGCTTATTTCCTGGACGGAAAAAAAGAGGAAGCAAAAAAATCTTTTGAAGCTGCTCAAAAAGCACAAAAAGACCCCGTAAAACAAGATTATAACTTAGGACTTTTCAAAATTTTAGACGGAGACTATGCCGGCGCAATTCAAGCTATGGGAAATCGTAGTTGCGACTATGGCGTTGCTTTAGCACAACTTTTAAATAAAGATTATGCTGCCGCAAAAACATCTATTGAATGCGTGCAACCCAAAGATGCCAAGGCGTTTTATTTAGCCGCAATTATTGACGCACGCCAAAATAATGAAAATGGTGTAGTGAGTAATCTTAAACAAGCCATTGAATTAAATAATTCTTATAAAGCTGAAGCAAAAAAAGATGCTGAATTTAAGAAATTTAAAAACAAGCCGGGTTTTCAAAATCTGGTAAAATAACCAGGTGAAATCTCTGATTGATAAACTTGTCCAAAAATCCATTCTTCAAAAAGAGGAATGGATTTTTTTATTTTCTGACAGAGATACTGAAATTTTGGAATACACTTGCGAAAAAGCTCGGCAAATCTCTTTGCAAAATTTTGAAAATAAAGTATTTGCACGTGGACTGATAGAGTTTACAAACGTTTGTAAAAACAACTGCTTCTATTGTGGCATCCGTTCAGGAAATAAAAAGGTGGCGCGATACAGACTAACCAAAGAGGAGATATTAGAGTGTTGTAAAATTGGAAATGAG
>Ga0209628_10002941_pt1 | contig 11755 bp, 6 predicted proteins | sample TergutCu122P4_FD_187285 | JGI IMG/M metagenome (GOLD analysis project Ga0209628, IMG submission 187285) | Cubitermes ugandensis P4 segment gut microbial communities from Kakamega Forest, Kenya - Cu122 P4 (SPAdes) (version 2) | ecosystem: Host-associated > Arthropoda: Insects > Digestive system >...
CAGCAGCAACAAAAACAGCAACAGCAGCAGCAGCAACAACAACAGCAGCAGCAACAGCAGCAACAACATCGGCAACAGCAGCTGCAGCAGCTGCAGCAGCAGCAGCGGCAGCAGCAGCAGCAGCAACAACAACAACAACAGCAGCAGCAGCGGCAACAGCAGCAGCAACAGCAGCAACAACATCGGCAGCAGCAGCAGCGGCAGCAGCAGCATGCCGTACCAGCAACAGGAGCAGCAGTAGTAGCAGGAGCAGCAGCAGCAGTACAGCAAATGTACCAGAGTCTGCAGCAGCATCAGCAGACGCGTACCGTACCAGCAGAAGCAGCAGCAGTAGCAAGAACAACAGCAGCATTTCAGCAAATATACCAGAGGCTGCAGCATTATCAGCAGCATTATTAACAAGAGTAGATAGAGCAGCAAGGAGATTATTTTAGGTTTTCCCTGGCACGTGTACTATTTACAGGACAACATAAGCTCTGTTATTCAAAAAATTTTAGTAAGTCAGATATATAGGCACACTTCCAGGACATAAAAAATAATTTTTTACAAACTATATCATTAGATGTACTGAAAGCAAAAGTTAAAAATGTGATGATTTCTTTCTGCAGAGCACTGCGTCTGCAGTATCACGGTACAATATCTGGCAACATTGAATCTAACCAGAAACCATGACTGCGGTGTTTCGTTGGCTTAATATCTTGATGAAAGTGTTCACCTTGTTCGTCGCTGACTTCACTAAGGTTTTCTGGACGAAATCTTGAAGTGAAGGCAATAAGTGAACTTCAAGTGACAAGCGACAGCCCATTTCCTTATATCGTATGCATTCGGTAGTGTTTGGATACCAACACTGAAATCAGAAAATTTTTTTTTACCTAAGAATTTGAACAGACCCACTTTAAGCTTTCCCAAACCTCTTCGTTCTAAGTCAGTCAGATTTCCGAGGATTTCTCGTATTTGAGTTCCCACGAAAATGCCTTAAAAATAATATTTACTAACTGCAATTGGGTTGTCACCCGGTGGCAGTGGTTATTTTACATGTACACAAATATGGAAAAAAGTAACTAGAAAATTTAAGTCGGGAGGGCTACTTTAGAAGCATGTAGTAGCAACTTGGAAACTGGGGAACCATATCAGCAATTGCTTATAGACACAGAGAAAACAAGAAAAACCTGTGTCGAGATGGCAGGTCGCAGGAACTTCCGGATACTGACTTCTAGCCGGCAGTCCGGCATCTAAAGTAAGAACAGCAATAAACACATAGTATAACAAATACACATAAGGTACAACAAATACAAATGAGATAAACAAATACACATAGGATTACAACAATACACGCCAGACAAATACGGTTTTAAAAAATGCACTAATGAAAACAAAGAAAGTACTGTATATAGTTTCTAATATTTTTTCCCACCATATTGCACACACGTTTTTACCCCAGTCCTTCGATTTTCACCACTTTACCACCCATATATATATATATATATATAAATATATACCCTTCCCATTACACCCCGCTTTCACCCCTTCCCTACGCTGCACTTCACTACACTTCCCTTCACTTCACTTAACTTCACTACACTTTTATACACTTTTAGATGATTTTCACTTCACTTCTTTCACTACACTTTTCAATTATTTTCCGCACACTTTATTTTTTTTAACACACCTCAATTATCGCGTTCCCTATCCTCTTTTTCAAGGTCTTTAATTTTGCAGGGCAGAGTTCCTAACACTTCTGCAGGTAGCTGGTTCCAGTCTTGAATGGTCCAATTCACAAAGGAATATTTCCCTATATCCGTCCTTTGCCTCCTACTCCTAATTTCCCGTTCGTGATCTATCCTGCTCAGATAGTGTGGCCATTGTAATTTGACGCCTATAGCCTTCCACGCCCGTTCTCCGGAGTACGCTTTGAAGGGAGCACATACACGTGATAACTTTCTACGCGACGTCAAAGTTTCCCAGGTCGAATTGTTCGTAAGATGTCCAAATTTGGCCGCTTTCTTTTGCAACCGGTCTAACGCAATTATTTGTCCCTCCCCGTACGGATCCCAGCACGCGGCCCCATATTCAAGTATCGGACGTACTAGAGACATGTAGGCTAAACGTTTGGTATTACTGTTTCCCTTTCTGAGTATTCGCATTGTGAAATGTAGTGCCCTCCACGCCTTTTTCGCCGTGTAGTTGACTTGATCCTTCTTTCAGTTCTGCCGTGCTAATGTTGTGAAATTTGTTACTCAGGTAATGGAATCCTTTTGAATTTGTCTTATCTCATGGCTTTTACTAAGCACTTAATCAACTCGAGTTTTGTGTGGAGAGGAGGAAGGAATATCTTCATGGGATTAACGAGAGGAATGTGTTGGACACTGTCTTCCCTGATTCCCAGTCACGCTTGATGTAATGTTCGGCTGTAGAGCGACTTTCGCAACGGAATAAGAAGCAGCAGAATTTCATAAAGCCTCCTTGCAAACCAATCAAAACACCATTCACCTTTAGACCTCCACAGATGTTCCTTTGATCAACATAATTCTGAAATGCCTCTAGTAGTATTTTCCTGTTACCACAGGTTTACTTTAAGTGAACAATCGGAATGGCACGTTTGGAATTCCGTTATTCGTTGCGAAAAGTCGATGAAAAGCCGCCATTCTGATGGGCTGTGTTCTTGTTTCAGTCCCATAAAGAGGCCATTGATGTCGTGGCAGAAGACAATGGGACCACCTAACCTAAAGAATGTTTTCAAATCATTATTTCTTATCCGGTAGTGGCAAACTTTGACGGCTCTCAATACAATATTTCTTTCCTCCAATATAGGAGCAAGCAGTTCTGCTTTCTCTTTAGACAAAGAAGGGGCTCGAATGAGATTTTTATTTCCTGCTGATTAAATCGTTTTGATTCCGAAGTCCTCTTGTCTGGGATATACTGATGGTCTGAAGAGTACAGAATGGCTTCAGGTGAAGAACCGTCTTCACATTCCGTCTGTTCTAAAAATGCCAGTCCGTTCTCTGGAGGTTCTGGAACTAGTAAACTGTCATCATTAGGGACTGACCTCATTTCAGAGTTTAGGTTTTGTGTAGGCCTACACAATGTTATGCTTATTATTTGCTGAGAAATCTGTAACACTGGCACAAGAGAAGCGGGAGATATTTTGAGGAAATCCCGTTGTGTCATAGAATTGAAAGACAAAAATAAATTAATTTGTTACACTGAAACACAATAATATTTTATTTACCTTACTGGTTCCCAGTTTCGGTCATCAGACAGTCCATACATAAAATTTAAAACAGGTTAAATGTAGTGCACATTAAATTCAATGTCTTGTGGGATCCCATAAACTTCACAGCAATGTTAAAAATCTGTTAAAACCTTGAATTATATTGCCTGGGATATAATAAGGGTTGTGAAAGATATGAAGTGAAATATTGTTTTGTTTGACTGAGGCAGATTAATTTATTGTTGTCTTTCAGAAACAACATTCATCAACATGATTCTTTGGTTCCCGCCATGTCATAGGAATAGCGAGAAGCGTTGCTGTTTTCCTTTTGTTCATCCAGTCACCTTATCCATTTGAAAATGATGTACATATAACATGATTTACTCAGTCCAGTCTTGATCTCCTAATCGACAGCCAAAGTAAAACTGGTACAATTTCTAAAGATCTGGAGTGACAGTACTCGCTCAGCTTTCTCTGTGAAGGAACCACATACGTAGCGGAGTGTGGTGGGGGGAATAATACAGTTTCGAAGAAAAAGGTTTATTGAAATTTGTGAGGGCAGCATCATTCATAATTGTATGTTGGTTAATGAAGCATACTCGTATCTAAGAAGGAATGAGCATTTTCTTCTTAATAGCTAGCATTTTTTAATTAAATGCCAAGCATTTGCTAATAAATCGGCGAACATTTTCTGGTACATCTACCAGTATTTGCTGACAACACAGCGAGCGTTTTCTGGCCAATCCGCGATCAGTTATAAAAAGTCATTAGAATATTATGTAAATTATTTAAAGTTTTCAATCCAGTTTTCATATGAAAATAACCACACTTCCTACCTCATCTCAAAAACCGTACGTTAAGGAGAGGCTGAAACTTCCGTCTTTTTTATATTTTAGTTTGTTTGGTGAATTTTCCTTGTAGACTCTTTTTTGCTACAATATTCTGTTCCCCTTTCGCCAGTGAATTCATATATTCCTTATCCCCCCTTCTCTTTATTCTGCGCAAATATTTTGCGCTTCCCTTCTCTTTGTTTATCGAAACTTTGCTACTTACAAAAAATAAAACTGGAACACAAATTTAATCCTGACCTTTTTTTACACATTTAAAGATTGTAGTGAACCAATTTTAATGCAGTACTTTCAGAGTTCATCTTCATTTTGCACTGGGTTGTTGTCAACATTCATTCCCGCTACGTTCGCTCCAACGATTAGACTGAACTGTGTTCCGACGACGCTGCCATCTACCGAATTTTCTCCTTCCTTACCCTGAAGACGTAATTCTCAGAGTCTGTCATTGTGATATCTACTTAGATGTGTCAAATCACTGCTTCTTTTAATCGCATGCACCAAACAAATATTTGATTTCTTCTTCATTTTAATTTTAAACTTTGCCAAAATTAAAGAACCCTTCGAATTTACCAAACGTATATTCCGAAGTGTTTCGTGGCTAATAATTTCAATATTAAGGATTTCGCTAACATGCACAGTATTTTGACCTATTAGCACTTCAGCAGAGGGGAGTTAGGGACATTTTATGAGAAGATTTTTGGATCTGCCATTACAGGATTATTTGGTTTCCTCAAGAATTTAACTATTTGATATATTGTTAAAATCTAAGAAGTAATATTTGTCGGAAAAAGACTGTAATATATTCCTGACACATTGTTATATGTTGCTAATTTATGTTGCAATATTCTACAACTGATGTTATATTGCAACGTCCATATCTGTGATTTGCTACAATAGAATAAAGAAATAAGATAAAACAAGTACTTTTTATAAAAATAATTTTCCCTTAAAATCCTGACACTTACATAACATACTTTGCAGTTCACACTGTCCAAGATTCAGATATATTTAACATTTGTAACTTTTCTTCTGCCGATCCCTGTTGCCGCACGGTCTAAGGCGTGGGTCTGCAGCCGCTCATTTGCTGGGTTTGCAGGTTCAAACCCTGCCGATGATCATGGATTACTGTCTGTTGTGATTGCACGTACTGTGTTGTCGGGTATAGGTCTCTGCGTCGCGATGATCATTCGTCCAGAGGAGTCCTAAAGAGCGTGGTACGTCCTTGAGTGTGATCGTGAAGCCCAGTAAGGAGAGAAAATGACGCGGAATCGGGTCAAAGCGTCACAGAGAAAGAAGCATTACTTCTAAAGTGTAACCAAGTGTATATACATATTTTAGTCAGTACAACAGCTTTACCCACTTTGTTGCAAGCCTTACGTACCAAAAATAATTTCCGCTCTTTATACGTGGAATGTGTGGCCTTTCAATATTTCAGTCTCCGATGGGCTTACAAACATAAGAACATAAACTGGGGATTTCGGATATCAGTGCTGTTTACATAGATTAAGAGAAAGATTAAGATAAGATTAGGTTCTTGGATTAAGGACGCCTTTCTGCATTTATCCAAAGCAACTCAAGTTGTATTTCTTCTGACTCGGGAAAGTGAAGACAGCTGGGTTCACTTCTTCCTTGTTTTGTCTTCAGCAACTATCGTGCGTGATCTCGTGAACGGATGTTAAGGAGCAGAGGGACATTTTTCAAAGTCATTCCAACCCAAAATATACATCGAGTCCTCCGAGGTGAAAGTTTGTGGTCCATACGGAACTCATTAAACAGAATATTGTTTGGGGCCCTTAAAATTAATTCCAGCCGTGGCAAAATTATTTACAAGTCTGGACTCCATAAGAAATAGCTTACACAAGGCGGATTTATCGTCGGTTTGGAGCATACTTGTAACTCTCAAGGATCTGCACGGTGTGAAATAGTGACTGTGACATCATCATCCCATCACCTGCTGCAATCCATACCAATCACACAATTGTTCAACAAAACTCCGATCGCAGATTGCTCCACCATATGCAATCAGCCATATCTGCAGTCAATAACACTAAGCTTATGAATGTCACACAATGACTGGTCTTTCTATTAGCATTCAATGACGTCACATAGACGGACGCAGTTCGGTTACTTACAATTAATTACTGCCACCTCAGGTTTAGAATAGTGCTAGACTGACTTACTTGCAGATCCCAGTTGAAATGTGTTGGCACACGGTGACACACGTGAGGGGAAGTGAAGGGGAACCTGGCGAATGGAGTGGTTAGCCAGTACTCTTCACACTATCTCGGAACGTGGTGATCCAGCATTACTACCGCTGATGCGCCCACATCGGCTGCCACTAGTCGACTGAAATGAAGTCCACGCCGATTTAAATGGACTCGTTGGTTTCGCCGAAAGATGAAATCTATTTTCTGCGCGTGTGCCATCACATTTCAAACGCAGTCTACAGTACATATACATTCATTCTATAACAAGCCACGAAGGGCCAGAGGGAAGTAGAGGTGTAGCTCTACTCTTTCTCTATCCTCGACGCTAAATGGGGATGGGTGGTCAACGCCACGCCCCGACCGCTTTTCTCCCGGTGAAAGTCTCCGGTACCTATTGAATATTTGGGTACCAAAACCGGTCTGTACCGTGCTACTCCTTTCCATTGTAATTCAGGGGGCGAGGAAATTTGAGCTCATAGAGCTTAGAAACACGTCCACAGCAGCACGCCGACAGCTAGACAAGACAGAAAATGTACGGATAGCGTAAGAGTGAGGCGCAATTGTGCAATCGTTGTTGTTGTGGAAAAGCATTAAGTATTACATATTGTGAGTGTGTGTTTGTAGCCTAAGATATCCAGCAGGCAATGCACATGCGCCATATTGTCATCTGTGGCCTGCCAGACCGTAAAATGTTTTTCCACATTAATTCTTAAACGCCACGATTTTCGAAAAATAAAGTTATTGAACACAAAATGTGTGTTATGATTTTCTCTACAAATTTTGTCTGAAACATTTCTCATTCCATGAACCGAGCGAGATGTGATCAAAAATATATATTGGTCTCACTGTACAGTACCTTTTATTGGTCCCCCTGTACAGTACCTTTTATTGGTCTCCCTGTACGTACCTTTTATTGGTCTCCCTGTACAGTACCTTTTATTGGACTCCCTGTACAGTACCTTTTATTGGTCTCCCTGTACAGTACCTTTTATTGTCCCCCTGTACAGTACCTATTATTGGTCCCCCTGTACAGTACCTTTTATTGGTCTCCCTGTACAGTACCTTTTATTGGTCTCCCTTTACAGTGCCTTTTATCGGTCTCCCTGTACAGTACCTTTTATTGGTCTCCCTGTACAGTACCTATTATTGGTCTCCCTGTACAGTACCTTTTATTGGTCTCCCTGTACAGTACCTTTTATCGGTCTCCCTGTACAGTACCTTTTTTTGGTCTCCCTGTACAGTACCTTTTATTGGTCTCCCTGTACAGTACCTTTTATTGGTCTCCCTGTACAGTACATTTATTCGTGTCTGATTTTAATGAAACTTGCATTTTTTGACAGGGTTTCGAAAAATCCTCAAATATGAAACTTCTTGAAAATCTGTCCAGTGGGAGACGGGTTGTTCCATGCGGATGGACTGACAGACATGAAGCTAATAGGGTATTTTGAAATTTTGCATAAAGCGCCTGAAAATGTATTAGAGCCTCGTATTTCCTGTGCACACTGGCACAGTAAATATAACTGACTTAATTTAAAATTACATTCATAATTTCGAAGGAAATGAAAATACTCGACAGTGTTTTGTTACCTTTTTAATGTGCCCTTAATTTCCGCTATCTTGAAAAGATGAGAGGATAATATTAAACTGAATCCTAAATAAACCTGTGTGAATGTGTGAACTGGGATTCTAATCGTTTTCAAGATGTTAAACGAGTGTGTTCCATAAAGTGTGCAGTGTTCCTTGGTTAACTGACGGAAGCCCGGTTCATTAAAAATACATTCAAATGCGTGGAGTTACGCACGCCGTCTGTGTACAAACGGGGGACAATCATAAAAATGTTTACTGCTTAAGACTTTGTGATTTCAGGCTTCTGCAGCGAAGTAGATGGGATGTGCTGTCTACCGGGTTATTACACAGCGTATAGTGGTAATTTTTTTCCTGACTTTCGGGCCAAAATATCGGATCGGTCTTGAAGGTGAGAGCGATAGGTTGGTCCGAAACGTCTGTAAGGAATTGCCACTATGCGCTTCGCAATAACCCAGAAAAGCGCAACTCTCCATTACCTGTCTAGCCAGGTTGTCAATTATCCATTCCTGCTCGAAGTTAATAAAAGGAGAGTTTTGGTGCGTAATACGAATAATAAAACTCTCAAGAACATGAATGGATAATTGAACTCCGTCTGTCCGATAAGTTGCATGTTATCTGTCATGGTTTATCTTAATTTATATTATTTAAACTGTGCCTGACAAGTAAGCTACATGGCCATCTACAGTTCGCATTTCTGATAATTCCGTGCTCAGAATCTCGCCTGGTTTAACACCGATCTTCCCCTCCCCCCTCCCTGGCTATCAGGATGTGTATTATGTATGGCCACATAGCTGTATACGAACTTTAGCTTAAAACACCGAAATTAGCAGCTTTGTTCGCGTATGATTAGCCAGAAAGCAATATTTTGTTTAGCAGCCTAAACAAGTAATTTTTCCAATGTCTGTCAGATAATCATTCAATATATTACGTTTCATGTAGGTTATATTATGTTAGAATTACATAGTTTTACAATACAACAATTTGTAGGAATCATGAAAATAAGTCTCCATGCACTGAACCAATGCTTGGAAATGCAACTAACACAAAAGCTTAGAAATTTGGCCGCATTAGCCCGTGGAACGTGAGTAGAATCTACTGGGAGAGGTTTGCTCTGTTTATTTTTCAATTCAAACCGTAATATGGAGGCAGCACGTACCATCGAAACGTCTGTAATCACATCACATAAGAGACAAGACAGCACCCTAAATATTTACCGCCGTCCAAACCCCAATTTGCAAGTCAGTCTGTACCAGCGTGTGGCGTTAAGTCTATATTCTTCTCTGCATGCTGTAGTTCCTAGATGTCTTACAATGCAAACGACTAGGTGCCGGTCCCATTAGCCACGCGGTCTAAGGCCCACGTCTTCGGCCGCTTTCCTGTTGATATTGTGGGTTCGAAAACCACCTACGGACAAGGATGTTTTCCTGATGCGAGTGTTGTTTGTTGTCAGGTAGAGGTCTCTGCAACGAGTTGATCACCCACCCAGAAGAGTCCTACCGAATGTGGTGCGTTGTTGTGTGTGCTGTAAAACCTCGTGAATGAGGAGGCCTTCGCCCACAGGGGGGCCCCAAAAATAATAATGACTAGGTTTTGAATTCGTCCTGATAAATTTACAAACACGTGCATAACAGGAGATTATCTTTGCTACCTCTTCAGGTTTTATTAAAATCTGATAATAATATTTGGTACTTTGCATGAAGAGCTGTGTATTTTTGTAATCGTATCTCCCTGCATTCTCCTTAGAGTGAGAAATGTTTCAGAGGATTTGTAAAAAAACCCCATCTTTCAATAACTTTCTCTGAAAAATTTTAGCGTTTTTAGTTTATGTGGAAAAATTTTGTACAGCCGGACACCCCACTCAATATGGCGCATGCGCATTGCATGCTGGATAACTAAGGCTACAGACACAAACTCAGAATATTTAATTTTTTTCGCTTTTCCACCTCAACAATGGTTGCACGAACATTGGCTGTCTGATATCTTATTCCTTGATGGCAAGAATAGTAAGCAGCTGTCCGTTTTCCTGTCTTTGCTCGTTCTTACGTAAGAGCACAGCATCAGCCTGAAAGTGAGTAATACAAAACATTAACAGCATTTACTACTTTTCAGTTTCGTTTGCTGTCTTTCAGTGTTTCATATCGCCTTCATTCCGTCACGTGTTCCCCAATTTACTGAAATAAACAACGCACTGATTAAGTAAAAAGATACACTGGGTTCAATTGTAGTCGTGCGTCTGGCATCGTAACAAAGGGAACCACGAACATTCATACCCAAAATCGAATTTGAACCCACGACCCCAACTTCAAACTATCAAGCTATGTTTACAGCTGTATTCATATTCTGTAGATTAATCAACATGCCCAATCGGCTCAAGCACACACAATAGTCTTGTTGAATGAAACTAACAACGCAAACTTCTGATCAAATGCTTTCTACGTCATAGTGATATCCAGTAAATGGGAGTTGGTATTATTATTGTATTGCCATCGAATTCAACAACCGTTCACTGCTTGTACAAAAATGCTACATATTTCGGCCCTTCTGACGGACCATCATCAGGAACAAAAAATATATATTTAAAACAAACCACAGCAGTCCTCTGGATGACAGCTGAATATTTTGAGTGTGTGAGCTCACAGACTTTACAGCCTTGTTTTGAATTGTGTGGTGGTGGAAGTTTATTTTCTTTTATATTTCACAAGTTAAAATATGGTAGGTAGTGTCCAGTAGCATAGTGATCCGCGAAGTCTCTGACGTCACCCGAACAGGCGTGAATCTATCCCGAGCAGAACGAGCGAGACATGCGATTCCACAGTGTTCTAGAATGGACCAGCCGGAAAAGAGCGAGGTATTTGAGAAATGAGAAAAGTGACACATAAAGTAGTTGGACAGCTGGAGTGAGAGTTGCGGCGAAGCTACCGTGTGCGTGTAGCTTAGCGGGAGTGGAACTGAACAACACAGCGACGTGACGATTGCGGTTTTGGAACTGCACAATTCTCTGCGAAAGAATTTAAAAGAATCCGTGAAGTACTGTATTAGAGAACTGTGTCAGAGCCACTGAGTACTTCAGTACTCAGTGGCTCTGACCAGTGCTGTGAACAACAGGGAAAAACAGGAGTGAAAAAATTTACAAAGGGCTTATGGACCTGGAGTACTGAGTTCATAAGTCAGCGCAGAGTGATTTCTTGTGAACAGTTCTCTTTTAATTCTTGTCACGATTCATTTTCCGTAACAAAATGTTTAATTATTTGAACTTTGGTTTAAATAAACGTTGTTATTAGTTTGTGAACCCAGTGTGCTAATTATTACAACGTTTCTATAAAACTGTTTTCCTTAAAAATGCTTCATTCGTTTGAATAAAAAATTCCACATTTCTGATTTGGTTCGTTTTGAGCGGAAGTGTTTACACTGTGGGTGTCATTTGTTTGTTTTGGCAGTTTATTGGGTGTTTAAAACCTGTTGCCACTTCGTATGCTTCTTCATCTGTGGCCACTCTACATATCTTCTGTCTGCGTTTGTTGTGTATGTTGTTCACACTTTGCGTAACACACACGAATTTTATCTTCGTTCCCTCAGGTTCTCTGTCTTGAATATTCCGTACTGTTTTAGCGTTAGTAATTTAGCAGAAAGGAAATTGTTTGTGCTGCCTGAACTATAAACTTTAGATACAAAATTTTTACTCTTACTACCATTCGTATCACGATGTATACATCAACAATATTACTGTATCAGCTACCTGTATCATGAGAGGTACCGATATAATATTCCTCTTTCTACCACAAATACTACGAGAAATACCCATAATATATTCCTCTTTCTACCAACAATATTACGAGAGGTACCCAAATATTAATACTGTTTCTACTACTTATATTACGAGAAGTACCCACACAGTACTCCTA
>Ga0209628_10002943_pt1 | contig 11753 bp, 12 predicted proteins | sample TergutCu122P4_FD_187285 | JGI IMG/M metagenome (GOLD analysis project Ga0209628, IMG submission 187285) | Cubitermes ugandensis P4 segment gut microbial communities from Kakamega Forest, Kenya - Cu122 P4 (SPAdes) (version 2) | ecosystem: Host-associated > Arthropoda: Insects > Digestive system...
AGCTTCGTCACGCAAGAAGGTTTTGGCCGCGACGCCGTGGCGCTGCCGGTGGATGAACTGGCCGAGCCGGGCAGCCGCAACGCGGAAACCCTGCAAGACGCCGAAACCGGCGAAACCCTCTCGCCGCTGGCGGCTTTCTTGACCCACGCCGCGCTGGAGGCAGGCGACAACCAGGCGCAGGCCGGACAAGACGCGGTACAGCTGATGACCGTGCACGCCAGCAAAGGGCTGGAATTCGACGCGGTCTTCATCACCGGACTGGAAGAAGGGCTGTTCCCGCACGAAAACGCCCTGAGTAATGCCGACGGGCTGGAAGAAGAGCGCCGCCTGATGTACGTCGCCATCACGCGGGCCAGGGCGCGCTTGTATTTGAGCCACGCCCAAACCCGGATGCTGCACGGCCAAACGCGCTACCACGTGCGCAGCCGTTTTTTGGACGAACTGCCCGAAGAAGCGCTCAAATGGATCACCCCCAAACAGGGCGGATTCGGCGCCTTCCCGGCCCGGCCCGCCGCGGCGCGCGACCCCTGGGCGTTCGATTTCGAGAAAGTCACCCGCCGCGTCGAAGCGCCGCCTGCGCCCGCGGCACGCGACGTGGGCGGCATCCGCGCCGGCCGGCAGGTATTCCACAACAAATTCGGCGAAGGCCGCGTGCTGGCCGTCGAAGGCGCGGGCGAGGGCGCGCGCGCGCAAATCAGCTTTGCACGCCACGGCACCAAATGGCTGGCGCTCTCGGTGGCCAAGCTGACGCTGGTGGAGTAGGGCGCGTATCCATATATGCTCAAATTAAACGGAGACCAGCATGGCGGCCGGGCCACCGCGATTGGATTTTTAGCCATCGGCTTATGGTCAACGCTGGCGCTTTTAACCCAATTCGTGGGCGCGATCCCGCCGTTTGAATTGCTGTCGCTGAGTTTTGCGATTGCCTTTGTTGTCAGCGCGGTGCTGATTTTGCGGAAAGGCCGGCGCGGCCGGCAAACCTTAAAGCAACCCTGGGCCGCGTGGGTTTACAGCTTTATCGGCATCTTTGCCTACCACGCGCTTTATTTCTTTGCGCTCAGTGCGGCGCCGGCGGCGCAAGTGAGTTTGATCAATTACCTGTGGCCGCTGCTGATCGTCCTGCTATCCGCGCTCACCACCGGCAGTGGATTTCAGCCCAGGCAACTGCTGGGCGTGCTGATCGGTTTTCTGGGCATCGCCCTCGTCATTTTTCCCGATAAGGCTACATCCATGGCGGACGGAAAAGTGCTTGCCGGATATTGGGCCGCCGCCGCATGCGCGCTGGTCTGGTCTGTCTACTCAGTGCTCAACCGGCGGTTTCGTGAAGTCCCCAGCGATCTGATCGGCGGCGTATGCGGACTGGTCGCCATAGCCGGCGCGGCTATCCATGTGGCGAGCGAGCCCACCGTTTGGCCGACCGGCTACCAATGGATGGCCATTTCGCTGCTGGGTATCGGCCCCGTGGGTTTGGCCTTTTTTGCCTGGGACCACGCCACCAAACATGGCAGTGTGTCACTGCTGGGGGCTATTTCCTACATTACCCCGCTGCTTTCGACCTTGCTGTTGATCCTATTCGGATTCGTTCCGGTAAGCTGGAACATTATTGCCGCGGCGATTATGATCGTCATGGGTTCCGCGGTTGCGGCGCTGAAATTCAGGGTTCGCTGATTATTTAACCGTTACGCTCGGATCCAGCCGGTTGGTGGGAATCTGGTAGTGGCTTTGGCTGAACAGGTCCAGGCCGCATTGCAACCCTTCGATCCAGTTGAAAAAATCGCCGATCGCCTGCGCCCCTTTGATTGGTGCGCCATGTTGGGGCACCAGCAGGCTGATTTCCAGTTGCCGCGCCATTTGCGCCCACAGGCGCAGCGCCTTGTTGCACGACATATAGCGGCGGTGAAAGCCTTCCATCTTGGGGATGTGCGCTTTCAAGTCGGTCACCGGCTGGGCCGCTTCCGCGCCAGTCATCAGCGACACGCCCAAGTCGCCGGAGAACAGAATTTTGCTCACCGGGTCGTAGCAATGAAAGTTGCCCTCGGCGTGCAGAAAGTGCGCCGGAATCAGCCACAACTCCGACTGGCCCAGCGGCAGCCGGCCACCCTGGTCGGGAATGCTGACCACCCGATTTTGGGTTTTACCGGTCTTGGTAAAGTGCGGCGCAAAACGCGTCCACAGCGCCGAAATCACCAGCTTGGCGCGCGGCGTGCTGGTCATCCAGCGATCCAGCGAGGCGATGGTGTCCGGGTCGGCGTGCGAAGCTATCAGGTAGGACAGGGCCTGCGGCGGGAAGGACTGCGACATCGTCAAGTACAGATCGTTGAACGCGATATTGCCGCCCGGATCAATCACGCAGCCGGTGCCGCTGTCGATGATCAGGAACTGATTGGCCTGTACTGCCTGCTGATCGCCGTCGATCAGGTCGGTGAACATCAGGCACTGGTGGTGTGCGTCGTGGTAGAGCTTGATGGACATTTTTTGATCTAGGCGTGTGGCGGCACAAACAAAGCTTGTGCCATGTTCAAAGGGGCTGGACCGGATGCTGATCTGCCTGCCCTCGTACCCTTGAAGGCTGCGCGGCAGGTAATCTTTCCTCCAGGGCAATATTGTAACTATTTGTAACAAGAATGCGGTTGGCAGCATGAGCCGCAAAACTCGTCACTCAGCGGCAGGCCTTGCTCCCTCGCTCTTTGCGGGAGAGGGGGCCGCAGCCTTTGCCAGATCCATAAACCCAAATTTTCCATTTGAGTTGTTCATGGCGCTTACGCACTGTCCATCACAAAAGGACAGCCCTGATGAGAGGTGGTACCTCAGTTCTAATCGTCGTGATGCGCGGATTGGATGGCCGCGCATTGCTCTTGATATTTAGAAATTATTTCTATACAATTGAAGTATGACGGCAAAGCAGCGCTTTCGCAACAGGTACCGGCTGGAAGTACGCGAGCGCGATCACTTGCCGCCGCATGTTCACCTGGTCGGCGGCGCGGTGAATGTGCGTATCAGTCTGGAAACTTTCCAGAGCGTAGGCTACTGCCCGCAAGACCTATTGGACGAAGTGGTGCGGTGAGTCAAGGAACATCACGTCGAATTGATGAAGGATTGGAAAAAATGGCATCCGTAATGAAACGTCCTCGCCTAAAGGCCGTGCAGGCACTTGCAGGGCACAAGCTGCGCATGACCTTTATCGACGGTAACGTGATGACGGTCGATTTCACCGGGTTTTTTGCTGAAAACCCTGGCCTTGCACCGCTGCGCGATCAAGTGCAATTTGCCAAGGCGTGCATCGGTGAGGATTGCGGCTGGACGGTGGAATGGCCAGAGTTGGATATTCAAATCGGCGCCGACACCCTGTGGCTGGATGCGCAGGCGCAGAACGCACCGGATGAAAACACCCGTGTTTTTGCGCAATGGCGCGCCCGCCACGGGTTGACACTGGGACAGGCCGCCGATGCGCTGGGCATGACAACTCGCACAATGAGCGCTTATGGCACGGGCGCGCGCCCGGTGCCGCGCTATGTCGCGCTGGCGGTCAAGGGCTGGGAGGCCGATCAGGCGGCTGCGTGATGCTGGCCAACATGTGATTTGATCCGGCGCGCACTAATCCGGCATAGGTTTCCTTGACCCGGTGCGCACAGCTTTGCCGTTTTTCGTCATTCCCGCGCGGTTCCCGCTTTCGCGGGAATGACAGGGGATCCAGGCCCAGGCCATTCCGCGCCCAGCTAAGCGCGGGACACGATCAGAGCAACTCGCCGCGCCAGAGATCGGCGGCGGTTTCGCGCTGGCGGATCAGGCGCGGCACGCCGTCTTCGATCAACACCTCCGCCGCGCGGCCGCGGGTGTTGTAGTTGCTGGCCATCGACATGCAATACGCGCCCGCCGACAGCATCGCCAAGCCATCGCCGGCCTGCACCGCCAGGGCGCGGTCGCGTCCCAGCCAGTCGCCGCTTTCGCAAATTGGGCCGACCACGTCGTAGGTGACGCGCGGCGCATCGGCGGCCGGCGCGGACCAGGGCACGATGCGGTGGTACGCCTGATACAGCGCCGGGCGGGGCAGGTCGTTCATCCCCGCATCGACGATGCAAAAGTTCTTATGCGCGCCGGGCTTGAGATACAGCACCCGCATCAGGCAAAGCCCCGCGTTGCCGACCAGCGAGCGCCCCGGTTCAAGCAGAATCCGCCGTCCGCCGAACCCGCGCGCATCCAGCCGCGCCAGCAACTCGCGCCACAGCGCGTCGGCGGCGGGCGGCGTTTCGTCCGTGTAGGTAATGCCCAGTCCGCCGCCGAAGTCGATGTGGCTGATTGGAATGCCCGCCGCTTCAATCGTCGCGGTCAAGTCCAGCAGCCGCTCCATCGCTTCCAAATACGGCGCCGTTTCGGTGATCTGTGAGCCGATATGGCAGTCTATGCCCGTCACCTTCAAGCCCGGCAGCCGCGCCGCGTGCTGATAAGCGGCCAGTGCCTGCGTGTGCGCAATGCCGAATTTGTTGCCTTGCAAGCCGGTCGAGATGTAGGGGTGCGTGCGCGCGTCCACGTCCGGGTTGACGCGGATGCTGACCGGCGCCACGCGGCCCATCTCGCGCGCCACGGCGTCCAGCGTGTCCAGCTCAGCCAGACTTTCGACGTTGAAACACCCAATGCCCGCTTGCAGCGCGCGGCGCATTTCGGCGCGCGTTTTGCCCACGCCCGAAAACACCACGCTTTCGGCCCTTCCGCCGGCGTGCAGCACGCGCTCAAGTTCGCCGGCCGACACAATGTCAAAGTCGCAGCCGGCCTGGGCCAGCATGCGCAAAATCGCCAACGACGAATTGACCTTGACCGAATAACAAATTCGTGCGTCGCGGCCTGCCAAGCCGCGCTGGTAGGCTGCCAGCGCCGCCAAAATCGCGGCCTTGGAATACACGAACAAAGGCGTGCCCCATTGCTCCGCCAGCGGCGCCAACGGCACCCCTTCCAGGGTTAGCTGGCCTTGGTGGTACGCCACGAAAGGCGCGCCCGGCAACGGGGCGTTATCAGGCAAGGAAACGGGTACGTGATGGCTCATGGGGTGACCGGTTGTGCAGGGGATGACGAAGACGCCGCCGCATCGGGCGCGGATGCCGAAGATGCCGGACGCTCCGGCGTTTTGGGCGTGCGGCGCGCCGCGTTCAGCAGCGCCTGCGGCAACGAGGCGTGCTGCTCGGCGGCGGGGTCGTCTTTGGGGAGGTACAGCGGCCCCTTTTGGCCACAGCCGCCCAGCAGCGCCAAGGCAATACCTAGAATCATTGGGTTGCGGTAAAACATGGCGATGATTATGACTGACCTTGAATACATGGACTTGGCCGAAAACCTGCTCGATCAGGTCGAACGCGATTGCGACCGCATCAACGACCGCGGCGGCGCCGACATCGACAACCAACGTACCGGCGGCATGGTTACGCTGGCCTTTCCCGGCGGCGGCCAGATCGTCGTCAATCTGCAAAAACCGCTGCACGAGATATGGCTGGCCGCGCAGGCCGGCGGCTTTCACTTCCGTTTTACCGATGGCCGTTGGCGCAACACCAAAACCGGCGAAGATTTTTACGGCTGCCTCTCGCGCACCGCCAGCGCGCAAGCCGGGCTGGCGCTGCGGTTTGGCGGGGATGGTTAGGGCGTGTCATCAGATTAAGCCGCAATGCTGTTCAGTTAAGCGCGCAGAACCATGATTTCGTCATTCCCGCGAAAGCGGGAATCCAGTCAATCTAGACGCGGCATGGATTCCGCGACTTCGCGCGCAATGACGAGAATATGGATTTAAGCGACGTTGTGCGCAATGACGCGAATGACGATTGCCCCTGCTCGGTCATTCCGCGCGGAGCGAAGCGTGTCATCCTGCGCGAAGTCGCAGGACGCTTCAATCCAGGTGCCGCACGAACTTAAGCAACTTCGCGCAGAATCACACCCATGTCCACTGTCTCCAACGAACACGACACCGTGTTGATGGATCGCGCCTTGCAGCTGGCCGAAGGCGCGCGTTGGCATTGCCCGCCCAATCCGGCGGTCGGGTGCGTGATTGCCGATCGCCACGGCAAGGTATTGGGTCAAGGGCGCACACAAGCGGCGGGGCAGGCGCACGCCGAAATCATGGCGCTGCGCGACGCGGCGGCGCAAGGGCACGAGGTGCGTGGGGCTACGGTTTACGTCACGCTCGAACCCTGCTCGCATCAAGGCCGCACCGGGCCGTGTTGTGATGCGTTGATCGCGGCGGGGGTAGGGCGCGTGGTGGTGGCGGTTCAGGACCCCAACCCGCGCGTGGCCGGGCAAGGCATCGCGCGCTTGCGTGGCGCGGGCATCGCGGTTGACATCGGTTTGCGCGAGCAGCAAGCGCGCGAAATCAACCTCGGGTTTTTCAGCCGCATGGTGCGCGCACGGCCTTGGGTACGCGTAAAAAGCGCGGCCTCTCTAGATGGCCGCACCGCGCTGCCCAGCGGCGCCAGCCAATGGATCACCTGCGCCGCCGCTCGCGCCGACGGCCACGCCTGGCGCGCCCGCGCCGGCGCCGTGCTGACCGGCATCGGCACCGTGCTGGGCGACGATCCGCTGCTGACCGTGCGTGCGCAGGGTGTTACACGCCAGCCGGATCTGGTCATCCTCGACAGCCGTTTGCGCACGCCGCTCCAAGCCCGGTTGTGGCAGGCGGCGGCGCGGCGCGTGCTGATTTACACCGCCGCCGATGTCGCGGGCCAGCCCGCACGGCGCTTGCGCGAACGCGGCGCCGAACTGATCGCCTGCACCGGCGCGCAAGGCCAAATCGACCTGGCCGCGCTGCTGGCCGATTTGGCGCGGCGCGAGGTCAATGAACTGCACGTCGAAGCCGGCGGCACCCTGGCCGGCGCATGGGTGCGCGCGGGTCTGGCCGACGAACTGCTGCTGTACCAAGCGCCGCTGCTGCTCGGCGCCGGCGCCGGCATCGCGGACCTCAATCCGCCCGCCACGCTAGCCGGCGCGACCCGATGGCACATACACGACGTGCAACGCATCGGCTCCGATTTGCGCTTGATCGTGCGGCTGCCCGGCTTTCCCGATGCTCACGCCAGCCCCGTCAGCCTATCCGTTCCACCTTGAGTCCCGGCACGCGGCGGAAAACCGCGTCGCCCGTCACGAACACATGCGCCGCCCCCAGTTGCAGGCAGCAGGCCGCTTGCAAGGCATCGGGCGTTTTCAGGCTGTGATGCGCGCGGATAACGGTTGCCAGTTCAACGGCCTTGGCGTCCATTTCGATGGTCAGCAAATCAGGGTGTGCAAAGAAATCGTCATACACGGCCAGCAAGGCCGCGTCGCCAGCTTTGAGTGGGCCGGTCCGGCATTCCAGCCAAGTCAGGCGGCTGACCGCCATGCGCATATTGCCGTGCTCGGCTTGCAACCGGGCCAAACGCTGACGCGCCTTGGCTGCCAAAGGCGCGGCGCCTTCGATCAGGTAGATCAGCGCATTGGCATCCAGAAAAACGATCATCAGATTTTCCATTTGAGTTGTTCATGGCACTTACGCACTGTCAGTAAAGAAAGGACAGCCTAAGCCCTCCTCTTCAAGGGGAGGGTTGGGTGGGGATGGGGTTAACCGCCCAGTGCAACACAAACCCCATCCCCATCCCAGCCTTCCCCTTGAAGGGGAAGGAGTAAGTACCGTTTTATATCTAAGGCTGTGCAAATGGAAGATATGAGATCATCAGACTTACCAATCGCGCTGCGCGGCAAGCTGGCGGTCGATCTCGCTTTTGCGGCGCTGACCGCGCGCCGGGTGCGCCAGCAGCCATTCCAGCGCGCTCAGCCCAGGCATTGCCGCTTGACCGCCGGCGGCGCTGGTCAGCCGTTGATAGTCGCTTTCGGAAAGCACCACCGCGGCGGCCTTGTTGCGCTTGAAGATGCGCACCGGGCCGTGCCGCAACCCATCTTCAATCGCCGCCATGCCGCGGCGTTTGAGTTCGGCCACGGTCAGGACGTTGGACGGGGCAATGGTGACAGTGCTCATACAGACCATCTTAACACAAACAGTACTGAAAACGGTACTGTTTATTTTTAGAGCATTTAACCCGCGCAGTTCCCGCCTGCGCGGAAATGACAGGGCATCCAGGCAACGTATCCATCTTCCGGCGATAACCACGGCCCACTGGATTTCCGTCTGCGCGGGAATGACGAAGGTAAAGGCATATCAGGATCAACGCGGGCGTGTTAGCATAACGTGGCGTTGTGTTGCGCAGCCGAGCGGTCAACCGCGAACCATCGTTATCAAGGGATCACAACCCATGACTGTCATTGAACCCCGTCTGATCGAACGCTTGAAGCAACTGCCGCCCATGCGTGTGGCGGAGGTAGCCGATTTCGTGGAGTTTCTGGCTGCGCGTGAGGAACGCGCTGCCGCCGCCGAACGCTTGGGACAGGCAATGGCCAAGCTGCACGCTGTGCAACTGCCTGCGATGAGCGAGGAAGAAATACTCGCGGAAGTCAAGTCCGCGCGCCGGCAACGTCACGCCCAAGAGGCTTGAACACCTCGGACAACTTCACTTCAGGCGCGGCCTCAACTGATGCGCGTTGTTATCGACACCAATGTGATTGTCTCTGGCCTCTTGTTTGCGGGGCTGCCTGGGCAACTCCTTGATGAGGTACGTGCGGACCACTTGGATATGTGCATCAGTGAAGTTCTGCTGTCTGAATTGCAAGACGTATTGAGCCGAGCCAAATTTGCCTATTGGCTTGATCAAACTGACTTGACCGTGCGTGAGCTTGTCGCCAATCTGCGCCGCATAGCCACCATCGTTACCGTGCCGGAAGTGCCGCGTATCGTAATCGCCGACCCAGACGACGATCACGTGCTGGCCGCCGCTGTAGCCGCGAATGCCGGCCTGATCATTACAGGCGACAGTGATTTGCTGTCTTTGGGTAGCCACATGGGGATTGCCATCGTTACGGTCCGGCAAGCGCTGGCGCGCATGGCCAAGCCGTAGGGGCGACCGGCCGGTCGCCTCTACCGTCTTCACTCCAGATTTCCCATTCGCCACCGCCTCGGATAAAACAGCATTGGGGCTAAGATCAACACTGTTCAGTTAAGCGTGCAGACCCATGATTTCGTCATTCCCGCGAAGGCGGGAATCCAGGCAACGTATCCATCTTCCGGCGATAACCACGGCCCACTGGATTCCCTGTCATTCCCGCGAAAGCGGGAACTGCGCGGGAATGACGATTTAACTGAACAGCATTGGGGCTAAGATCCAGTCCACGCCCCGTATGATCGCAACCTACCTGCTTTTAACCGAGGACTCTTGCCGTGCTTGGCCGTTTGCTTGCTCATCCCCGTTTACTCTTTTTGTTGATCGCGCTGATTAGCCTGGGCATGACCGCGTTTGGCGTGCTGTACCTGCAAATGGTGGTCGGACTGAACCCGTGCCCGATGTGCATCGTGCAGCGTTACGCCCTCATTGGCGTCAGCCTGCTTTGTCTGCTGGCCGCTGCTTGCCGCGGGCGCGGCTGGCGCGCCGTTTGGGGCGTGTTGGCCATCGCGCTGGCCGGCTTTGGCGCCTTTACCGCCGCGCGGCAAAGCTGGCTGCAATGGTATCCGCCCGAATTTGCCGTCTGCGGGCGCGACCTCTACGGCATGATCGAATCCTTTCCGCTCCAGCGCGCCATCCCCATGATCTTTCGCGGCAGCGGCGACTGCACCAAGGTAGACTGGAGCTTTCTGGGCGGTTCCATCGCCAATTGGTCGTTCGTCTGGTTCGTCCTGATCATCGTGGCCGGCCTGACCTTGCTGATCACCCGCCGCCGCGCTCCGTAGGTTGGATAAGGCCGAAGGCCGCAATCCGACGATCTTGGATAAGCCGCGCAGCGGCGCAATCCGACGCAACCGCATTGCGGCAAGACATCGGCAACCGCAAGGGTCGTCCCTGCTGTATTCAATTTCCATCACATAAATACATGTCCCGGGCCTAGGTTGGACAACACCGCAGGCTGCAATTCGATGTAAACACAACACTTAAATACTGACTAGCTAAGCGTACATCAGCATGATTTCACTATTCATATTGGCGAAGAGAGCGATCAACGTTTGATCCAAACCAGTAGTTTTTGGACTACCGCTTGCACGGCAATGAAGGTTTTATCTAAACCGTATTGAGCTTGACTCAACCGTATTGCGCCAAAACCGGAAAATGAATGTCGAATTTATTTAACAGCCAGCTTTATATCATTATTTGTTTCTCTGGCCAAACATAAACCGTGGCCAGGATTTGCAACGCCGCCGGACAAGCAAGGGCGCGCGCCATAAGTTCGAAGCCCCACGCCAGATTAATCGCATCAGCCGGCGTGTCTCAAGACCGGAAATCAGATTCAGCCCGGCCGCAGATTTGGCGAACTGATAAAATAGGTTTAAAGATTCATAAAAAACAATATATTACAAGATACCCTCGAGTGTGTTTGTTACATTATGTCACAAAGTTCCGGGTTCTTCTATTGACAGTTCTGTGAATTGTGAAAAAATGTGTGATGAGTACTTCTTTTAGGAACGAGTGTCATCATGAACATCACCGTCACCAACAAGGCCACCCATGCCGCAACCGTAGTAACCGAACAAGAAGTGACGCTGACGGGGCTCTCCGTTGTGACGTTGCCTATCCCTCACAGTCAGGTCAAGTCGTTGACGCGGCAAGGCAACGACTTGCTGATCAACACCGCCGACGATAAAGTCATCGTCGTCCATGGGTACTTTACCGATGGTGCCGAGGGTCATAACGACCTGGTGTTTCAAGACGAGAACGGAGAAGACGGCGCCGCCGGCGGGCTGTGGCTGGCCGACGGGAGTGCCGTCAACGCGCTGGCCGACGGCGCCACGCTGGACATGGCTGCGGCACAAGGCAGTGCGTTTTCGGCGATTGAATCCATAGATCCGCTGTTAAGCGGCACCAGCACCGCCACTGCCGCTGGCACTGGCGTTGGCGCTGACTCGACCGCCGAGGCGCTGGCCACGCGCATTGCCGCCACGGGCGACGCCAACGAATGGCTGCCGCCGGTGCTGGGCGCGCTGGGCTTTGCCACCGCGCTGGAGGTCATCGCAAACTTGGGCAGGAGCAAAACTCCGCCCAAAATGGGCACCGAGGCGCCCATAGCGATGGACAACGAAGACCCGATCACTGGCGCGATCACCAACGGCATGAGCACTGACGACCCGCGACCTGTTTTCAGCGGCAACAGCAAAACCGACGGCAGCAAAAACGTCGGCTCCGGCGATACGGTCACCCTTTTTGACGGCGACAAGGCCGTGGGCAGCGCCAAGATCAACGCCGACGGTTCCTGGTCGCTGCAACCCGACACCGCTCTGGGTGATGGTACTCACACCCTGACCTACAAGTACACCAACGGGGACGGCACCAGCGCCAACTCCCCGTCCATCACGTTCACGGTCGACACCGAGGCGCCGCCCCAGCCCGCCGACAGCCCAACGGCGATGGACAACGTCGACCCCATCATCGGCCCAATTGAAAACCACGGCAGCACCAACGATCCCAAGCCGGTTTTCAGCGGCTCGGGGGCTGATCCGAACAACATCATCACCCTTTATGACGGCGACAAGGTCGTAGGCAGTACCACGGTCAATAAGGACGGCACCTGGTCGCTTCAGCCCGGTACCAATCTGGACGATGGCAATCATACGTTGACCTACACCGAAAGCGATCCGGTAGGCAACGAAAGCGAAAAATCGCCCCCGTTGGAATTCACCGTGGACACCATCGCGCCGACACAGGCCACGGTCA
>Ga0209628_10002944_pt1 | contig 11752 bp, 6 predicted proteins | sample TergutCu122P4_FD_187285 | JGI IMG/M metagenome (GOLD analysis project Ga0209628, IMG submission 187285) | Cubitermes ugandensis P4 segment gut microbial communities from Kakamega Forest, Kenya - Cu122 P4 (SPAdes) (version 2) | ecosystem: Host-associated > Arthropoda: Insects > Digestive system >...
TTAAGCCCTTGTGACTTCGACTTGAAGGAACCACTTCGTGGCATTCGCTTCAGAACTGTTCCAGAGATTCTTCAGGCGGTAGATGGCTCCATTCGAACTATCAACACAACAGGCGCTGCTAAAGGTATCCTACGACTTCCACATCGCTGGCAACGGGTTGTACACAATGCTGGTGACTACATTGAAGGACAGTAAAACATCGAAACATGCATCTATTTTGTATCAGTTGTAAATAAATAGTTGCCACTATTAAAGTTCCAACCCTCGTAAATGTGTCATTGTGTTCGTATCAGCGAAGAGTTTTCCACATCAGTAGTCTCTACGGTGTTAACTAAGTACAGTATTTCGATGAAGGACTAACGCAATAGGCTACATTTGTGTTTAATCAGAGCCGTGAGAGTTCTGTAGTAATCATGACGCTGGGATATAATCTTGCGGGTTAATGTCCCTACTGGACTGGCTTTTACACTAGTTAGTATTCAAAGTTGTGACGTCAGCATAGAACGCATCCTGTTGCTATATTAAGACGACGCACCGTCCTCATTGCCTCACTTACCTTCCCGTCCACATTTATTTCTTCTATGTATTTCATTTTAGTTTAGTTCGATTTAATTTAATTTTAATTGTTATTCGGCTTATTTCAAATTTTCACTTTGTTTTAAGATTTTTTTTGTCTTACATTTTACTACTGTGAAGTACAATTGGATTTCGACGGGAAACGAATGCTTTCGTATCTTCATGTTTTCCAATTGTTCCTTTCCCTGATCCCTCTCATACACTTTCCCTTTATCCATTAAAGCGGTGAACTAAATTACAAATTATTCGTTCAGATGCCACAGATACGAAAATGGAGCTGCCATCTGCATGAGAACAAGAAAGCCACGTGCCTTTAACTAAACGGCGTTGAGTGGCATAACATAAGCACACAGCCAAGTATAATCTCTATCCTATTAGACATACGTATAAATTTCGCCTTGTATATTCTTCTCGCTTCTACATCCCACTCACTTTCATTTTTTCTCACCAAGCACGGCTTTCGTCATTCTTTACCCATAATCATTCCGTTACCTTTCGTCTATCCTCAATGTTATTTAATTCTCTCTCCTTAATGTTAATGAACTAAGCTTTCTTCTGCACATTGCGCTTGGTCAGTTTTTACAGTTAACGATTCTTGGCACAACTGCCTGCTGCCCCCTTTATACCCAGTGCGATAGAGTGGCTTGGCTGGACAGTGATGGATGCCGGAAGAATGTCATCACCCGGAATCGCCTCTCACTTCCGGTGCTGCTGACGCTCCCATACCGGCGAACTGGAGAGCCGATGAACTACTGGGAGTCCGCATCTCTTTGACTGTTCGGTTAAATCATATAATTCCAATTAAAGGTCATTCTACGGCAATTAGGAGCAGGTACAACTCGGTCAGTGCTGGTACTAGGCTGCAGGATGGATATCTAAATTTCGCATTAGACTCCAGCCTGCGACAAAGCTTTTCTCTTGTGTAAAGCGTCCATACTGGTTCTGGCGCCAAACCACTCTCCTGTCCGACCGATAAAGAGTAGGCGGTGGCGCGTTTGGTCGCGGCACTACACTACAAGCCGGAAGGTTGCGAGTTCGATTCCTAATGGGTTCATTGACTTAATCCTTCCGGCCGCACTATAGCCCTCTGGTGGACTTAGCCTCTAACAGGAATGACTACCAGGAGCCTCTAGGAAGAGCGGGAGAGTAAAGGCGGCCGATGCGTACGGCTGACAACCTTGTCACCTTCATGTGCCGACTGTCTAGAAATTCTGCGAGCCTCTGCCTGCTAGAGCCCTTAGAGCCTGTCCAGGCCTCTATACGGATTGCTTTTATTTTTATCATAATATGTGATTAACCTTGAGAACGTCTTTATAGCGCAAAATGGCACCCCTGAAAATGGTCGAGTCGGCCGCAATATGTAGGAGATATTAAATACACTGGCGATCCATAAGTGTGCACCTTGTTGGTGGCACTGCAGATATAGTCCCTTCCATTGCTTCTACAGCTGTAACACAAAACGGGATATAACAGAGCTGCCAAAGGGTTGGAAGAACTTCATTTTTCGGCAGTTATGCGAATATCTGTTACTTGTATTCTAGAGTAAGTTCGAAATCCGTTATATTTTATACAGATTTCCTATCGGTATTTTGTTTCGTAGACATTACTCGCTCAGAATTTAAAGTTGGGATCGATGTCCAATGGACAGCCATATCCTGAAATTATTAGTTGTATTGGTTTCCGAAGAACAGAAATCCATAACGGATGATGGATGAGGAATTCCCTGTGTGATTTGAGTACCTCCATGACAAGGGCTCATATTAAGCAGTTGATAGCTAGTAAACTAGAGAAGGAAATTTTGTATTTATGAGACCTGTTACTCACTTGATAAATCGACGTTACAGACGTTAGTGTCTTTGTAGGGAAAAACACTGTTTCTTTCTATAACCAATAGGAAAACTTATATATATATATGGGTGAAATAGCGACAAGTTGCGATTCGTACGACAGGTCCAAACAATTCACATGTGCAGCAATGAGAATTTACATCCGGCTCTGTTACAATCTGCTTTTTAAAGATGTCCATCGCTTCTTGACGCAAATTTATAATTCTGTGCATGATTTCAGGATTCCACTGCGGCGTAAAAGAAATATTCGCTCTTCTAGGATGTTCTTCCGCGTAGATTGGTAGTTAGTTACCGATGTTTCAGGAAAACCTATAAGTCGCGTCTTCAAGGGTCAGATACTTGAATATGATTGTCCCGAAACGTCGGTAAATAACTGTCAAACTACGCCACGTAACATCTCAGAAAAGCCAAGATCTCCTAATTCTGAAGATAAAATTCTGTACTCTACGACACATGTTAATTATATGTGGCTATATTCGAATTCGCGACCTTGAAGTTTCCATTGGCTAAGACACAGTAAATTTTAAACAGGGGAATCTAGTGCGATTTTCAAGACAAACTTGCTGGGAATATCAAAGTACGGTAGAATGGCAAAAAAAGACAACAAAAAATAATTTTCCTCTGGAAAGGAACTCATATAAACTGCGGCGCCAGAAAGCAGGAGGGCCTAGCGGGGGACCTAGTTACAAAGCCTTACGAAGAAGAAATTTCTTTGTGGTGTTACTTTATGCCGCCATCACGATCTCGCAGCGTGAAGCGTGATTGAATGCAGTGATATTACTTTCTAGAAGTCGAAAGAGTCCTTACAGCTTTATGTGCTCCTCTGCATTTGTCATTGTACAGCAACAACCATATTGCCACTTCACTTTGTGTTACTTAATGCTTTGAAATGCAGTTTTCATGTAAAAACCAGTTACAAATGCAGTTTATTCGTCAAGAAAAAAAAGGCTGTCTCCACTGCACTGAACAAATTGATAGTTTACAAAGTGATCATGGTTTATTATGAGAATATATGGACAAAATACTCTGTATTCTAATGGAAAAGTAGATGGCACGTTAAACGCTGTGCTCTAAAGCACTGCTTAATAAGGCCTTGAAAATGAACCCATTACATCGCACGTCGTAGCTAGGCATGCTAATTGATAAATCATTAAAACCATGCAATTATGGCATTAATTACGTTGCTATAAAGGGCGTATAGGCCTAATACATTTTATGGGATGGATAAACAAACTAACGGACAAAATTGGCTTCACGGTGTAGAGGTTAGAAATTCCGCATTGTTTTCGGGATATGCCAGGTGTAATTATCCTGTCATTCCATCCGATGTTTGTACACATCTGGGCTCTGATTGAGTTTTCGTGATTTTTCTCACTCTCTCCAAAAAAATCCAGTATAATGAAGCAATTATCTTACAACTCCTTCATTCCGAATATTTTCAAATTCATAGTTAATGGATGATCATAATGCCTGAAATCATATAGCTTGAAATCATAAAATAACCTACCTAACACCATTTCTACATTTGTTCATGTAATATGGCTACACAAAGCCTAATGATTCATGATATTACACTAAATAACTGATTTTAGAAAATTAAATATGGTAAACACCACCTATAAATAACGAAATACGAAAGAGGCTATTATTTTCGTAATTTCGCCTAGATTTCATTTTATTACACCTATTTATTGAAGCCGGATAACGTAGCCGTATAGTGATGGGTATATGGGATGGATAACTAAGAAATCTGATTCGGATCTCAGCTGCAGCAGGAAATTTTTCACTTCTACAAAGCTCCCAGAACGGATATGGGGCCCACCCAGCCTCCTATTCAGTGCATACCCGGACAGATATCCCCGGTGTAAGGAGAACACAGCTTGAACGCACAGGCGGAAATTTTCCTTTCATCACGGAGTTCATATCGGCTCTGGGACCGACTCAGCCTCCTCAACAAAGAATACTTATGCTCCATCCCCCGAGGTAAAAGGCAGCGGTGTTAAAATGTTCACTTCTTTTCATATTGCAGAGTTGAAGAATTCGTTGACCTGTACTCGTATATCTACTCACTTACTCAATCTCTTTTTTGGACTTCTCCCATCGTCTAATTTTAAAAAAACGACGTTTCGGAAGCCGGCTCTGCTTCCGTCTCCAGGCAAAGATGTGCCTAACCTTAGATCGAGCTATATCAGTCAATGGGCACTACAATAATGCTCATCGTGCTCGGATATGCGTCTGAGAACAGATCAAGTCCATGAGTAGTGACAGGAAAAGCGCTACAGAAAAATTAAAAACAACTAGAACACTCAAAAAATAAGTCCTGGTTACTACCCGTGAACTTTATCTGTTATCAGATGCATATCCTAAGACGCTGTGTGTTTCTGAAGTACCCGGTGGCTGAGAATAGCTCGATTTCAGGGGTCCACCAGGTTAGGTGCTTCTTCGCCTGAAGACGGAAGCAGAGGCGGCTTCCGAAACCTCTATACTTAATTAGATGATTGACAATGTCCACAAAACAATATTGTGTCCATGAGTCTTATGCTATTGTTAAAGACCTAAGTGTTGAATTATACATCTACTCTCCCACATTTTAACGCTGTGTTGTTTAATTAGGCACATGAATACCTTAACCTACAGAAAACACTCCAACTATTTAAATCCTAAAAAGTATTTTAGAAGCGTACTAAAAAGATTAGGCTATAACGGAATCCCAACCACACACTTTTTTTAATTTCAGGCAAGGTTCTATCTAAAATGGCATATTTTGTAGAAATCATTCCGATGTGGTAAATCATATTAAATATTAATAAACGTGTACCGTCGACCACAAAAGTTTTTTATTAGTCTCTTCAACACATCCTAACTGTTTCGGTCATACTGACCACAATCAGACATTAAATACGTGATATTCCAAATTTAAAGTAAAATTCAATATATATCCATTTTATTTTGAGTTTCAAATATCACGTATGTAATGCGTGGGGATGGTCAGCATGTGTTGACGAAGCTAATAAAATTTGTTGTGGTTGACGTTATATTGTTATCAATTTTTAATAACGCGGCATTGTTTACAGGAGTTTCGGTGCCTCAGGATAGTGCTGCTAGAGATTCAAGTCGTCAGGGATGTTACGTATTTCCGGCTGGTAAAGAGTTTCAGCGTTCGAAGGAGTGTAGTGCCGTCATCTTCAGGGTCAAGCAGTTCAAGATGTTACTTGACTGTTTCACCCTGAAAATTACGGCACTACTCACGGCTAACTAACAAAACAGTGGCGTTCCTTGGATTGGTTTCGCTCTGAAAACAAAGGCACTACGATTATTCGAAACATCGTGAATTGTACACCAGTGGACAAGACGTGGCATCCCTAAAGACTTGATTCTGTATGAATTATTTATTTGCAGATAAAATATTGTGCATCAGAGACATGACTCGAAACCTTTGCCACATTCATAACCTACAAGGTACTGATACGCAGATATTTTCAGTTTGCCTCTTTTTTGCCCCTCTTGATGATATATTTTCTGCCAGTATTCCATTGCAGTATTCGGTATATGTATTTTGCCAACGACAGATTCTAATAACTCATAATTTTTGACAGGAATATTTTCTATTATACACATTCCAACAAGCAGATATTATAGAACAGAAGGACATGACAATAAAATGTCTTCATTTATATTATTTTCATGGAAATTGCTGCTCTAAATAATTTTTTCTCTCGATTTCGTTTTATTTTGTTTTATCAGAATCTAAAAATATATTCTGCTAAGACAGGTTGGAGTCTAATCTACATGCTTATTTGGACAGGTTTTCTGGTAACCCGTCTGTACATCTCATCTCTTCCGTCTTTGTGTTCACATCCACACAGGATTATTTCCTCACAAGAAGCTCTTGGATCATTAAAATTTAATGGCATTAGTGGAATACAATCACGTATTACAATAAGTACCGTGTAAGATGAATCCGCCTATAAATATTTTATATCCAGGGAAAAAAAATAAGATGAATAAAAGATAAGGAGTAACTTGTGCTACTGAACATTTCCGGACCACCTTACAAATGCCCATATGCCCGGAACACCTTACAAATGATAACATTCTCGGACAACCTTACTAATGACTGCACTTTAAACTATCTTATCCATTATACAATCAAACTTCAAGTAAATTTTTCCAGGTTACTTTCCAATGAACCACAAGCAATGTAGAGAGTTCTAAGCTTTGAGAACAATGCTGCCAACACAACGGAGTTACGCCTAAATGTCATTAGAATGGAAACTACCTTGTGTAGGGTGTGTTTTGTGTCTTATAACTTATTCATCAGCTGCAGAACGTAAAGGTAATGAGGACGTTACAATGCCATGTGGGAGACAGCACAACTCGCCTTCAAATGTTTCGTTTAATTACAGGTCCCCTGTAACATTATAGAATTCACAAAGCTACTGAACACTTTTAAAAGTACTGTCTCTTAACGCAAACAAAACTTTTGCTGCTAAGGTAATCCCAAACTGAACATAAATTGGAACAAAATTAGAGATTGAGCTGTCAAAATGTATTCATGAGACAGAAAGAAAATAAAGTATTTGCCACAAACATGTGGCCATTAATCTAAATGATGTAAACAGAAAAGTATTGCCAACTTTTACCAAATTTAGAATTAAATATTTTAACTTACATCAATGAAAGTTTATCAGTGGAATAACGAAGTAGCTAATTCTAAATCCGGCATATTCAAATGCGATATGACAATACTGGAGACGACCACATACCATAAAAGTAAAGACTGACACAGAGCTGTACTCATTCTCAACCCGGGCACTGTATCAACGCCACGCCCCGGCCGCTTCATTCCGAGTAAGAGGCCCGGTAGCCGTTTGAAAGGAAACAGGTTTCGCCCCAAGTCCGGTCTGGATAGGTATGGAGAAGACAGAATATATTGCCCCCACCGTGATTCCAAACAAGAACTGTCCAGAGCATAGTAATTCGCTATACAGACTATGCTATCGCAGGCCTACAAAATTTTCACTCCCTTTTGTACACTTCTTTTGAGCAGGAGCTCTGTAATGAATGAGTATTCACCCACGGTACTGTAAGGCTTACAGTCATTTTGACGATTGTTCCGAATTTCAGTTTTATAAAGCGTTGTGTATGTGAGAGTGTGTGTGAGTGTGTGTGTGTGTGTATGTGTGTGAGAGAGAGAGAGAGTGTGTGTGTGTGTGTGTGTGTGTGTGTGAGTGTGTGTGTGTGTGTGTGTGAGAGAGAGAGAGAGAGTATTTTAATCGATTTATTTCAGTTTTGTTCCAAATTATCGTAACAGTGGAAAGAGTACAAACAGTTATGTGTAATATAATCTTCATTCAACCGTCAACCAACACAAGCAATATTTTACAATTTCCGTCTCTACTTGCAGGGTTAAAAATATTTTTCATTTAAAGATTTGCACTCAAATAACACAGCAAAACAAATTTTTATATTTTTTGGTTACGAAAGGAAATAAGAGTAAGTTTGAGTAAATTTGGAAAGCTGACTGTTATAAAGCTGTAACAGGAAATTTCTTCTTGTTATTCTTATTTTTATGCCACTTACGACTGGAAATTCCCGACTGCTTTTCAGTTTGGAGTAGTGAAGTTTTTCAGAATAGAATAATATTTTATTCCATAATAAGGCATTGCATTCTGTAGTGACTTTACAGATAGAAGAAATGAAACTTTCTTTGCATTATTAAGGCAAAATACCGACTCTATGGACTCTAGGACCTATTGCTGCGGGGTGTGGCAGACACATATATGTGGTTACATGTCGGTTACTGCCTCCAGGATGAATTATACTGTCTCCATCTTCTAGCAAGTGGAAGTAGCAATTTTTTCTGTTACAGTATTTCGATATTCTGAGATATGACAGCGTAGAATGTAAGAATCAGCGTTTCGGAGCAAATTTTTCTTCCAACTTCAAGCTAAAATGTTACTTTTAAAAGTAAAAATATTATTTCCGCTATTTAACCTGAAAAATTCATTCATGCGCATCCACCAGTTCTCTGTCAGTCCATCTTTCTTTCGCGTTTACGCACTCCTTCTTCCCCGCATATATTATACATGACGCCCATAAAAAAATCCCATTAGCAGTTTCTTCTTATTTCTCCCTTCACACTACATGTTCATAATTCCTTGGTACCTTCTTGCAACTCTCTATTAATTCTAAATACAAGGTCATTTCTTATCTTGTTATACGTAATATTGCATTGAACTTTTCTCAATATACTGTTATCGCAGCATTATTCAATAGATATAGCTCCTTTATGTATTTGTCACACTTTGAAGAAGAAAATTAGCCGGAAATATATTTAAAAATCCATGATGTACCGCTCAGTAAACACATACCGTCTCGGCTGTAAAAACCAATCAAGTAATGCCGTGTACAGAAGTAATACCTTTTTTTCGCTATGATAGGTACAGAACACACCAATGCATTCTTTTGACATAATATACAGTATTGTTTCTTAAAATCAGTAATACATAAAGAAACCTTACTTACTTATTCCATGGAGCAGAATCCTTCAGAAGCCAACCGATTCTCAGTTAATCAAGAAAATCTCCCCATTTTATGGAACCCGAATATTCATTACCTCGTTCACCAAAGCCCGACACCTGTCCCTATTCTCAGCCAGATCAATGCAGTCCATGTCCCCCACTATCCCACTTCTTGAAGATCTATCCTCCCATCAACATCTGGGCATTCCAGGTAGTCTCTTTCCCTCAGGTTTCCCTTTCAAACCCTGTATGCTCACCCGTACGCGATACATGCCCCACCCATCTCATTCTTCTTGATGTGATCACCCGAATAATATTTGGTGAGAGGTGCAGACACACAGCAACCACTAAACTGTTAAAGCATTCAACGTGTGCACCTAGCTATCAGTCTTCACTAATCCCTGTCCAAATTTCATTAAATTAATGTCACCGTCTCTTAACAGAAGCTATCCTTTGGTAACACAGACTTTCCTAAGCTAGTATTAGCATATTCCTCTGCAAGTTCAGCACCTGTATACCAAACTAAACATCGTCATATACCATAATAAAGTAATCTTAGTATTAACACCGTGAGGAAATCATCTCTAATTTTCATATCATCCACTCGCATACCCACAGACCCACCCCCTGTCCCATCAACAGATATAGCTATCTACGGAGAACTGTTATAACCTCACGTAAAACACGTAACCAATTTAAATTCGTGGTTCAATTTAAAGTGCTGTGCCGAGAAATAAATCTTGTCACAAAATTGTCTACATTTAACAAAACGGAACCCTTTATTTTATAAAACCTTCATCATTTCCTTTGTTTTTACATCTCTCAGATTTAAATATTTTCCGAAGTACTTTGTCTGGAATATTTTCGGTCCTTTCTTCAACCAGTCACTGAAGAAGAAACCCAGTACAGAAGTGCAAAGTAAAACGAAGAACTGCACCCAGAATATCTAGGCATGTACAGAAACTACCATCACATCCGAGTTCATACAGCAGACAAAAAGATGATGAATTACTGCAAGAGCGTTTAAGGAGACAAGTTGAAGCGTTGGAGGAAGAAAACGTCGACATTGAGAAATGTAGGTGAAGAGGGCTGACACATCACAGCGTACAGGACGAACCGCCATACAGTCTAAATGAATGGAAAGAGAGAGAACATCTACAAGTACTAGGCTTACGTTTGTCCCATAGGTAACGAATGAGATTACCGAATTACCGAATGAGATGTCGTTACTTTCTTGCATAAACTGATTAAAGTACCGGCGTATCTACCCTGAAAATGGAAAAAATATGCTCCTCCCAAACGGTGTTAGGTTTCTACCAAGTTACACGGCGTCACTTCCCATAATCTCTAAAACAATGACACAATAATGTAAGGCAAATAAATATACACAAACATACACCCAAATTTTGCACGTAAATGTAGAGATAAATTGTAGAAATTTAGTCGAAGATTAAAAAATAGCGGCAAGATTAAAAGGAATTCGTTATGGTAAGCTTAGCATAACAATATTCTGGAATAGGAAGCTCTGTCAGTTGGTGTACGATATTATACTCTAGCTTTATGCACTGTGGTCTGGTGTATAATATGATTCACCGTGAATAGAGTAGGACCATATACTGTAGTTTAGTGTACGAAATGACTCACAATGAACACAAAATTTCATACTGTATATTGTAGTGTAGTGTACAGTACGATTCACAGGGGACACAATAACATCATACCCTGCAGTTTGTGTATGATGTGAGTTACAGGGGATACAATAGCGTCGGGCGTTTTAGTTTGGTACAGAATGTGATTTACAGAGGACACAATAGCTTCATACACTGCAGTTTGGTGTATGATATGATTCATAGCGGATACAACAGATTCCTTCCCTGCAGTTTTGTGTACGATATGATTCACGACGGATACAAAAGCTTCATGGATTTCTAATCATCTTATATTATTTCGAGTCCAGAAAACTAACATGAATAATGAGATTTACCTGAGGATTAAAATAAAAAGGCACACAACAACACACACACTGTGTTTGACGGTAATACGTACGTCAATAATGATATTAATGACACATGTATTTCTGGTTTAGAAAAGTTGTTTTTCGATCCCGGAACAAGTAAGTTTCTTTGTTCAGTTTGTTCTCCACTTACAGTCTGTCGCATAAAACTGATGACGCTGTTGATTGAGTTTGAAAAATCCATACATATTTTTATGAAGCTCTTTAACCTGAAATAAGAGTATATTAGTTACATCTTTTATTTTTTGTTTTAACCCCAGTATTCTGCCATTTTGGTCCATTTGATGAAGTCACTTGGTAGCTAAATAAATTAATTAGCTAAATTCAGTGCACCTTTTCACATTAACACGCTGCAGACGAGAATATTAGAACCAAAGGCGGAAAAAGTAACAAAAGGAAAGAGAAAACTGCGTAAGTGGAAATTTTATGGTGCATACTCTTGATCAAACATCATTAGAAAGATCAAACTAAGGAGGATACAATGGTGGATGCATGGAGCATGCATTAAGTCAGACATGCGTAAAAAACTGTTCGTCCAAGACATGTATTAGAACACCTAGCCGTAGAATGGAGGATAATACAAACATTGAAACTTTCCTGAAATCAAGAGACAGGAAGGATGTGGAATGGGTTAATCTGGTACAGGATAAATGCCAGTCAAAGGCTGATGTGAATGGTGTGATGAACTTCCGATTTCCATTGAAGAAGGATTCGCGTATTCGATATAGTGTCTAGGATAGAGGCTATAACATCAATGCATGAGCAAGAAAGTTATCTCTTCTGGGGACCAC
>Ga0209628_10002945_pt1 | contig 11752 bp, 9 predicted proteins | sample TergutCu122P4_FD_187285 | JGI IMG/M metagenome (GOLD analysis project Ga0209628, IMG submission 187285) | Cubitermes ugandensis P4 segment gut microbial communities from Kakamega Forest, Kenya - Cu122 P4 (SPAdes) (version 2) | ecosystem: Host-associated > Arthropoda: Insects > Digestive system >...
TGTACAAGAATTTTTAGCCCGAAAACAAGTGTGCGTGCTCAATCATCCACCCTACTCCCCTGATTTATCCCCCTGTGATTATTTTCTGTTCCCCAAACTGAAGTTACCACTGAAAGGGCGCCTCTTTGAAGATGTTCAAGACATCCAAGGAGCTGTGACATCGAGTCTTTGGGCCATATCACAAGAAGATGTGCAGAGGTCATTCCAGTCTTTGCTAGATCATGCCACTCGCTGTATCGATACAGAAGGGATGTACTTTGAATAAAATACAGATAGTACTCTAGTCTTTTGTTCCAGTTTTATTCTATAACCTCAGTCTCATTATATAATTGTCAGACTGTGTATGTATTACATGAAGGTGGTCCCAATGGACCGAAATATGTTGTAATAACCCCCATATACCAATATTATAAAACTCTGAATTGTGATCCAAGGATTTTTTCTGTATATTTGTTAGAACAAACTCTCCAGAGAGAAGTGTGGAAAAGATGACACCACAGCTTTTAAGGTTTCTGTCAATGCTGACTACTCTGCAAATCATTTGTGTCTCAACACCTCTTACTGACTGAAAATATTAATACAAATATACATTCCTACATCACAATTTTCGGAAACTGGTCCAAGAATATGTGTTCTATATCTCTTGATAAATAGCTTTCTGGTAAAGAAAAACTATGTACTCAAATTTCTTGCTAGAACTAAACAATACAAATGAATATTCTTACATGAATACTGAAGACATAAATGTTCCCATCGTAGCAACCAGCAAAGAGTAAGTTGTTGTACATCCTCAGACACACTACACCTGCAGCAGCCTGGAATCTGCATACTTCATCACCACTCTGAAATTACATATATAGCAATACAGACAATACACAAGCAAAAGTCATTCCAAAGTGACTGAACTACTGGCAATGATGTATGTCAACTGGACACTACGCAGTTCTCATGCTTTGTCTGAACAGAATATGATTGGTAAAACTTTTACACAAAATATGGCAACAGTGGTAGTAAATAGAGTAGCTCAGAAGTTCAGCCACATGCACTGGGGAGGCCTCAACTTTTTATGCGGTGTGGGAAACTGCAGCAAAATTTGGTCTGCAAGTGGACAACATAAAATACAATACACAGGATGAAGAATGATTTAGCATATGTATAATTATACATATCATTTTACCTGTGTATTTTTCTGTACACCATTTGGATCAAAAAGTATCCTGATACTAACAGGAAAAAACTTGATATAAAATGCAATTCACAAAATAGGGTACAGTGTAGTTAATTTTAGTACATTTTTACAACATGAATTAGTAATGTAAGGTATGTCTCTATACAAGTTTTCAAAATTGCTTTTGCTTTCTCTCTTGGCTTTGCTAGGGAAAGGGTTAAAAGATGTTTTCTCATTTCAAATGTTTCCACTGGCAACATAACACTGTCATGGACAACAGGCTGTGGGTCGAGGGACCAGAACTGGTGGATACATCATAGAACATAATTATCATGGGCCATGTTAAATCAGAAACTTCATAAGGGAGGAAGGTGCACCATCTTGTGAGATTCACTGTCAGCTAAGGGCCGTCTGGGGTAATATGCAGCACCTCACCACATTAAATCTTCTAACTGGTGGTAGACTTCAAAAACAGAAATCACAGTGTGAAGAAAAAAATCAGCAATGATATACACCAACAATGATGCATGTGGGGGTGGCATGTGTACGGGGTGTCTCAGGATTTGATGCCCGAACAAATGCTAATACAAATAAAAAAGTCATATGCTGGTCAAAATTCACAATGAGGACCCTGTTGGTCTCTCTGTCTGGCTGGTCCCAAGAGATGAGTCATGGTTTCCCTGAAAATATATGGCAATCTATGCAGACGCATGATAGAAGTCCTCGGCCCACAAAAATTCAGGCACCTCTCTGTTGGCAAGGAGATGGCCATCCTTCAGGTACACAGAGGGCATCTTGATAGTGGAGAGGTTTCCTCTGGGGACAACTACAAACAGTATTGTTACCATAGTATCCTCACATCTTTGATCAAACATCCAGTGATCACGAAGAGACAAATGTACACAGAAAGTGTTAGCTGCATGAAGACACCTGACCCCACACCAACCATCAATCAATAGACACTGGTATCCCTCAGGTTCACTGCTGTACCACATCCACCACAGTCACTGGATTTGACACCACAAGATTATGCTATCTGACAATATGACAGGTCCATTACACTGCTGTGGATTCCACACAACAAGCTGCAAGCAGTGTTGTGACTTGGTGCATATTATCTTCAAAGACTGGTTTGCTGCATATATCAGGAAGACAGCAGAAAGATGGTAAACACAGCAATGACTTCAACATGTAGTAGAATGTGCAGTGTATTCTGGGTAAGCCCGAATCATGTCTCAATGACCCCTACACTTCAGTAACGACCTATGAAACAGCCCAGAATCTATAAGTACATTACAGCAGCAACAAAACCTTGAAACTGTTTCATTACAGAACTTTTATGTAGAATCACCTACAGGCAGTCCCTGACTTCCACAAATAATTCATTCCTGAAAACATGTATGTAAGTCCGGCAATAGACTTATACAGGGTGCGTCAGTGAATCGGAAAATTTTAAAAACGTCATAAATAGTAAATGCTTTCATTTATTTAGTTTTAACACATATGAACACAATGTATATATAAAAGAATTTAGATTTTTTCAATTTCAATTTAACACATTTAACAATTTAACACATTGAAAACAGAAGTCCTACTTTCTGAAAATAACATCATTCAGATGACCACCATTCTGCTCTAGGCACTTGGTAAGTCTCTTATGAACGTCACCTATTACTCTTTGAATTCGTCTGACTTCTTGCTGAATTTGATGTTCCAACTCCTGAACTGTGTGGGGTGCTGGAGCTTTGAAGACTTGAAATTTCAGATACCCCCAGAGAAAGAAATCACATGCTGAAAGATCGGGTGACCTGGCTGGCCATGTGATGTCTCCATATCTGGATATAACACGGTTAGGAAACAAATTCCTCACAGCTGCCATGGAATCTCGTGGCTCCATCTTGTTGGAAAAACGTTTCTTCGGTTACTGGATGACGAGCAGGCTCAGGACCTCAGAAGTTCTCCAATACGTGAACATAATGTGGTCTAGTCATGGTTACAGCCCTTTCTCTCTCATCTTCAAAGAAGTGAGGACCGATAATTCCAAATGAAGACATCGCGCGCCTTACTGTGACTTTGGAACTGTGAAGTGGTCTCTCATGAAGTTCTATGGGGTTTGTGGCAGACCAATAACGGAAATTTTGTTTGTTAACAAACCAGATAAATGAAAATGAGCTTCATCGCTCATCAGTAAGTTGTTTACAAGCTCTTGGTTTTGATTAATTAACTGCAAAAAAGTCTGGCAGAAATTAACTCTGTTTACATAGTCACGTTCATGTAGTGCCCGAGTAACTTGAATTTTGTAGGGGTAGAAGTGAAGATCTTTGTGTAAAATCCGTCCAACGCTGGCTGCAGACAGCCCGAGTGATACAAAGTGGCAATGCGCAGAACAGTGTGGACTTCTTTCAATGGCCTCTCTCATTACCGCAATATCCTCGGCTGTACGTACTGTTTTTACACTACCACCTTTCTTCTTTAGTGTAGAACCAGTAGCCTCAAAGTTTCGAACCCAGGTCTTGATGGCATGGGCTGATGGAACAGCACGATTGCGATGAATCCCGAACTCTCTTTGAAATTCACACTGAGCGATCACAAAACTGTCACCGTTTTTGTAAAACATTTTCACAGCAAAAGTACGTTGTGCTCCAGTCCACGGCTCCATTGCAACTAAAATGCTTTAAAGTCGGCAGCAAAATGGTGATAGTGGCATCTGCCCCAGTGTTGCCGAACCAGAAAAAGCAGTGTTGCAAAATCGCCCGATTCACTGACGCACCCTGTATATTATAACAGGGGTTCCATCCCCATTGCTTAAAAAGTACATAAAAATCCCTATTTATGGGCAAACAAAACAGTTGTAGCAACAATAATGGTACATTTATGCATTAATTCAACCAAGGGTAATTGTTACTATCTTCCATAATTCTGATGGCTATGTAAGGGATGGCCAACTAAACTTGTAAGTCATTTAGTAACCTTAAAAACATTGTTTAAAACATTTTTGTACATCTGCTTTAAAGTGTAAATGATAAGGCCAGTAAGTACAGCATGATAAAACACTAAAATTCTTCAGTTCACCTCTGAGATGTCCAATGACGAACTAAAGCGCTATTAGCTGACTGCCCAGCCTTTTCACTCCCACACATAATAGGCATGGCTAGTTTACTCCCTGCTCACTCAATAGGTGGCAACTGAACTTGCTGGTCAGTAGCATGTAAAGCAGCATTGTACAATCCTTGCCTTAGACATCAGGACCAAATGAATACAAATTTGAGAGATGAACAGTACATCAGGATGCAATAAACTGTCTGTTGTGAACCTACAATAATTTGGACCATGACAAAATATGTAACCATCTCAAAGACAGTAAATGCACAAACCCCAATTCATCAGCTTCTTTGAACTGTAGCACTTCCATTGCACTCTCCCTCTGAACCCTATCAATTGATACGTATTCCCCTAGAACATGGTATACCTTGCATTTTGAGTCTATATATTCACTGACATTCTTTAATTTACTGCCTCAAGGACAAACACCTCCTGTGTTGCCACAAGAGGAACAAGATGCAGGGCCCAAAATAATTTAAAAAACTGCTGATGAGAAATTTTCTTTGAAGAATGGCATTCTGTCCAACCACTCTTCAGAAAAATAATCCAGTAACTGTGTTTCCAAATTCAGTGCAATGTTTATAATTATTCCAAGGAAAGCTTTCAGTTCATCTAATGTCACGTCAACCCACGTATGCCATACAGAAATTTTGGTAGAGGTGTGGCCTCAAAGAGCGCAATACATCAGCAACATGAAAACAAGCCACATTCATTTTAGTTTTAATCTGAGGGGTACACAGAACCATAAACAAACTTGAACTTAAATTGATCCACATTTTGAGGTGAAAGGAAAAAAATAAGTCACAGACTTTTGTGGACTGTGTTGCATACTTTCTGACACGCAGCTTCTTTATATACCACAAAGCAGTCAGATTAAATTTCTTTCACGTGTTCAAGGGAGAGATGCACTACTCTAAGCATGCAGAATAAGAGCTCTCCAGAGAATGTGGCATTTACATTACAAAGAGCAGTACTCAGCACTCCATACGGAGGGAACAATTAATTCATGACAACAATGCTACATTTTATTTCATTCCATCTGAAAGAAAACTCTCAAATATTGAAGAAATTAAATCAATTCAATTATGGTCTTTAGACACTAAACCAAACATTTCATTCTGGCATCAAATTATTAACAAACATCATGGTCAACTTGGTAACACTCCTGCTTCATATCTTGGAAGGTCGGGGGTTCAAAACAAGGCCAGGAACCAGCTATCCTATGTAACTTTATCATGGTTTTCTTCTGCCCCTCCTAGTAAATGCTGAGATAGTACCTTGAATCAGGCCACAATTTCCTTCCACAAAGTCATTAATTCATTTCTCATTAATCTGGATTAATTCAAAGCTTACCGCAAACTCGAATGCTGGTATGGTGCCTGTCTTGGTACCACAGTAGACAAGACTTGCGTTGAGAGCTAAACTGTATACAGTGTGACTCCAGTTGTTGCACACAGTGCGTAACAGTAACCCTAACACAGAGAAAAAATGCACATGAGGTTTAAACTCATACTTAAGGAGTCGGTTCCTAAAATTACCCATGAAAGTAGGAAGAAAAAAACAGCTGAACATAGTAAAATTCAGCACTTTTAATGGCTGTTTTAATCTGCTTTCAGACAGATTCTAAAATACATTAAAATCTTTCACTGACGATGAATCTCAAAGCTTGCTTCAAAAATCACCATTTTAAGTATCTCTTTCTTAGATGTCTGCAATTGCACATCCATCTGCCTGAATATCTCTCTGAAAGTTCATACATGCCTGTCCAGCTGTCAGCCATTTTCGTCAAAATCCTTTTTAACTGCATTACAATTAAGGAAATTAGTGTTGTTGTTTTGGCAAACTGAATGTAAAAAACTAGTCCTGAAATAAGTAACTGATGATGTTATTTTTTCATATTATGGTGACACTTGCCCATGATATCCTTACATGATCTCCAAACAAAGCAAAATAAAACATTGTAACAGGTGAAGAATTAACACTAAAGGAAGTGTGTCTACTCATGCCAAATTTTCATTGACAGTTTTATGGAAACTTAGTGCTCACAATAAAATGAAAAATGTGTTCAACTTTCAAAACACTTCCTTACCAGTAGCTGCATCCCTCACTGCTATGGGTTTATTCCGACTTCCAACGATCAGAACCTGACGGGGACCTTCTTTTGTAGCTTTAAGTGTCAGAATTGACTCCCTTCCAATTTTGATAGGTTCATCAATTAAGGATGATGTCTAGAACAGAAAAATGACAAGTAATGACATGCAAGTTCTTAAAATACTGCTCATAAACTGTTCTCTTACCAGTTCTTTAGCAAATCATTATATACTATTTTTCAAGAATCCAGGAGCTTCCAAAGTTGCACAGATTTGTTAATATGGAACATGATTTTACACAAAAACTGTTTCAATGTTAATGACTTAAGACAAGTTGAACATCATCCAAAATATCCTTTATAATGACTCATTCCCAATCAGACCCCATAAACCTACTATCCATACTCCAGCACAACAACAAGTTCCACAGACACCTAGATACAGATGGGCCACTTTCACCTACATAGGTAAGGAAACTTCCTACATTACCAATGTGTTCAGACAGACAGACCTCAGAGTAGCCTATCGCACCAATAACACCATAAAGAATCTCCTCATGCAGAAAAACCTGGCCCCTGACCAATTTTCATGATCTGGTGCATACAAATTAACCTGCCCTGACTGCAATAAGGCCTATGTTGGACAGACCAGAAGAAACTTTACAATATGATACAAGAAGTATAAGCAAGCATTCCGTGATAATAGCCACATGTCCAAATTCGCAAAACACCTTAACAAGCAAGCACACTCCTTCAGCTCCATCAACAACATTATGCAGGTATTACATTACCACAAGAAAGCATCCCACCTGAACACGACTGAACAGTTTTACATTCAAGCCGAGTACACCACCAACAACCATTTGAATTACAGCCACACTATATTTCCCAGTGCGATCTTTGACACCCTCCTAAAGACCCACCGCCCGTAAACACACCCCCCCCTCCCCATCCCCTGGTAGTGGTCAATACCCCAACACTCCAATACTAGGAACTGCCTCCACTAAGGAAACCAGGCCATCTTATACAAGCAGCACACACACACACACACCCATGCACTTCCACCAAAAATAACTGGACAGGACAGTTCGATAAGTGTTTACATTGCTGTTAACAGTGTGTTAGTTTCATAGTGATAGTGACTATTGATAGCAAATACAACGGCTTCCATCACCGACACCAACACCAACCAAAAGATCTACCTACGTGTGAGTAACAATACTACCTAGCATACCAGTTCTACGACAAATTTCGGTACATAGAACAATACACATTCACCAGCCGCCAATTTACCTTATGTTTATGTTATTTCACAGACAGCTGTACCATACTGCCATAATTTATAGATGTCCCCTTATAAGAGGAGATTGTAGAGTGGCACTTGACACATACCAGTCCACATGAAGTAATCTCCACAACACACAGCCCACAGCCACAAAGAAACCCATGTTCACCTGTAGATTCCGCACCCAATGATATCATGGCCTCAACATTGATTCCACATTATCCCGCCACCACCATGCAAAGATGCGCTACACTACGCAAAAGGGAGAGTTAACCCTCCACCTCCGAGGCCATACAGTTGACAGAACTATACTTAGTGTACTACTTCCTGATAATATAGTTGAGTTCTGGCTGTATGTCTAGTACATATTTCGTTGACTCTCTGCTTTGTAATGGTCTCTGACTACCAAGTAAAAAACAGAAAATATTTGCTGGCACTCAAAATTGAGACTTAAAAGTACATACCATAATTTCAGTAACCACAAAACTTTACTAATTTGAACAGTGCATTAAATTAGCAGACGTAAAAATCTGATTACTGATGAAACCAGAACATGTTTATAATCTTTTCAACATTGCATACCACAGGACCAACTCAAATATGTTTACATCTTATGTTAGAATCATATTTGTTATCCCACATTCATCCAGTTTACTTCAGATAAATCTGTAAAAGTATGAAAACACTATGGACATGAGCATCATTTTACAGCTTCAATTACAGTAACTCATTTTGGAGAAATAAAAGGAACTGTTAAATGTCATCTGTTTCATAGGTCTGTTATAAAATGAGATCTGCACTCTTTTGAGATTTTATGCAGAAAAGAATGGTTGTTTCTTACTGACAGATTGGGACAACCTACCTGTCCCATCTACAAGAGTCAACTGCTTGACTGAAAAGAAACTACCATTCTATTCTGTGTAAAATCCCATAAGATGCAGACCTCATTTACACTGTGGCAGAAGTCTCAAATTACTGTCATAATATGTTTTTGTTTTGAGATATGAGGTTCTCACAGTGGCATTGCTGAAATTCATGTCTGGGATGTGATGCTATGTTGATGGGAGAATAATTTCCGATGATTGTAAGGGCTTTTAAGGATGGCATTACCTACAAAATGTGGGGAACTACTCATCGAACAACATAATACCAAATCCCTAATAATTTTAAATTTTTATTATTTTAACAGTAGAGTGTGAATTTTATAACCATTCTCTAATCAGTATGATAAAATTTAACATATCCTTACCTTGATATTAAACCTGGCAACTTCCCCAGCCTGAGTCCCAATGTATATTATTCCACAGTTATGGTCCATGCACTGGACTGAACTTCCAATATCAACAGGATTTTGGACCAGTTCTCCAGTCTAAGAAATAATCATGTGGTTAGAAACATAAAATTTAAAATTCAAAGTACTGCACTGAAATGTGTATCTGCTCAAATAGTAAAAGACTGAACTAAGTCACTAATATCAGTGCTTTTACTTGAATCTAAGTATGTTCCTGTAATGTTATTTAAGTTAGTTCACAAATATCACATGCAAATGGCACCATATCATCAGCTACAGTGTTTACAAAGCCTGCCTCCATTTATGTGAGACCCAACATGCTAAAACAACAACCGTTGCTGAATAACTTCTGTACAGAAGAAGCAATAAGATCACAAAAAGAAAAAAAAAAGCAAGATCCTTCTAGGTGGAAGAAAAACATTAATAAAAAAAAAAGAAACATGGACAGAATACACTGCTGAGAATGGCACTGTAGATGGCAAAAGGTCTGTAAGGGAAGAAAGGGCTGCAAGGATGGTTTCACATACAAATGTGTATGTACTTCAGGCAGTGACACTGGCTCCACAGGCAGTTCAGGGAATTAAAAGTTGGTTAAAAAAAATTATTCATCAGAAAACGGTCCATACTTGCACTTCAATTAAGAAGTCTTGATGGAAGTTCTTTTCTTACACTGATATATTTTTCGAGTAAAAAAAGAAATTCTTTGGGTCTGCAAGGAATTTTTCTTGATGTCCCTAGATTTAAGGCAAGAAAAACTGTACTGTTTTTTGATCATGTCTGAGCAGTGATATTACATCCTCCTCTGAAAGTAAAAGTTCCTGGTAAGTGAACATTACAGTTAAGACCTGACAAAGTAAGAGAGCATTTCACATCTTTTCCTGTAACAGGATCTCACTACTGTCACACTTCCTGAAGTCATCAAAACTTGGCATCAGAAATAAAAGTGTCAAGAAGGTGTACATTACACAAAGACTGTACAATTGATTAAGTGAAGCTCCGCAAATATAGGAAAATTCAATCTCAGATTCCCTGTGCATGATCCCCCCCCACACACACATAAAAACTGTGTTTCAGTTATGAGGACTTTATATGAAACCTAACCCCACATCAGAGAACATTTTTCGGTTCCCCAAACAGTTAAGACAGAACCATTACGAACTCAGGCAACAATATGTTTCACAAACCTTGAAAATAAAACTCCGAAGATGCTTATCAAGAGAACCAGTGAAAAATGAGTCTGGTGACAACTGTTCTGCATCTGAAACTTCTAACTCACTGTTAACATTGCTGTTAGTGCATTCAATAACACATAAACAGGTTACAGCACCATTATGACCTTCAAATTTCCTCTTAAACTTCCCACTCTTCAAGGAGTAGCAGTACACATTGCCATCCTCGGATGCAGCCAGCACATGTCTGCCTACAGTCTGAAACAACCATCACAGTTAATACAGGAAGTATTGTACGAGATTTGCTGTGGTACAGCACTTTCTCTGTAACCATGTCCCTAAATCAATAAAAAAAATACAGTGGAACCCCCATTTAATGTTCTTCAGTTTAAGACCTTCCCTCACTTAACAAGTAAATTGAACGTTCACAGGTTAATATTTTAATGGGGTTTCATTGGCATGGTGTTCATGATGGTAAATTTAAATATTTATACTGCAGTAATGCTCATGTGTAACCACATGTAGATATCAAGTGAATGAAATAAACCATATCCCCTTTTAATGTGTAAAACACTTCACTCAGAAAAAGTGTAAACATTTCCTTTCATCTTAAACTGTAACATCCCACTGTGCTCCATGACAAGAACACGAGAAGTTCCAACAAAAATGTCCTGGAAGTGTAGAGAAGACGAAACATAAGTAACATAACCTAACCACTATCAATGTACTGCTCTTCTGCACACACACACTTGCAACAGCAGTACTGCCATTGCTGGAGGCACATAGGGAAGACATCTTCTGAAGTGGGTGTTGACACCTGCTGCCACTTTCTGTTGACTTTCTTCTACTGAAGCAAAATGACTTTTCAGCCCAATATTGAGTCTCAGGAAGGGTCAGAAGTTGCAGAAAGTGAGATGTGGATATGACTGTGGATGGGGAAGGGACAGAATGTGATTCTTCACCAAGAACAGCTGCAATGCCAGGGAGGTGTGACAAGGAACATCATGGTAAAAGATCCACTTCTCCATTTTCCAGCTTTTTTCACCCAACAGCATACCTCAAATGCTTCAACACTTCAATATAAAAAGCTGAGTTTATGCTCTTTCCTGCAGGAACAAACTCACTCCACCACATCCAAGTTTACATTGTTCCTCAAAGTTGATGGTCTGCCACTATACTCCTTATCTTCCAGTAACATGACCACATGTAATTGGTGGTATCACTTGTACACAACCAGTTTCTTAAAGCTTCATCTCCATATAAACTGTACTGATGCTTACAAGTGTTTCACCTGCTGATATCCCTAGTTTGAACAAGAACCACTTGACTGACCACTTTTCAAATTCAGACACTGCAACCAGAACACATCCACTTCATGGCCAACTGTGGCATACTAATGTACGTAAGGCATCTAGAAAGTAAAGAACGTTTGCGCATACAACCCGCGCAATTGTTTCATTTTAGCTGATGAGTCATGTGGTGTGTTCAGTAGAGTGTGGACAGTTGCCTGGTGCAGTTCATGCAGCAAACTTTTCCACATTGTGAGTGTGATAGGTTGAGACAATGAATGCGCTGATATCAAACCCCGCCGACTGTGAGGTCCGAGGCGTGATTCGGTTTTTGCAGGCGGAGAACGTTAGACCCTGTG